>JGI26470J50227_1000341_pt1 | contig 20208 bp, 28 predicted proteins | sample FreactTroBogLake_FD_50227 | JGI IMG/M metagenome (IMG submission 50227) | reverse complement strand
CCAGACATGGGCGGTGATATGGGAGGTGCAGAACTTCCTCCACTGCCAGGTGAAGAGCCAGATGCAGGTGCAGCCCCTGCTCCAGAACTTCCTCCCCCAGGTGGCGAACCAAGTCGCGAAAAACGTGAAAGCGTTGACTACAGTCGTCGCTTAGGTATTCTACTAGCTCAATCAAAAAAAAACTAAATGAAGGCGCCGACGCAGATCCTTTAATTATACTATTAAAGGGTTTGCAGTCATCTGCTAACAATCAACCAGGTGGGCCTGTTTCAGCTCCTATGACCTGGACAGCAATCAATCAATCTCTGCAATCATCAGGCATGCCTGTTATACGCTACGATCAATTTGATCAACGTTGGAATGCTGTTGATGATGCGACTGGACAGCCAACTGCTGATTCACAGTTACTAAAATCTTTAGTGACTCGATATGATGGGCATGGTCTCGAAGTTAAAACAGCCAAGCACGAAGCTGAACCTAGTCAGGGTGGCAAAGACTCTAATTGGGTAGAAAAAACGGCTAAATCGGCTGCTCGAAAAGAGTTTTAATTGTTGACACACGTTAAGAGTTAGTGTATACTAGCTCTATGACTCTACTCAAAGAAAGGTTTGTCTATACCCCAATAGATCGCAAGAGTGTCGAAGGCAAGCGTTTATACGTTACACCCGATGGCTCTAAAGTTCCCTCAGTTACCACAATCTTAGACAAGACCAAAAGCCAAGAGAAGATCGATGCTCTCAACAACTGGAAGAAAAGGGTAGGGGAAAAGAAAGCCCAAGAGATTGTAACTGAAGCTGCCGGTCGTGGTACCCGTATGCACAAGTTCTTAGAGGATTATATTACTACAGGCATCGTCAGCGAACCTGGAACTAATCCATATAGTGTACAAAGCCATAAGATGGCCAAGCATATTATCGAACATGGACTTAAAAATGTTGATACAGTTTGGGGTGTAGAAGTTCCCTTATACTATCCGGGATTATATGCCGGTACTACAGACTGCGTAGGCGTACATTTATCCGATGAAGCTATTATGGATCATAAACAATCTAATAAGCCTAAAAAGGAAGAATGGATTGAAGATTACTACTTACAGATGGTTGCCTATGCTCTAGCACACAATAAGGTACATGGCACAAATATACGCAAAGGTGTGGTGTTTATGTGCGTTAAACCGCCTGAAATCAAGCCTATGGTTTGGGGAGAACCCACATATCAAGAGTTTATCCTAAAACCTGAAGATTTTGACTACTGGGAAGCTCAGTGGTGGAATAAGGTGGAACAGTACTACAAGCAAAACTGATAAATATCTCATAAGAGGATATTTTCATGGCGGTTTACCAAATCTCGAGAATTCAGATACGTCGCGGACAAGCAAATCAGGGCACTGGGCTTCCGCAGTTAGCCAGCGGTGAAATGGCATGGGCTATTGATACTCAAGAATTATACATTGGTAGCGGTGCAGTAAGCGAAGGCGCACCTGGTGTTAGTAATATCCGTATTATTACACAACAGGATTTGGGATTAGAAGGTAGCCTACTGGGATTAGTACAGTATGTCTATGGCTCATCTAATCCAGCAATTACCACCGGTTCGAGTGCAACTTTTCCAGTTGGTCGTCCTATCGCTGTTCGATTAGATGATCAAATAACTTCAGCTGACTTTGGAGTTAAGGGCGATGGCGTTTTTGATGATACTGCCGCCATCCAACGTGCTATCAATCAATTGTTTTTAAATCCGGCAAATCCTGCAAATTTATCTACAGCAACTACATCACGTGTTGTATTAACCATGTTGCCTGGTACTTATAAAACAACTAGTACAATTTATATTCCTAGTTATGCTAGCCTAATTGGTTCTGGTATTGATAAAACTATTATTAATTATGTACCAACTCAGATTACTGTTACTGGTTCTACTAACATTAATACTGCGGTTATAGCAACATCAGACACACTCGGAGTTGCTGTTGGCGATATTATTACAGGCAATGGTATTCCAGTCAACACTACAGTTACTACTATTTCTCCAAACACCAGCCTAACCTTAAGTAACAATATAACAGTTACTCAAACTGATGCAGCATTTGTAGTAACAGCCCCTGGCGCAGCGTTTCAATTTGTCAACGACAGTAGTACCCCAGGAAATCCGGATCCTACTGGTGCACAAAGTACTTCACAAGCACGTAAGGTTCATATCAGCGGCATAACTGTTGAAACTGCTACCGGAGTTAACACTGCTCTACAATTAAATTCTGTTCGAGAAAGCCAATTTGAAAATATTAGTCTAGCAGGTGGCTGGACTGGAACAATTAGTTCAAACAGTGTAGGTATTGACATGACTGCGGTTAGTAGCCTTGTCACATGTGAAGCAAACATATTTAGAAATATCCGCATTGGCGGATTCAACTATGCAGTATTTGCCAAGGACGATATTTTAAATAATGCATTTGAAAATTGTTATCTACAAAATACTCTACAAGGATTTTGTTTAGGTCTAGGCGGCGCCGGTACATTGGCTAATCCATATGGTCCACGTCAAACGTCAATCATTAATTCAAAATTTTATAATATCAAGCAAGAAGCAGTTATTGTATATACTGGAACAAATAACATAGTTCGTGATTGTAAATATGTCGGCGTTGGCAACAATGGCGGAACTAATGCTCTAAGTCAGTATCCACAAGTTTACTTTACTACATATGGTAATGCTAGTTATAACGATCAAAGTGATCGCCATGGTGACTTATTTGATCCTAGTGTTGGATCAAATCCAACATTTGCCCTAGTACCCTATGTACCAGAAGTAAGTGGTCACGGAACTTATAAGTATTGTGGAACTAAAACAATTACTTTAATATCTAACTCATCATATGCACAGATACTAAAGCTGCCAGTTCCATGGATGCCAACTCCTGCAGATCGTACAAGTGGTCCGACTGGACAAATTACCTACACTGTAGATTATTTCTACACCAGCCAATCTAATAGTTTTACTCGTCAAGGTACATTAACCATTACTGCTGACATAGTAAACAGTAAGATTCAATTAAGTGATGAATATAATTTTGCAGGTACTGATCCTAGCTTTAACGCCAACACTAATGATTCAGTAGTGTTAGACTTCCAAGCTCAGTTCTTAGACAATACAGGGACAGTAACTACAAATAATCCCTGGACTATTGTTTTGAGTTATGTCAACAACCAAAGTGACAGCGGAATATTTAACTACACATATAGTTCGATATTCTAAACCATTCCGATAGACTAAATCAAAAAATACGCATATAATTAACTTTATCATCATGATAAGGAAAAAATTATTTGAGTATTGTGTCAAAACTTGGCTTAAACCATTGTCTTTCAATAAGATTTCTGTGAATTCACTTCACTACTAAATACTTCCTAGACACATTAAGTAATACACACGATTCAAACAATTTCATAAAGTAGCGGACAATGACAAAGATTACAGTAATAAAGCGTAGTGGCAATAAAGAAGAACTAGCTGTTGATAAATGGCAAGCTCAAATTGCAAAAGTTTGTAAAGGCATTGCTGACGTGAGTCAGTCAATGATCGAAATTAAAAGTCAGCCTCATTTTTATGACGGCATAACAACAGCAGAGATTGATGAAATTACTCTGCGAGCTATTGTAGATTTAATTGACGTAGAACACAATCCTGATGTGGGACATACTAACTATCAATTTGTAGCAGGCAAACAACGACTATCAATGCTACGTAAAGATGTCTATGGCCAATACGAGGTTCCTCACCTTTACGAAATCGTAAAGAAAAATGTAGCTACTGGTTTATACACAGCTGAACTTCTTGAGTGGTATACTGAAGAAGACTGGAATCGAATGAACGACATGCTTGATCATGAGAAAGATGAACAGTATTCATATGCTGCTATTGAACAGCTAATTGAAAAGTATCTGGTTAAGAATCGTGCCACCAAGGAAACATATGAAACTCCACAGATTAGATACATGGTTGCAGCCGCGACTGTCTTCCATAAAGAAGAGCCGAATACTTCAAGAATGCGTTACATTAAAGAATATTATCAAGCGGCATCCGATGGTTTGTTTACTCTTGCTACACCTGTCTTGGCTGGGCTTGGCACTCCTACTAAACAGTTTTCTAGTTGTGTGCTTATCCGCAGTGACGACGATTTGGATAGCATCTTTGCTTCTGGAGAGATGATGGCCAAGTATGCCGCTAAACGAGCCGGCATTGGTCTAGAGATTGGCCGCTTACGTTCATTAGGATCGCCTATCCGTGGTGGCGAAATCATGCATACTGGTATGATCCCATTTCTTAAGAAGTGGTTTGGAGATTTAAGAAGTTGTTCACAAGGAGGCATTCGTAATGCATCTGCTACCGTATTTTATCCTATTTGGCACCATCAGTTTGATGATCTTATTGTTCTTAAAAACAATCAAGGAACAGAAGAAACTCGAGTCCGACACATGGACTACGGAGTTGTTCTCTCAGCATTCTTCTGGCGTCGTTTCAAAAATAAAGAAAATATCACCTTCTTCGACCCCAACGAAGTGCCTGAGCTGTATGAGGCCTTCTACAAGAATACTGCTCTGTTCGAAGAGTTGTATGTTAAGTACGAACGAAGAAAAGATCTAAGAACAAAAACAATGTCAGCTGAAGAAGTTTTCAAATCTGGCATACTAAAAGAACGTACAGATACTGGACGTATCTATCTTGTGTTTATTGATAACGTGCAGAACCAGGGTCCGTTTGATCCTGAGTATCATACAATTTATCAAAGTAATTTATGTTGTGAAATCCTATTGCCTACACGCCCGTTTAAACGTCTTGATGACGCCATGGGACGCATAGCACTGTGTACATTAGGCAGCATCAACTGGGGAGCATTCCGTAATCCAGAAGACATGCGTCGTGCTTGCCGTATTCTACAGCGCAGCCTATGCAACATATTAGATTATCAAGACTTCCTAAGTATTCAAAGTAAGTTAAGCAATGATGAGATCCAACCATTAGGCATCGGTATCACAAACTTAGCCTACTGGCATGCAAAACGTGGTCTTAAGTACGGCGAAAAAGATGCCCTACAAGACGTTAAGACATGGATGGAACATCAAGCGTTCTATCTAACAGAAGCTACAGTAGAGTTAGCCAAAGAACGTGGAGCCTGTTTAGACAGTGCTAACACACGCTATGGCAAAGGTGAGTTTCCATGGGAACGCCGTGCTCAAGGTGCAAATGAATTAGCAGACTTTACTCCGGAACTTGACTGGGAAACACTGCGTACTAATATGAAAGAGTACGGTGTACGTAATGCTACGCTAATGGCAGTAGCACCAGTTGAAAGCAGTAGTGTTGTTATAAACAGCACGAATGGTATCGAAATGCCTATGAGCTTAATTTCAGTTAAAGAATCTAAGGCAGGATCGTTTACACAAGTAGTACCAGAGTATCACAGATTGAAAAACAAGTATCAAATGATGTGGGAACAGAAAGACTGTGATGGTTATTTAAAAACAGCCGCAGTCATTGCTGCTTATGTTGATCAATCAATCAGTACTAATACATTCTATTCGCCGCGACATTTTGCTGACCGTAAAGTACCATCTACACTTATTGCTAAGAATTTAATGTTAGCTCATATGTGGGGTCTCAAAACGATGTACTACTCATTAATCGATAAACAAGGTAGTAAGGCAGATGCCGAAGAAGCTCCTGCTATGTTAGAAGACATAAATTGGGACGACCAAGAAGATTGCTCGAGTTGTAAACTTTAAATGAATAAATTTTATGTTTATCTATATCTTAGAGATGATGGAACTCCTTACTATGTAGGTAAGGGAAAAGATGATCGTGCGTGGGAACAACATAGAAATAATAATAAGGGTGTGCATACACCAACAGAGTCATCTAAGATTGTGCTAATTGAAACAAATCTGACAGAGGATGATGCGTTTAAGATCGAAATTGAACTAATTGCAAAACATGGTCGGAAAGATTTAGGTACAGGAATACTTCATAATAGAACAGATGGAGGTCAGGGTGGTGCAGGCCAGGTATTTACAGAAGAACATAGATCAAAAATAAGTAAAGCATTAACTGGAATTAAACGCCCTCCTCACACCGAAGAACGTAGGAAGCAAATTAGTGAGAAATTAAAAGGTCGTCTGAAGTCCGAAGAGACTAAAATGAAACTAAGATTGGCACATAATACAAATTCTAATCCTGTAGGTGCAAAACGATCTGAAGAGACAAAACAAAAAATGCGATTAGCCCAGTTAGGTAAAAAGCATTCAGAAGAAACAAAGAAAAAAATGAAAGAAACACGAGGGAAAAAGAATGTCAAAGCAACAATATGATCTAAATAAACCTACAAACTATCTTAAACGTAAGATGTTTTTAGATCCAGAAGGGCCAGTAACTATTCAACGTTTTGAAGAAGTACGTTATCCTAAAATTGCAGACTTTGAAGCTACTGCACGTGGCTTCTTCTGGCAACCAGAAGAGATTAGTCTTACTAAAGATTCAAACGACTTTAAAGATGCGTCAGACTCAGTTAAACATATCTTCACAAGTAACTTACTGCGTCAAACAGCATTAGACAGTTTACAAGGACGTGGCCCCACGCAAGTGTTTACACCTGTATGCTCATTGCCCGAAGTAGAAGCCCTAATGTATAACTGGGGGTTCTTCGAAACGAATATTCATAGTAAGTCATACTCACATATTATTCGTAATATCTACAATGTGCCCAAAGATGTGTTCAACACAATCCACGACACTAAAGAAATTGTTGATATGGCCAGCTCTGTTGGTAATTACTACGATGCCCTACACGTAATTAACTGTCGCAAAGAGTGCGGCGAAAAGATTAACGAGAAGACTCATATCAAAGCAATTTGGTTGGCTTTACACGCTAGTTATGCACTAGAAGCATTCCGCTTTATGGTTTCATTTGCTACAAGTTTAGCAATGGTAGAGAACAAGATCTTTATGGGCAATGGAAACATTATTAGTTTAATTCTACAAGACGAATTGTTACACAAGGGTTGGACAGCTTATTTGATCAATCAAGTGGTCAAAGAAGATCCACGATTTGCTGAAGCTAAAGCAGAGTGCGAACAAGAAGTATATCAGTTATACATGGATGTTATCCGTGAAGAAAAGGAATGGGCTGATTACTTGTTTAAAATGGGTCCAGTTATTGGATTAAATGCAAATATTCTTAAAGACTTTGTAGACTACACAGCAGTTGGCGCATTGAAGGACATTGGTATTAAGTACCAAGCAAGTGCTCCTAAGTCAACACCAATCCCTTGGTTTAACAAACACACAGACACCAGCAAAAAACAAACAGCATTACAAGAATCAGAATCAACTAGTTATGTTATTGGGGTTATGGGCGAAGGTATTGACTATGATGCCCTTCCGACATTATAATAACAAAAAGGAATAATGATGACAAGAGCGATCGTATGGAGCAAAAACGCCTGCCCATTTTGTGTACAGGCCAAAGCATTATTAGAATTAAAGGGTATTGACTATGAAGAACGTAATGTTCAAAAAGATTGGACTAAAGAACAGCTATTAGAAGCTGTACCTACAGCCAGAACTTTGCCTCAGATTTTTTTAGACGATAATTATATAGGCGGATTTACAGAATTAAAGAAACATTTCGAAAAGGTATAATATGTTAATTTCAAAAGGCGTATCAGCAGGAGAAGTAGTCACCCTTAAACTAACAAGCGGTGAAGAATTGGTAGCAAAATTAGTAGAGGAAACCCCTACATACTATAAACTATCAAAACCAGCAGTTATTGGCATGGGACAAAAAGGTCCAGGCTTAATGCCATATTTGTTCACGGTCAGCCCAGAAGCTGATATCAAACTATTAAAAACAACAGTAACAGTATGTGAACCAACTGATGAAGCATTTGCCAAGCAGTTCCTAGAATCAACAACTGGTATTAAATTAGCATAATTAAAGGAGAATTAAATGTCAAAATATTCAGAATTCACAGCACTAGTAGAAGCAATGGAAACAGATTTCGAAAAGTTCTACGACAAAGGTGTTTCAGCTGCAGGCACTCGTGTGCGTAAGCATTTACAAGAATTAGCTAAACTTTGCAAAGAAACTCGTAACGATGTTACAGCAGTTAAAAATGCTCGTAAAGAAACCAAATAAGCAATAAATATTTAATACACTCTTAGGAGGTGGTATTATGAAAAAGATTTTAACAGCATTAGCATTATTAGCAGTGGTAGGAACAGCTCAAGCACACGGTGGCTATTATGGTTACCGAGGTGGTTGGGTTGCTCCGTTTGTAGTAGGTGCAGGTGTTGGCTATATAGCTACTCGTCCATATTACTATCCGCCATACTATGCTCCACAACCAGTTGTAATACAACAACCGGTATACATACAGCAACCAAATCCAAGCCCAACTGGCTACCATTATGAGTCTATCCTTGACGCTAACTGTAACTGTTATAGATCAGTCCTAGTGGCGAATCAATAATGGCATATTCAGATAAAGTAATAGATCACTATGAAAATCCACGCAACGTAGGATCGTTTGATAAAAATGATCCAACTGTGGGTACTGGCATGGTTGGTGCTCCGGCCTGCGGTGACGTGATGAAGCTACAAATTCGAGTAGAAGATGGGATTATAACAGATGCGAAATTCAAAACTTACGGTTGCGGGAGTGCGATCGCATCAAGCTCGCTTGTCACTGAATGGGTCAAGGGCAAAACGCTGGACGAGGCGGGCTCTATTAAGAACTCGGCAATTGCAGAGGAACTCGCCCTACCTCCTGTAAAGATACATTGTTCAATCCTAGCCGAAGATTGTGTGAAAGCCGCGGTAGAAGATTATCGTAAAAGACATAACCTAACATAGAACAAATAACTTTGCTAAATAAAGTTATGAATATGTGTAAATGTGGGTGTGGAATATCACTTAGAAAAGATAATAGAACTGGATATCAAAAAGGTCATAAACCGTGTCCTATTTGCGGAACATTAGTAAAAGGTTCCGGCATAGAGTGCTGTTCAAAATCTTGTTCTGCTAAATTACACTGGCAAAGAAATCCAGATATGGCAGAATCTAGAACTTGGAATGCCGATCGATATGCTACTAGAGAACAACATAGAGATGCTTGGGTTAAAAATTTGTCAAATGCTTGCAAAGGAAGAACTCCTTGGAATAAAGATACTCAGGGATTACAAGTTGCGTGGAATAAAAATCTTCCATCTAACCAACAACCAATGTTTGGAAAAAAGAAACCGTTAGAATGGCTAGAAAAATATAAAGCTACTAACTTGTCTCGTTATGGGGAAGAAAATGTCGGACATTTTGCTAAAACTTCTCCTCGTAGCAAAAAAGAAAAGTCTCTAGAAACAATTTTAATTGATTATAAAATCAATGTTAAAATTGGAAAATATAAACCAGATTATGTAAATGAGTCAACTAAACACATAATAGAAGTTTATGGTGATTATTGGCATTGTAATCCAAAATTATTCAACAAAGATTTTTATCATCCTCAATTAAAAAAGACAGCTGAGGAAAAATGGTTATCGGATCTATCTAGACAACAGTATTTTGAATCTTTAGGATATACAGTAGAAATAATATGGGAAGACGAATTAGATGATTACCGTAACAGACAAAGCCAAAACTAAGATCAAGCAAAATCTAGCCAAACGTGGCTCGGGCGTAGGTATTCGAGTGGGAGTTAAAACAACCGGTTGCTCTGGGCTCGCTTATGTGTTAGAATATGTAGATGCAGTACTGCCAGACGATGTATCTATGTTGAATAATAATACTACCGTTATTGTGGATAAGAAAAGCCTACCCTACCTTGACGGTCTTGAAATAGACTATGTGCGTCAAGGGTTAAACGAGGGTTTTGAATTTACCAATCCCTTAGAAAAAGATCGCTGTGGCTGTGGTGAATCATTTCGAGTTTGACAAAAACCAAAATCGATTGTATAATAGCAGTATAGTTACAAATTTTGGAGATTCATTTGACGATGCATTTGGAAGGTCCGTGGCTCAGTACCACTGGCAAGAAAAAAGGTCCAAAAAAATGGGCCAGTGCTGAAGCTAAACGCAAAGCTGAAAAGTTAGATGCCGAGTGGAAGGAAAAACTCAAACAGTGGGGTGTTGAGGCCGATGCAAAAAAGAAACGTCGTGCGTTAGCATCACCTGCGATGAAAACCACAGCATTGCTAAAGACTCCTCCAGGTAGAGAAACTGCGAAAATTGAAAGTCGCGATACTGGTTGGGTTACTTGTGCCAAAGTTACAGACAAAATCTACACTGGCACCAAGATTAAAGGCATTGGAACCATGCATAAGAGCAACGCAGTGCCGGTTTTTAGTGATGAAGAAGCCATAGATATTTCCAAAATGCGGAGATAAATATCACCGGTCGATAATAATAGTATATTACCTCAGGCTACAGGTGATATATATAATATCCAGAAAGGTTCTGGACATAGTAGTAAGGCTAATTTTATAGGAGATAGTCACAGCCGTTTTTTAATGTGGTACTAGCGATACCTCATCCAGCGTAAAGGAGAATACAATGATACGCACAATCAAAATTTTAGCAGTAGCAGTAGCATTAACAGCAGTAAACGTCCAGGCTGAAGAACAGTCTAGCGTGATGAATCAAATTAAAACCCAAGCTCAAGATACAATGGGATATGTTTATAACAAACTAACCAACCCGGTTCTTAGCAGTCAAGATATACAGTGTCTTGCTCGTAATATCTATTATGAAGCAGGCGGCGAACCCGAAGAAGGTAAGGTAGCCGTAGGGGTCGTTACTCTTAATCGTGCCAACACACCAAATTATCCTAGCACAGTTTGTGGTGTGGTTAAACAAAAAGATGTCGTCACAGTACCATCACGAGTAACCACTGTTAAAATGGTGAAGACTAATTGGATTGAACCAGCTAAACCTGTAGAAGAAGTACAGACTACCTGGGTGCAAAAAGCAGTATGTCAATTTTCATGGACCTGCATGAATGTTCCAAAAATTAAAGAAAATGACCCCCGTTGGCAGGAAAGTCAGCGCATAGCCTATGAACTAGCCGAAGGTGGATACGAAGACTATCGCGAAAAATATGCCAATGCCCTGCATTTTCATGCAAAACAAGTACATCCAGGTTGGAAACTCAAACGGGTAAACACGGTAGGTGGACATATCTTTTATGAATAACTGCTTGTTCCTAGCTAAATACACTATAAACAAGGAGTAGGATAATGTCCTCATCATTTCAACAAGATTTAGATCAATTACAACCAGGTTTCTACCGTGTTATTATCACTATGACTGATAATGGCAATTCAGGTGCTTTCCCAACAACTGATCAGGGTAATAAACAAGATGGTGGTTGCACACCAAATACTTGGGATTATTTTTCGGGTGCTAGTTTGCCAAGTACAGCCGCACTAGCACTAAGTCGTGCTCGTGGTAACCTACGTTTCAAACAGGTTATTAATCAACTTACTAGCCTAGCTGATTGCCAAATTTTGGATATTGCTATGACTGGCGAAACCAATGGTGATACACAGGCAACTGTTTGCAACTTTACAGTCAAGTATGATCGCGATGCGTTTCTTCCACTAACTGGTACCAAACAAGGTACAGCAACAGTTGGACAAGATGCCAACAGCCAAGATATGGATACCCCAGCCAAAGTTATCCGTAATGCTGTAGCCGCTGGCCTATACAATGGCACTACAGAATCAATGCGTGTATATGATCCAATATCGGGTACAGGCACACAGCAATCTGTTACAGCCAACGCCGCTACATCAAATTCTGCATTGGTAGCCCTAGTTGGTGTTACACAAATCAGCGGAACTACTTTAGTTTAGTAACCTTATTGGTTGACTAGACTAAATTAGTTAGTGTATAATTAACGGATGATACTAGCTTACCTCCTACTCCTTACAGGTTTAACAATTTCAGCGGTCGCAATTTACTACTCAGTAGTAGGTTTGACCGCTATTTTCTCTGCGGCGGCTATTCCAATTATCATCATGGGTACTACTTTGGAAATAGCCAAATTAGTATGTGCTAGTTGGTTAAAAGCCAACTGGGACCGTGTGCCGCGCATGATGAAAGCCTACATGTCAATTGCTGTGGTCGTTCTAATGCTAATCACATCGATGGGTATCTTTGGATTCCTATCAAAAGCACACAACGACCAAACACTAGTATCAGGCGATGTTGGCAGTAAGATTGCAATCTTTGATGAAAAGATTAAGATACAAAAAGACAATATTGATTCAGCACGTAAGGCACTGATACAAATGGATGCCGCAGTTGATCAAACTATGGCACGAAGCAATGACGAGAAGGGTGCTGACAAGGCAGCCAATCTACGCCGTAGTCAGGCCAAAGAACGTGCTAACTTACAATCAGACATTGCCAAGGCGCAAAAAGAAATTGTTGTACTAAACGATCAGGCTGCACCAATTCGAGCAGAAGTGCGTAAAGTAGAAGCCGAGGTTGGTCCAATCAAATATATTGCTGCCTTTATCTATGGTACAGCACCTGACGAGTCTATGCTAGAACGTGCAGTGACATGGATTATTATTCTCATCGTCACTGTATTTGACCCGTTGGCGGTAATCATGTTGCTGGGCGCACAGATGACATTTGGATGGAAAAAGGAAAATGCTGGATTAGAAGCATTTGCTGGCAATGCAGAAATTATCACAACAGATGATGATAATACAATTTCAACCTGGTTCGCTCATGCTAAAGAACAGGCACGTTTTTGGGACAAGCAACCAAAATATGAACAAGATGATGGTCCGTTGACCGATGAACAAATCGAACAGATTAAACAAACTGCCGGTAACGATTTACCTGTAGGTGAAATAATTACCAAAGATGAATTATTTCCAGAAAACGCACACACAGAAGAAGTAACAAGCGAAACACCGTTGACTGCACTAGGGGGTGATATAACAGCAACAGAGGAACCTGTAGAAGAAATATCTGCAGAGTCAGAGCTTGATAAGTGGAACAAAATGATCGAGGAAGCTGAACGTGAAGTTGCCAAGTCACAAGTAACCACTGTAGAAGAACGTATTGCAACTGGTGAATCATTCATCAACAGCAATGGTGAGGAAACTGCCTTAGAAGACGAATCAAAAAAAAAGACCTATATGATCAAGGACTCGACAGGCTCGATAGTAACCAAGAGCAGAGAATAGAATATGTGCAAAACAGTGAACAAGCAGAAAGTTCACTATGGTCACAGGTAAATTCGAGATTAGGAATACGTCCAGTAGATCAACTGTACAAAGAGTATTCAGATCACGAGTTTACAGATTTTGTAGTAAATAGTAGTACTGATCCGGATCTATATGCCTTTGTTGAAGAAACAAAGAAACATGGTCCTAGATTCAGCGATTATCCAGAAGAAAAAATAGCATACTTTGAAGAGCGTATACATGAACTTAGGAAAAATAACCTTAATAACTCCGCCGGATAAACTGTTCAATATGAACTTGAGTTATTTGTTAGTTAAGCCAAATAACTATGTCAAAGAACAGTTCCAAACTATTCTTAGTCAAAGCGTAGAGGATCTCAACGTCTTTATCTTTGACAACGATGACACTGATATTGGCTGGATGTTGAGTATTGCACAACAAGTTGACTGCGTTATTGTTGACGTTGATAATTGTGATCCGATTACCCAATCATTTGTTACGCTGATGTTGACCGCACCAAATGCACACTATATCACGAGTGACGAACAAACTCCATACAACTTGATAAGTAGAAATCGCATTTATGATTTAGAATGGATTGTTGAAAAGATCAAAGAACAGGAACAAGAAGAAGGTAACGACGATGATATACAAGAAGAGTAAGGGAACGGGTATCACGGTTAAAGAAGGTGAAAACATTAATGTTAGCCTTCGCCGTTTTAAACGCAAAATGGAAGAAGCTGGAACTTTGGACACATTGAGAGCCAAAGAGTTTTACGAAAAACCAACCACTGAACGCAAACGCAAAAAAGGCGCAGCCAAAGCACGTTGGAAAAAGAAACTGCGCGATCAGCAATTACCTAAAAAAATGTATTAAGATTTGGGACCTAGCCCCAACTCCCAGCCTATAGTAACATAATCAGCAACTAGTAACGGATCTATATATTTCCGTTCTTTAGTTGCTTTGTTATGAACCCATCGTTTACCCATATTAGCTAATTTAATCTTATTAGCTTTTTCGTCACTACACGGTGGCCTAATATTCCAAGTTGGATCTGATGATCTTGCTTTGCGTGTAGCCGATAATTTAGTACGAGTTGCTTCACTATGAGTTTTTCCAAACATTGGATTCTTATCACCTGTATTTCTTATCTTGGCGGCGGCTGATATCTTTGCCTTCCATTCTAGTGTAAAATCGTCTTTAGTCCGCCCGGTTTTTCTTCCTCTATTATAATGATTAGGGCCGGCTTCTGCTTTTAAGAATTTAGATCGTTGTGATCTTAGAGATTCATAAATTCTAGACGATATCTTATAATCCCGTTTATTTACTCCGGTGCTATCTTTCAAACACATTCTCCAAGCCGCGTGAGTCATTTTAATTTTGGCTTGCCCTTCAGTCATCCTGACTAATAATAAATGGCAAATAAAATGCTCCCTTGCTGTAAGTTTTACCAAATTATCTTTTAAATTGGGATTACCCTCAATCCATCCGCTCGTTATGTATTCTTTAAAAAATGATTTTGGAATTATATGATGTTTTTCTGTATAGGTAATCGTATTGAGATCTCTTGACTTTGCCCTATTAATTATGTTATAATAGTACTTAGAATATTTGTTTTGTATGAACATACTATTATTTATAAGAAAGAAAGAAATATGAACTCAGATTGTATGATTGATTTGGAAACTTTGGCAACATCAACCGATGCGGCGATTCTTACAATTGGGGCTGTTAAATTTGATCCGTTAGGCGATGATGCAAAAGAGCCTGCAATGGAATCATTCTACGTTAGAGTAGATCTTGACAGTTGCCATGAACTAGGCCTAGTGACCAACGATGACACAATCGCTTGGTGGGCAAATCAAAGCAAAGAAGCACAAGAAGAAGCATTTGGGGAAGACAATCGTATTCCCATTACAGAAGCAATGAATCAACTGTACAAATTTTGTTGGGGTGCTAAACGTGTTTGGTCAAATGGATCAGTTTTTGACATTATGATTTGCGAACACGTGTTTAAAAAAATTAACAAAGCAGTTCCATGGAAGTTCTGGGAAATACGTGATGTGCGTACTGCGTTTGATCTAGGTATTAATCCTAATCGTCCAACAGTCACAGCACACCACGCACTAGAAGATGCTTATAATCAAGCAGTCGGAATTCAAACTGTTTACAATGCCCTACGTAGTTCAACTATGTATGATGGCAAAATGATCACACCATTTTCAAATCAAAGGTAATATATGAATCCACAGCATAGTGAAGTATTAGACATTCTACAAGAAGAATGTGCAGAAGTAATACAAGCGGTTAGCAAGATACGCCGTTTTGGTATTGATAACTTCAAACCAGGTAAACCTAAAACTAATCGTGAACACCTAGAAGATGAAATCGGCGACGTTATGGCCATGATAGATATTCTATGTTCTACGGGTGTTGTTGATTTAGATAAACTACAAGCCGCAAAACAGGCTAAATTTCAAAGACTTAAACAGTGGTCAAATATCCAGAATCTGGAAAACATCTGAGATAAATAAATGTGTAGAGCGCCGTAAAGGGCCTACATATTTACTTGCTTAATTATAAGGAGAAAATTATGAGCAAAATCATCGGTATCGATTTAGGTACAACAAATAGCTGTGTGGCAATCCTGGAAAACGGCATTGCCAAAGTAATCGAAAACAGCGAAGGTGCTAGAACAACACCATCAATCATTGCATACACTGAAAACGAAATTCTCGTTGGTGCTACAGCAAAACGTCAAGCAGTTACAAACCCAAAAAATACAATTTACGCAAGCAAGCGTCTAATCGGACGTAAGTTCGACGAAAAAGAAGTACAAAAAGACATCGGCTTAATGCCTTACTCTATTGTCAAAGCTGACAACGGTGATGCATGGATCGAAGCAAATGGCGAAAAGTTAGCACCACAGCAGGTGTCAGCTGAAGTACTCAGAAAAATGAAGAAAACAGCAGAGGACTATCTAGGTGAAACAGTTACACAAGCAGTCATCACAGTACCAGCGTACTTCAATGATAGTCAGCGTCAAGCAACTAAAGATGCTGGCCAAATCGCCGGCTTGGAAGTACTCCGTATTATTAACGAACCTACTGCGGCAGCTCTTGCTTATGGCGTTGATAAAGCTGATAAGCGTGATCGCAAGATTGCTGTTTACGACCTTGGTGGCGGTACATTCGATATTTCGATCATCGAAATAGCCAACATCGATGGCGACAAGCAAATTGAAGTGTTGTCAACAAACGGCGATACATTCCTAGGTGGTGAAGACTTTGACCAAGTACTAATGGATTTCTTAGTTGATGAGTTTAAGAAAGAATCAGGTATTGACCTCAAGTCAGATGTACTAGCACTGCAACGCTTAAAAGATGCCGCTGAAAAAGCCAAGATCGAATTGTCATCAGCACAGTCTACCACAGTTAACCTACCATATGTAACAGCAGATGCAAGTGGTCCTAAACATTTAAACGTGACTATTAGCCGTAGCAAGTTTGAACAAATGGTTGAGAAACTAATACAACGCTCAATTGAGCCTTGCAAAATTGCCATGACAGACGCTAAAGTCTCAGCTAGCGACATCGACGAAGTTATTCTAGTTGGTGGACAAACACGTATGCCTAAAGTACAAGAAGCAGTTGAAAAATTGTTTGGCAAGACTCCACGTAAAGATGTTAACCCAGACGAAGCAGTGGCCGCAGGCGCCGCAGTACAAGGTGCTGTTCTAGCTGGCGATAAGACAGACGTTCTATTGTTAGACGTTACTCCATTGACATTGGGTATTGAAACAATGGGCGGGGTGTTTACCAAATTGATTCAAAAAAACACAACAATTCCAACTAAACATTCACAAGTTTTCTCAACAGCAGAAGACAATCAACCAGCTGTAACTATCAAAGTTGCACAAGGTGAACGTGAGTTGTTTAAGTACAACAAACTACTAGGTGAGTTTAATTTGGAAGGTATTGCTCCAGCTATGCGTGGCCTACCACAAATTGAAGTTACCTTAGATATAGATGCAAACGGTATTCTTAACGTAAGCGCCAAAGATAAAAACACTGGCAAAGAAAATAAGATTACCATCAAGTCTGATTCAGGATTGAGTAAAGAGGATATTGATCGCATGATCAAAGAAGCCGAAGCCAATGCTGAAGATGACAAGAAAGCAGCAGAATTGATCACTGCACGTAATCAAGCTGAAGGTACTGCACACAGTATCAAGAAAGACTATGACACGTACAAAGATCAATTAACTGAAGAAGAGCGCACAGCATTTGACACCGCAGTTACAGCATTAGAAGATGCTTGCAAAGGTGACGATACTGAAGCAATCAAAGAATCAGTACAAAAGTTCTACGAATCAGCAGGTCCTGTAATGGCTAAGAAACAAGCAGCCGAAAGCACTACTAATGATACATCAGCAACTCAACCAGCTGGTGAACAAACAGTAGATGCTAGCTTTACAGAAGTTGACGATTCAAAGAAAGAGTAGTATAATAAACAAGTAGGGTGCCTCAGGGGCCCTACTGAGTTCTTGCTTAATAAAGGAGACCAAAAATGGCAACAATGCAATTAAGAACTATAGATCCGCAAGCTCTAGCGGCAATGAGTAGAGCACTAGTAGGGTTTGATCATATTTTCAATACCCCATTAAACAACAGTAACTATCCTCCACATAACATCGTGAAGTATAGTGATAGCAAATATGCTATTGAAGTAGCAGTAGCAGGATTTAGCAAAAGTGAAATTACTGTGGAAGTAGACCAAGATCAGTTAGTAGTACGTGGAACACAAACTGCTATTGATGATGAAGGCAAAGAATATTTGCATCGTGGTCTAGCTAGCCGTAATTTTGAACAAGCATACACACTTGCTGAATACATGGAAGTAAAAGATGCGGAAGTCGCAGACGGTATGTTGATTATCAACATTGAACGTATTGTACCAGAAGCACTGCAACCGCGTCAAATTAAGATTAAATAATCAATCGGGGGAGGAAACTCCCCCACTTTAAAGAAAGAAGAAAATGGCAAGTACAGACATCCAATTAGACGAAAAGATTAAAATCCGTGCAACAGAACCACGCCGTTGGAAAGTGATCTTACTCAACGACGACACAACTCCTATGGAATTTGTCATCGCCCTACTAATGGAAATATTTAGGCATACAGTAGAATCAGCTAACGATATCATGCTACAAGTACACGAAACTGGTAGTGGTGTTGCTGGAGTTTACAGTTTTGAAATTGCCGAAGCCAAAGCTGTTGAAGCTACGAATCTAGCACGTACTAATGGTCATGCACTACAAATTAAATTGGAAGAAGAATGAGTTTAAAAGATCTTACACACGAAGCGCACCGAGAGGCAGAAACTAAACCATTTGTAAAGATATTGTTTTCAGGGAAGATTGATCCTAAATTATACGCACAATATCTTAAAAATCAACATCCATGCTACGAAATTTTAGAAATCTGTGCAATGATGCATCCGGGGCTAATGAGCGGAACAGCCGATGCTCGTCGCGCACCTGCAATTAATTCAGATTTTGAAGAATTATGGGATAAAGAAACAGATGGAAAACCAACTATTCTTCCGGTAGTAAAACGTTATATTGATTACATCATGTCTATTAAAGAAGATCCTAAAAAACTACTAGCACACATCTATGTACGTCATTTTGGTGACATGGCTGGTGGACAAATGATTGCTAAACGTGTTCCAGGCTCTGGACATATGTATCAATTTGCAGATGCTGATACACTAAAAGCTAGCATTCGCGAAAAACTTAGCGATGATATGGCCGATGAAGCTAAAGTATGCTTTAAATTTGCAGGTGAATTATTTGAAGAAATGATGACCTTAGTGCCAAATGAGTAATTTGTTTGAACAAACAATTGCGGCTGCAGAACAAATAGAACAACGATTTAGAAATACAGGTGAATGTACAGAAGTTGGGACTACTGATTTTGGTTTAAATGACCGAGTCTTTAGTTCTACTATGTACCGCAGGGCTCATCTTTGTACAGTAGATGCTAGAGCTACTAAAAAACTTTATTTGCTACATTGTACAATAATGCCAAATACCAATGACCCGAGTCCTATCTACGGATTTGACATTGTCTGCGGTCCAACAAAGGTAAGCGGTGCTTTCCATGATTTTAGTGCCGCTGGTGAATCTAATCACCGTATGTTAGCCTGGTTTGCTGATCGTACTCGCAGCTTATCCTGGAATAAACCAAGAGTACTTCCAGATTGGGCTATGGAGATATTTAGTAGTAGTTTTGTAGCTATCGGTGCAGTAGGCGTTGAGGAACTAGATGCGTTTATAAACCTAGGGCTAGCCAGTTTAGATTATTACTTAGAAAATATTGGACAATCGACTGATAACAACTATATTACAGAACAAAATCGCTACTGTAAATATCAAAAAATGAACCCACGTACTCCGGCTAGTTTACAGCATTTGGGGTTTTCAGAACAACAAGCCACGGACTTTGTAGCTAACAGCCTGTTCCCCGAAATAGTATAAATATTGTACTATGCGTATATTAGACATTATTACAGAATCACCAGTTGATGAAGTTCTACCTGAGTTACAAAAACTTGGTTATAATGCCTCTAAAGTACGTAGTGTTGCTAAAGTTCTAGTTCCAAGAAAAGATCGCCTAGCAACTGCACAAAAAATTGCACAGGAGCTGCCTGGGGCAACAGTTTCCCCCGATGGTAAGGTAGTACAATACAAAGGTGCTACAATCGCAGTTAAACCCGAAGAAGCACAGCACGGCGGCACAGCTAAAGAAACAATACAACGTGGTACAATTGACGGTGCTATAAAAGAGGCAATGGGCATTAACAGCTATATTATGCTACAAGTTGGAAAACGAGTAGTACAAGCCGCTGGCGCAGTTAAACCGCATGGCAATCCAAAAGCTGATGTAGAAATACTA
>JGI26470J50227_1000340_pt1 | contig 20254 bp, 25 predicted proteins | sample FreactTroBogLake_FD_50227 | JGI IMG/M metagenome (IMG submission 50227) | reverse complement strand
GGAATCACTCATGTCGTGGCCATTTTATCCTGGGCCCCACCGGGGGTCAATGACGGCATTTTCCGAGAAAGTTCCTTCCCGGGCCCAGTGAACCAGTTCCTCGGGGCTCACAATCCGCCACGGAGCAATCCCCAACGCCTGGGCCAGGGTCTCACGCCGTCGCCAAACGGTTTCCAACCGGACCAAGTGGTCAGGGAGCAGGGCTCCGGCCCCCTTGAGTCGCCGCCACGGTTCCAGGGTCACGGCGAACTCATAGGCTTCGGCGGCCTCCATCCTCCGGGAAAAAGCCTCGCGCTTGTGCTTGTCATCGAGGAGGGGATCGATGCGGTCGGCCAGGTCCAGGAGGTACCGAACATCCTGGGCCGCGTAGGCCCGTTGGGCCTCGGTGAGGGGGCGAAGGCCCCAATCGCTGATTTGAAGAGCCTCGGCCTTCTCGATGGTTCTTCCGAGGAAGGTCGACACCAGAAGGGGGAGCGACGGTCGGGGGGTCACCGTCAAACACGCCGCGTCGAACAGGTCCCAGAGGCCCCGGAGTTGGATGCCAAGACAGGCTTTGAGGGCCCGGATATCATTTTGAGCGGCCCAAATGACCTTTTGAACCCCGGGATTTTCCAGGATGTCCTTCCAACCCTCCATGCCCCCGGGGGCCAGGGGGTCCAGGAGGAACACCGTTCCGTCGTCCAGGGCGACCTGGAACAGCAGGATGTGCCGACCGTACCTGTGGAGGTTGAAATCGCCTTCCAAGTCCAGGGCGAACCGGGACACNCCCTCGAACCGGGGCCGAGCGACGTCCCAAGGGGTCAGGTCGTCCACAGCCATCAGCGACCCAAGAACTTCTTGAGGATCTGGTGAGCTTCGTTGATTTTCTGGGCCTGGAGGGTTGCGGCTTGGCCCTGGACGGGGTTGTCGGCGAACCGGTCGGGGTGGTGTTTCTTCAGGAGGGTTCGATGGGCGGCATTGATGTCGTCCCACGACGCCCCGGGGGCCACGCCGAGGGTTTGGTACGCCTGTTCCACCGCAGGATCCAACGAGGGGCGGGGGGGGGGCTGGTGGCCCGAGGGTCGGGCGCCGGGGCCAGGCCTGGGGCCGGGTTTGGGGCTGGCCGTTCGGCCAGTCCGCAGGAATTCGTCCAGTTCCTCTTCAGCCTCTCGTTCCAACGGGTCGATGGGAGCCCGGGTTCGCTCCCGGTGGGTGGAGTCCACCCCCAGGGATCGGATGAGGCGACCTAGCCGGTCAAAGAGGGGATCCATGGACATACCCTAGCTCCCGAAAAACGCTTTGTGGATGGCGGCCACGGCCGCGTCGAGGTTGTGGGCCTTGAGGACCATGCTGAGGTTAATCTCCGAGGACCCAAGGGAAATCATCCGCACGGGCAATTCGGGGATGGCCTCGAACACCCGGGTGATCAGTCGATTGTCCTTCCAGAGTTCTTGGCCCACCAGACACAGGATGGCCACGTCGTGCTCCACCTTGACCGATCCCAAGGCTTCCAGGTCCTGGACCAGAGAAGACAAGCTGCGCTTGTCTTCCACGGTCATGCTCACCGAGACTTCGCTGGTGGCCACGAGGTCGACGCTGATCTTGTGGCGATCGAAGATCTCGAAGATTCGACGGAGGAAGCCGTAGGCGTTGAGCATCCGGCTCGAGTTCACCGTGATGAGCGTGGCCCCCTTGCGACCGGCAATGGCCCGAAGCCCCCGGCCCGGGGCCTCCTTTCGGATGACCGTCCCGGGATGGGAAGGGTTCTTGGTGTTCTTGACCAAGACGGGGATGGAATGTTCGACGGCGGGCTGGATGGTGGCAGGATGGACGACTTTGGCCCCGAAGAAGGCCAACTCGGCGGCCTCGGCGTAGGTGATTTCGGGAATCGACCGGGCCGACGGCACCTTCCGGGGATCCGTGGTCATGATTCCGTCCACATCGGTCCAAATCTGAACTTCGGAGGCGTCGAGGGCCGCCCCGAACAGGGCCCCCGAGTAGTCGGAGCCGCCCCGACCCAGCACCGTGGTCACCCCCTGGGCCGTGGCTCCGATGAACCCTTGGGTGATGACGACGGTGCCCTTCTGGGGATGAATCCCGGCGCGAATCTTCTGGCGGGTGGCCTCGTGGAGCNCCGCCGCTTCCCCGAAATGGTCGTCGGTGACCACGAGCTTGCGGGCGTCCACCAGGGTGGCCGGAAGGCCTCTTTGGCGGCAGCGGGTCCAGAGGATGGTGGTGCTCAAAAGCTCCCCCGTGGCCAGGACCGCATCGTGGACCCGGGGGGAACATTCGTTCAAGAGGAGGGACCCTTTCATCAGGGCCCGGAGGNCGGCGAGGTGGGCCTCGATCCGAAGGCGACCCTCCTCGAGGATGGCGCCCTGGGCCACGTCGTTCAACACGGACTTGTGACGCCCTTCGAGGCTGTCGGCGATGCGCTCGGCTTCGACGGCGTCCTGGCGCGTCACAGCCTCCAGGAGGGCCACCAACTCGTTGGTGACTCCGGCCATGGCCGAACTGACGAGGACGGGGGCTTGGGCCAAGTAAGGCTCGGTGATGTCGAGGGCTTGATCCATGGCCCGGGCATCCTGGACCGAGGTGCCCCCAAATTTCAGGACAATCATGGGGTTTAGGCTATAGGAACGCCTGGGACGGGTCAAGGGAATGTCCCTTTCCAAGGACCTCCGAAAGCGGTATGGTGACCCCAGGAGTTACCATGGATTCCACCATTTCCCTCGCCGTTGACCAGGCCCTGGCCCACCTTCGCTCCCACACCTCCGAGGTTCCTCCCGTGGGCATTGTGCTGGGGTCGGGCCTTTCGGGGATCGGTGACGCCTTTGAGGGTGTCAGTTTCGACTATCACTCGATCCCGGGGTTCCCTCGGCCCACCGTCGCGGGTCACCGCGGGGTCCTGAAGGTGGGCCCCCGGGCGGCTGTCTTCTTGGGGCGGTTCCACTTTTACGAAGGGAACCCCATGTCCACTGTGGTGTTCCCCATCCTGCTGATGAAAAAGTGGGGGGTCAAGACCGTGATCCTGACCAACGCGGCCGGGGGAGTGAACCCGAACTACGTCCCGGGCCAGCTGGTTCTGATCAACGATCACATCAATTTTCAGGGGACCAACCCCTTCATTGGCGCCCATGACCCCCAGTGGGGGCCCCGGTTCTTCGACATGACGACCACCTATACCCCGGCGCTCCGGGCCAAGATCCAGGCCATCGCCCAGGCCAAGTTTGGCAAGCCCCTCGACGAAGGGGNGTACATGGGGTTCACGGGACCCTGTTATGAAACCCCCGCCGAAGTGCGGATGGCCGGGATTCTGGGCGCCAGTCTGGTGGGGATGAGCACCGTCCCCGAGGCGATCACGGCCCGGAGCTGCGGGCTCGACCTGGCCGCGATCTCCGTGTGTACCAACCTGGCGGCGGGGATCAGCAAGACCGAGCTGAACCATGCGGAAGTGGTGGAGTTTGGCAAGAAGGCAGAATCCTCCCTTCAGGTTCTCCTCACCCAACTGGTTGCTGAACTGACCTGATGGGGATTCAAAATCGGTTCNCCCCGGAGGTCGTCGAGGTCCTGAGGTCTGAGATCGCCCAGGCCGGGGGCAACGAGGTTCTTTTTGTGGGGTTCATCGACCCTGAAACCCGACTGGTCTGCCGGGTCAAAGCCGCCGCCCGGGGGACCCGAGAGATGGTCCCGGCCTTGGCTCCCCACATGCACCAAGGGGATGTGGTCATCCACAACCNCCCCTCGGGGGTCCTGCGCCCGTCGACGGCCGACGTTCAAGTGGCCAACGGGTTGGGACAGCAGGGGATAGGGTCGTGGATCGTCGACAACGGAGTCACCGATTGCTATGCCATCTGTGAGCCGATTGAACTGGCTCCCCAGGTGCCCTTAACCACCGAGGAAGCGGCGAGCCATCTGTCCCCGGGCGGGAGTTTCGAGAGGGTCCTGCCCACCTTCGAGAGTCGCCCCAGCCAAGTCGAACTCGTGAAGCTGTTTGCCCGGGGGTTCAACGAGGACGGCATCGTCATGGCCGAGGCCGGGACGGGGGTCGGCAAGAGCTTCGCCTACCTCGTTCCTTCGGTGTTGTGGTCCAGCCAAAACAAGGAGAGGGNGGTGGTGAGCACGGCCACCATCAACTTGCAACAGCAGCTCTTTGAAAAGGACATTCCCCTGGTTCAAAAGGCCCTGGGGACGTCCGTCAAGGCCGTCCTGGTGAAAGGGCGCCGGAACTATCTGTGCCCTCACCGCCTGGCCGATGAACTCAAAGAGGTGACCTTCGACAGCACGATTCCCGTCGACCAACTCAACGCCATCGCCGACTGGGCCTCCCAAACCCGGACCGGCGACGTGGCTGACCTGGGGTTCCTTCCCGACGAGGCCCTGTGGGGTCGCCTCTGCAGCGACCAGGACACTTGTTCCGGAGCCCGGTGTGCCCAACAAGACGGCTGTTTCCTGGCCAAGGCCCGGAAGGAGGCGGCGGGAGCTGGCCTCTTGGTGGTGAACCACCATCTGCTGTTCGCCGACTTGGCCCTTCGGATGAACGGCTTCGGCACCGATGCCACGGCCGTCCTCCCTCCCTTTCAACGCATCGTTTTCGACGAAGCTCACCATATCGAGAAGAGCGCCACCAGCTACTTTAGCTCGCAGTTCAACCGACCGTTCCTGAACAAGCTCCTGGGGCGCCTGTACCGGCAGCGCCGGGGAAGGGCGGCCGGGATTGTCTTAACCCTCCAGGGTCTGGGTACGGACAACATCGACTTTGGGCTGTTTCCCACCTTGGTGGCCGAAATTACCGAAAAAGCCGACCTCTTCAATGACCGGGCCCTGGAGGTCCTCGACGGAGCGTTCAACCGCCGCCTTTCGGGGCCCGAAGGGGTGGACGCCCTGGGCCGGCTCTCGGAACCCATGACGGACCTGCAAAAGCCCCTCATCCAACTGGTGGAGTTGTGCAAGCGGTTGGCCGAAGCCTGGGACAACGAGAAAGAAGTTCCTTCGGAAGCCTGGGAGCTCAAGACCATCGGGCGGAAGCTCGAGGCCGTTAACCAGACGTTGGACCGGTGCCGGAAGTTCGACCAAGACCCCAGCAGTGTGTATTGGCTCGACCGCCAGAGAGACGGCTTCGGCAAGGTTTCCGTGGAACTGGTGATTTCGCCCCTCACCGTGGACAAGTTGATGGCCCAGGCCGTGTTTGATCCCTACGGGACTGTTTTGCTCACCAGTGCGACCCTGGCGGTCCAAGGGGAGTTCAGTTTCTGGTCGAGCCGGGTCGGCCTGCCCCTCGTGGACCCGGCCCGGCGCTTCTCGGGGGTCTTCCCTTCACCGTTCGACTATGCCCACAGGGTTTTGACCGGGTGCCCCGTGGATTTTCCGTCTCCAGATCAGCCCTCGTACCAGGCTCGGTTGGAGGCGTACCTTCCGGAGTTGATTGGGGCCGCCGGGGGCAGCGCTCTCGTCCTCTTCACCAGCTACGAGAGTCTGAAATCGGCGTTTGCCCGGGTTCAGCCAGCCCTGGCGGCCCAGGGCATCAGCGTGTACCGCCAAGGTGAAGAGGAAAGGGGAAAACTCCTGCAGCGGTTCAAGACCGAGATCACCAGCGTGCTCTTTGCCACGGATAGTTTCTGGGAAGGGGTCGATAGCCCTGGGGACACCCTGCGGTTGGTCGTCGTGTGTCGTCTGCCCTTCCGGGTGCCGTCGGACCCCGTCCTCGCGGCCCGGATGGAAGATCTGGAGCGCCGGGGCCTGGACAGCTTCATGAGCTTCAGCCTTCCCGAGGCGGTGACTCGGTTTAAGCAAGGCTTCGGGCGGTTGATCCGGCACACGAACGATTCGGGAGCCGTCGTCGTCTTAGACACTCGGCTGGTCCGGAAGGCTTACGGGGGTGTCTTCTTGGCCTCGGTCCCCGAAACCCAACGGGCCTTCGTCCCGGCCGCCGAGCTCCTTGGTTCGGTGCGGCGGTTTCTGGATCGGTAACCGGGCCCTTGCCTCGGTCGCCTTCGGCCCGTACCTTAGGGGTCATGGTTTCCTCAGGATTCTACCCCGTCACCATGGTCGACAAGATCCGAGAGTACGATGAGGTCTTCACCTTTCGCTTCCAGTCGGGGCAGCCGGTTCCGTTCCTCCCCGGCCAGTACGTCCATGTCCTGGCTCCCGGGAGCCCCCCGGGGCGGGAGAATATCCGACACCTGTCTATTGCGTCGATCCCCGACGAGGGCTGGCTTCAATTCAGCCTCGATTTGGGGTCGTCGAGCGATTACAAGAGGAAGTGGGCCTCCATGGAACCGGGGGCCAAGGCCCATATCTTCAAGGTGAAGGGTCACTTTGTTTTAGAATCGCCCCCGCCGACCGACGTGATCTTCGTCGCCGGGGGCATCGGAATCACCCCCGTGCGGTCTCTGATCCGGCACATCACCACGAAGGCCTTGCCCGTCGAGTGGCGGTTGGCCCACGTGGCCCGGGGCCCCTTCCTGTACGAGTCAGACCTTCAAGGGCTGGGTTCCCTGCAAAAACGAATCCGCAGACCCGACCTCGAACCTTTGGTCACCCTCTGGCATCGGGAAAGGCCCGGGGCCCGGTGGTACGTGAGCGGCTCGTCCCGGTTTGTGTCCGGAGTGGAGTCCTTGCTCCAGGCCCTCGGCGTCCCCGAAGCTCAGATTCGACAGGAGAACTTTGAATGACAGCCCCGTTGATCCATCTGGTTCGAAAACCGGAATCCCCCTCGGGCCCCCCGCCCATGCTCATCCTGCTCCATGGCTTTGGGAGCAATGAAGAGGATCTCTTTTCCCTGGAAGGGGCCTTGGACCCTGGGTGGATTGTGGTGAGTGCCCGGGCCCCCCAAACCCTGGGACCGGGGTCGTACGCCTGGTTTCCCTTGGAGTTTACGCCCCAGGGCCCGGTCTCGGATCCCGGTGCCTCCGACGTGAGCCGGGGGCTGATCGCCCAATTCGTGACCTGGGCCATCCAGGCCTTCGGGGCCGACCCCCGCCGGGTGGTCCTGGGCGGCTTCAGCCAGGGGGCCATCATGACGGCGGCGGTCACCTTAACGGCCCCGGAAAAGCTGGTCGGCGCCCTGCTGATGAGTGGACGGATTCAGCCCGAGATCCTCCCCCTCGTCGCCCCCCTGGAACTTCGTCTCAAGCCTCGGTACCTCGTCCTCCACGGTACCCACGACCCCGTCCTGCCCATCCACCACGGTCGAGAGAGTCGTAGCACCTTGCGGTCCCTGGGGATCGAACCCGAGTACCACGAGTTTGCCATGGGGCACACCATCAGCGATGAAAGTCTGGGGGTGGCCCTGGAGTGGCTTCGGCCCTGGAACACTCCCTGAGGTGGGGCGGCACCTCCTTGTTTAAGGGGGGCGAATTTGCTAGGCTTGAGCCTTAGATGGTTTCATTGAGGAAGGGATATGGGAATTCGGGGTGAGGTTTTTTCCACCAAGACGTCTACGGGGAAGCGGACGTACTTTTTTAATATCAAAGAAAATCGCCACGGGGACCTTTTCTTGAATATGGTGGAGAGCAAAAAGCAACTGGATAGTTCCTTTGAACGTCACTCGATGGTCGTTTTCGAGGAGGATCTCGAAACGTTCATGGCCGGTCTGACCCAGGCGGTGGAGTTCCTCCGCAAGGACAAAGAGCCCCGGGCCTAGGTGTCTTCCGGGGGAGCCTTCCACCGGAACGTCCGTCGGTGAAGGGGGCTTGGGCCGTGTTGGGCCAGGGCCCGGCGGTGGGCTACGGTCGGGTACCCCTTGTGAATCTTAAAACCGTAGCGCGGGTCGGCCTCGTCCGCCTGGTCCATGAACTGATCTCGGGCCACCTTGGCGAGGATGGATGCCGCCGAAACACAGGGCTCTAAGGCATCCGCCCGGACCAAGGCCACACACGGAATGGGAAGGTTCGGGGTGTGCAGGCCATCGACCACGGCGGAGTCCACGGGGAGCTCGGGAAACCGGGCCCGCAGGTCCTCAAAGGCCCGGGTCATGGCCAGCAGACTCGCTTGCAAGATGTTGATCGAGTCAATTTCCGCCGGGTCGCACCAGCCGAGTCCCCAGAAGGCCTGATCTTGGATGAGGGCGGCTAGGGTCGTCCGTTCCCTGGGTGAGAGTTCCTTGCTGTCCCGAAGGCCGGCCCGGGGAAAGTCCGCAGGTAACACCACACAACCCGCAGTCACCGGACCCGCCAAGGGACCCCGTCCTGCCTCGTCCAAGCCGCAGATCCACTGGTTGGCCATGGTTGCTCTTTCTCCTTCCCGGTGGTAAAGTTAACCGCATTAGCCGCCGCCAGAGCAAGTCCTTTTCGACGGGAGCCGCCCTTGTTTTTGAAAAGTATGGAGATCTTTGGCTTCAAGTCCTTTGCCGATCGGGCAAGGATCGAGTTCACTCCAGGAATCACAGCTCTCCTCGGTCCCAACGGTTGCGGAAAAAGTAACGTGGTGGATGCCCTGAAGTGGGTGCTGGGTGAACAGGCGAGCAAGTCCTTGCGGGCCGACAAGATGGAAGATGTCATTTTCAACGGCACCGACGGGCGCAAGGCCTTGAACGTGGCCGAGGTCACGCTCATCGTGGGCAACGAAGACAACCATCTGGCCCTGGATCTTCCCGAAATCTCCATCAAGCGGCGCCTGTACCGGTCCGGCGAGAGCGAGTATTTCATCAACAACGTGGCGGTTCGGCTCAAAGAGGTCCGGGAGCTCTTTTACGATACAGGGGNGGGGAAGTCGGCCTACTCGGTCATGGAGCAGGGGCGCATCGATCAGATTCTATCCACGAAGCCCGAAGAGCGTCGGTACCTCTTCGAGGAAGCCGCCGGGATCACTCGGTTTCGAGCCCGGGGGCAGGAGGCCGAGCGCCGCCTGGAGAAGACCGAGGAGAACATCCGAGCCCTCGAGGGAATCCTCGGGGAAGTGCAACGAACCTGGGAAACCCTGAAGAAGCAGGCCGAGAAAACCCAGGGGTACCGAGCCCTCCGCCAGGAGATCTTCGGGCTGGAGAAGGCCATGGTCATCGATCGGCTTCGGGGTCTCTATCGGGATCGGGACCTGGTCCAGGGCCGTGTCGAACAGAAGACAGCCGAAAAGGAGCAAGCTCGCCTGGCCCTCGAGACTCTGAACCAGGCCCTCGAGGCCGACCTGGGCGAGGTCAGCCGTCTGGAGGCTCGCCTGGTGACCCTCCAGAAGGAACTCTACGAAGCAGAATTGGCCCGAAAAGGGTTGGAAAACCAGATCAGTTTGCAGCAAGAACGCCAACGGCAGTTGGCCGAAGACCTTTCCAAGGGGCTGGCCCGGGCCGAGACCATCGCCGAAAAGACGGCGGCCCTGGCGGCGGAGCGGTCTGCCCGGATCGCCGACCGGGACGGTCTGTTGAAGGCCCTGGTGGCGTGCCAGACCAACATTCGGGAGTTTGATAGTGCCATCGAGAGCGCCCGGTCCAGGGTGGTCCTGAACGACCAGGCCCGGGTCGAGGCCGAAGCCCGGCTGGTTCATCGGGAAGCGGAAGACATTCGGCTCCAAGACGAGTTGCGCTCGGTCACCGATCAGCTGGTCCAGGAACTGGACCAGCGTCTCAAGGACGAGGGGTTCGCCTGGCACAAGTTGCCCCATCTCACCGGGGAGATGGAGGGTGCCCTGGGATCCGTGAAGGTCGCCTTGGAGGGTCGCCGGGACTTGCTCCTGGCCGCCGCCTCGACCCGGGGGGTCCCCGGGGGCGACGTCGTAGCCTTCCATGCCCAGCTCGCCCAGGCGTTGACCGACGCCCTCGGTCACCTGGCCGTCTTCGAAGCCGGGTGGGAAACCTATCGCCGGGCGGTTCCCCAGTTCCTGGAAGAGTTCCTTTCTCCCGACGGGATCATCACCCAGAGGCGGTCCCTGGAGGACGAGTTGGCCACCGGCCGGGAGGCCGCCAAGGCGGTCAAAGAGGAACTCAGGACCTTGGCGGACGAAAAGGCCCGGTTGGTCCAGGTCATTGAAGGGCATCGAAAGAACCTAGAAGACCTGAAGTTGGCCGAGGTCAGAATGCAGACCCAGAGGGCCGGGGCCGATGAAGTGGTGGAACGCCTGAACCGAGAAGTGAGTGAGCAAGAGGCCCTGGCTGCGGCCAACCAATCGGACCGGGAAGCTCTCCGGGGGAAGCAGGCGGCCGCATCGGCGGAGATCGAGGCCTTGGGCCGGCGCCTGACCGAGCACGGCGGGGNCGAGAACACCCTTCGGGAAGGGCGCACGGCCAAGGAGCAAGAACTGGGAGCCAGGAACCAAGCCCTGCTGTCCCGGCAGAAGGACCTCAAAATGGCCCAGGAGCGGGTGGCTCACGTCCAGCAAGAAGGGGAGGCCCTCCGGGTCCAGTCGGCCGAAGTGGTGGCCGAGATCCGGGCGGTCTTCGATGCGTTTCGGGACAAGCATTCGGTGGAGCTGTCCGAGTTTGAGGCCGAAATCCGGGGCCCGGCTCCCGAGTCGGGGGACGTTCGGGACACCCTGGCCAAAAAGCGCGAAGAGCTTCGGGCCTTGGGGCAGGTGAATCTGATGGCCGTCGAGGAGTTTGCCGAGATCGACGAGCGCCATGGCTTCCTCCAGCAACAACTGGCCGACCTGAAAAAGGCCCGGGAGGACCTGCACCAAGTCACACGGGAGATCCGTCGGGAGTCCGCGGAACTCTTCACGGCGACCTTTGCCCAAATTCGCGAGAACTTCAACGCGACCTTCCGTCGGCTCTTCGGCGGGGGTCGAGCCGAGCTGCGGCTCACGGACCCGGACCACGTCTTGGAGTCGGGGATTGAGATGCTGTGCCAACCTCCCGGGAAGAAGTTGGAAAGCATCAACCTTCTGTCGGGGGGCGAGAAATCCATGACGGCGGTGGCATTGCTCTTTGCCACGTTCCAGGTCAAGCCGTCCCCGTTCTGCATCTTGGACGAGATTGATGCGGCCTTGGACGAGAGCAACGTCGGGCGGTTCATGGCGATGTTGGCCGAGTTTGCCGCCCGAAGCCAATTTGTGGTGATCACCCATAACAAGAAGACCGTCACGGGGGCTTCGACCATGATCGGCGTCACCATGGAGAGCCCCGGGATCTCTAAGATCATCGCCATTCGTTTGGTCGATGGAGTCGCCTCATGAGGTCTCGACGGCGTCGGCGTCTGGTGACACCGGGGGAATGGCGGGTGTTCTGGCTGGTGACCCTCGGCCTCGTGGTGCTGTCCGCGGGGATCACGGCCTTAACGACGTGGCTCAGTCGTCCCGAAGAGCCCAAAAACGTCCTACCGTCCCAGAGTCCCTTCAAGACGGATGTGGCCGACACGATTCCGAAGAAGGTGCTCCTCACCGACTTTGATCTCCCGGCCCCCGGGGGCCAGTGGCTCTCCAAAAGCTGGTTGTATAGCCGGGAAGGGGGGAGTCGCCCTTGGACCCCCGAAGAGATCGCCCCGTTCTGGGTACCGCTGGAAAAGCTCCCGGTAGGAACTCTGCCCCAACAAAATGAGAAAAAAATCGACGACCTCCTGGGAGGGGTTCGTTGAAGGTCCTGTTCGGGGGAGCCGCTCTCTTCGTGCTGGTCAGCTGCGCCTCGCTCCCCGGACCCTCGGAACCGAGGACGGTCCTCGTCCCCCACCACGAGGTCACACCATCGAAACCGGAGTTTGCGCTGCCCTCTCCGTCGTGGCCGGTTCGGCAGGGACCCNCCCCTCCGGCGGCCCGGGCCTCGTCCCCCTCGGCCGTGGCGTTTCTCAAGCCCGAGGGAGAATCGATGCCCATCAAGCAGAGCCCGGCCCCCCGGTCGTCCGAAGCCAAGGCCCCGGAGAAGTCGGCCTTACCGGTTCCGACCACGGCCGCCCTCCTCGGGTCCGGAGGGAAAAACCCGGCCAAGGCCCCGGACAAACCGGCGAAGGCGGCCCAGGGGCCCTCGCTGGTCCCGGTGGTTCCCGCCCCCGGGCCCCGGCCCGTGGCCACGCCTCCTCCGACGGCGGCGGCCACCGCCTCCCTCCTCCCCGGAGACAAGACCTCAGCCCCAGACTTCCATTGGGAGGAGGTCAACGCCGTGGCCGGCGATGCGGTTACCTTCCATTTTGACAAGACCAACTGGCTCTACCTGGACAACCCCGCCCAGCAGAAAATCCTGGGCTTCCAATCGATTACCCGGGACAAGGATTCGACCACCTTCCAGTTTCGGCCCCTGGTCCCCGGTCAGTACTCCCTCGTGTTTCAACGGCAGGATTTGGCCAACCAGGCCAACGACGTGCGCCGAATCCGGTTGACCGTGGTTCCCGTGGGGACCCGAACCGCAACCACAGGGACGGCGTTGGCCCCCCAGACCTCCACGGTGCCCCCGGCGGACCCCTTGGAAACCAGTCGGCAGCTGGCCGCCAACGGTCAAACCTCCGAGGCCGTCCAAAAGTTGCTCGAGGGCTATCGGGCCGACGACGCCCGGACGAACCTCGCCCTGGCCAAGCTCCTGGACCAGTCGGGTCAAGACGACCAAGCCCTCGGCTACCTGGATAGGAACCTGACCCTTCCGGGCCCCGACTTCCAGGGAACTTTGGAACTCGGGACTCGGCTCGCCGCGGGACACGATCGTGACCGGAGGCTCCCTACCTACGTCAAACTGTGGCTAGCCGGGACCTCGGCGCCTCCGGAAGACCTGTACCTTCAGGTCTTCGAGGCCCTCAGGGCGGGCAACCTGAAGGAGGCGGCCAAGGAATGGTCCACCCGCTACGCCTCATGGTACCCCGAACCTCAATCCCGGGACCGCTATCTGTTCACGTTGGGCCAGCTGCTGGAAACCCCCGGAACCCTTCGGGACATCCGGGGGGCCTGGAAAGCCTACAATGAAATTGTGGAATCCTATCCCCTCAGCCACCAGTGGAAGGCCGCCGGTGAGCGGGCAGCCTACTTGAATCGGTACTTCTTGCAGGGCCGCTAGGCGCGACAAGGGAAATACATATGGTTCCTTAAGTTGCGAGGGCGCCCGGTTGACGAATGGCCCCTCAACGTACTATAACTTCCCAGTTATGTTCGACGGTCTGACTTCCCAATTCAGCGACATTGTCCGCNCCCTCTCAGGAAAAGCCACCATCACGGAGAAAAACATCCAGGATATGGTGGAGCAGATCAAGGTCGCCTTGATCGAGGCCGACGTGAATCTGCGGGTGGTCCGACGCTTCGTGAACCAGACCATCGAGGAAGCCCGGGGGGCCATGGTCCTGCGGGCCGTGAATCCGGGCCAGCAGTTTGTGAAGCTCCTCCATGACAAAATGGTCAAGCTTCTGGGGGATGAGAAGCAGGACCTCGTCCTGAACGGCCCTGACGTGGTGAGCACCCTGTTGTTGTTGGGGTTGCAAGGGGCGGGGAAGACCACGACGGTGGCGAAGTTGGCCGCCAAGTTGAAAAAACAGGGGCGCCGGGTTCTGCTGGTGGCCGCCGACTTGCAACGGCCTGCGGCCGTGGACCAGCTAACCTACCTCAGCCAGCAGGTCGGGGTCGAGATCTTCAAAGAAGACTCGAAGAACCCGGTTTCGGTGGTCAAGAACGCCCTGAAGTACGCCCAGAAGAATCAATTCAACACCGTCCTCGTGGACACCGCGGGCCGACTGCAGGTCGACGAGGCCCTCATGGACGAACTGGTCCAGATCAAGAAGGCGGCCGACCCGGTGGAAAGTCTGCTGGTGGCCGATGCCATGACGGGTCAGAACGCCGTGGAAATTGCCCAGGCCTTTGACGAGAAGATCGGGATTTCCGGCATCATCCTCACGAAGTTCGACTCGGACACCCGGGGGGGGGCTGCCCTCTCCCTCAAGACCATTACCGGGAAGCCCATCAAGTTCGTCGGGGTGGGCGAGAAGATCGAGAACCTCGATGTGTTTCACCCCGATCGGTTCGCCAATCGCATCCTTGGCATGGGCGACGTGGTCTCCTTGGTCGAAAAGGCCCAAGAAACCTACGATGCCCAGGAAGCCGAAGCCCTTCAGTCGAAAATGGCGGGCGGGGCCTTTACCCTGGAAGACTACCTCGAGCAGTTTCGCAAGGTCAAAAAGATGGGGTCGATGCAGTCCTTGTTGGCCATGATGCCTGGTCTGGCGGGCCAGGTGGACCCGAGTGCCCTCGGCGATGGCCAAATGAAGCGGGAAGAGGCCATCCTGTCGTCCATGACGAAGAAGGAGCGCCGGAATCACCTCATTTTGGGGCCCAGTCGTCGCAAGCGCATCGCCAACGGTTCGGGGACGACGATCTACGATGTGAACCAGCTCATCAAGAAGTTTGAAAAGACAAAGCTGATGATGAAAAAAGTAGCCAAGAACAAGGGCATGCAGGCACAGATGATGCAGCAGCTCGGCGGAATGAAATAGGAAAAGGAGGAAACATGAGCGTTTCCATTCGGCTGAAGAGATTCGGCGCCAAGAAGCGGCCTTACTACCGGATTGTGGTGACTAACTCCACGGCACCCCGGGATGGTAAGTCCATCGAAGAGGTGGGCTACTACCACCCCGTGGAGAAGACGGACCAGGTGAGCTTCAAGGCTGACCGGATCAGGGAATGGTTGGACAAGGGCGCCCAGTTGTCCCCCACTGTGAAGAGTCTTCTGAACAAGAACCAGTTTTTCCTGGGTTGACCCCAGGGGAGAGGAATAGTGGAAAAAGATCTCGTAGAATACATCGCAAAAACCTTGGTCGACGATCCTTCGGAAGTTCTTGTCAACCAGATCGAGGGCGAAAAATCCACGATCCTCGAACTCAGGGTTGCCGCCGACGACCTCGGTAAGGTTATTGGAAAACATGGTCGAATTGCCAAGGCGATTCGTACCGTTTTGAGCGCCTCGTCCACCAAAACGGGAAAACGGGTCGTGTTGGAGATCTTGGACTGAACGCATCCGAATTCGCCATCGGCAAGATTCGGACCAGTCATGGTGTCCGAGGTGAGGTGAAGGTCCTCAGCTACTCCGGGGTGTTCGATCACTTCGAGGCGTTGAAGGCCGTGTCTGTCCGAAAAGGGCAGGTCGCCAAGACCTTGACCGTAGAATCGACCCGGTGGACGGGTGACCAGCTTTTGGTCAAGTTTGCAGGGATCGACTCACCCGAGGATGCGAAGCGGTGGGCGGATTTTGAGTTGTGGGTGCCGAAAGACCAAGGCGCCCCCCTGGAGGAAGGCGAAGTTTACTTGGCTGACCTTGTGGGTTGTTCCCTGACCTTTGCGGGCGAAGCCAAGGGCCGGGTGACAGGGTTCCTGGAGGGAGCAGCGACGGTGTTGCTGGAGGTCGAAAAGACCGGCGGCTCTCGCTGTGTGGTTCCTTTCATGGAAGTGTACCTCGGAGACATCGACTTAACCGGTCGAACCGTGGAACTGAAGGNGGATTGGATCCTCGAATGAACGATGCCAAGCCCTTGAAGTTTACGGTTCTGAGTCTGTTTCCTGAGATTGTGGACGGCTTTTTTCAGAGTTCGCTCATGAAGAAGGCTGTTGAGCGGGGATTGATCGAGATCGAGTTTGTGAATATCCGGGATTTCGCCCAGGACAAACATAAAACTTGTGACGACATTCCCTATGGCGGTGGCGCTGGTATGGTCCTGAAACCGGAACCTCTGGCTAGGGCCCTGGATTCTGTGGGGGCAGGCCAGATACGGACCCTCTACCCGACGCCGTCAGGTCGGTTGTTCGATCAACCGACCGCCCGGGAGTTGGCAAGGGAAGACCATTTGGTCTTCATTTGCGGACGCTATGAAGGGATTGATCAGCGAATCATCGACGAGTACGTCGATGACGAAATTTCCGTGGGGGACTATGTCCTGTCTTCCGGGGAAATCGCTTCGTTGGTCATCATCGATGCTGTGTACCGCTTGCGGGAAGGGGTGATCAAGGCTCGGAGCCTCGAGGAGGAAAGCTTCTCGGACGGGTTCTTGCTGGAATATCCCCAATACACACGGCCCGAGGTGTTCCGGGACCGCAAGGTTCCTGAAGTGCTCCTGTCGGGGCACCACAAGAACATCGTCGATTGGCGGCGGGAACAGAGCATCGAAAAAACAAAACGTTTGCGACCCGATTTGCTGGTTTGACCAGCGCTGGGTTGACTTGGGACACAGAGAGTATTTAGGAGGATCCCATGGATCTAATCAAAGCAATCGAAGCCTCGCAGCTTCGGGAAACCNCCCCGTTCCGGATCGGTGACCTGGTGAAGGTTCACTTCAAGATCGTGGAAGGGAAAACAGAGCGAGTTCAGGTGTACGAAGGCACCGTGATCGTCATGCAAAACAGCGGCATTCGGAAGAGCTTCACGGTTCGGAAGATTTCCTTTGGCGTGGGCGTCGAGAGGGTGTTTCCCCTCCATTCCCCCCGGATCGACAAAATTGAGGTGGTTCGCCCCGGTAAGGTTCGCCGGTCGAAGCTGTACTACCTCCGGGACCGGATCGGTAAGTCGGCCAAGGTGAAGGAATTGATCAAGAAGAAAGTCGTCGCGGAATAAGAGCCGCAGAAATCGTGGGTCCGCTCATCGGTTTCGTTTCTATCCCCCGACCTGCCGAGGTGCCTCGGCCGGCGGGGGCTTTTTTTTTGGCCGTCGCCGAGGCGAAGGTGGGGCCGGATTCGTGGAGGATGCGCCTTGATGGCCGGACCGTGGTGGTGACCACGTCTCTGGACCTGAGCCCCGGGGAACGGCTTCGTCTGCAATGGGTGGGACAGCAAGGGGGCCGGTGGATCTTTTCGCCGGTGGCTCCGTCGGATACCGCCCTGGCCGAGGGGCGCCCCTTGGCGGGCCCACCCGGTCTCATGGCGGCCTTTGTGTCCCGGGGCCTCCCCTTGGCCGGTGACCGTTTGAGCCTCTGGTCTCGATGGCTGTCGGCCGGAGGGGTCCACGACCAGGAGGCCTGGGCCGCCTCCCTCGAAGCCCGGGGCCAGGGACCCTTCGATGGGGCCGCTGACGCCCTGGAACCCTGGCTGGTGTGGCAAAAGGCCCTGGAAGAGGGGCGCCCCGAGGCTCCCCCCGGGGATGACTCATTTTGGGAATGGTGGAACAGCCGCAAGGTCCCCGCCGGCGATCCTTGGCTGGTGGTTCCCCTCCGGTGGGTCCACGAAGGCCAGGAGGATTCGGGTCTTCTCCAGGCGCACTGGAATCCCCAGGCCCAGGCGGTCGACTTGTGGAACCTCACCGCAGCCCCAGCGGGGGTGCCGTTCCGGATCGAGGCCCGGTCGACCTCCCAGGCCCTCGACTTGACGTGGCGCTTCTTCCGCACCTCGGACCGGGACGCCTGGGCCCCCCTGGCCGAGGCCTGGTCCCAGACCCTGACGAGCCCGGACCTCCGGGTCACCTTGTCGGTGGCGGGGCCGGCGAGTTCTCCGCCGTCGGTGACTGGAGGGGTCGATGTCCGGGTCTGATCCCCGGAGAGACGCCCTGGCCATCGGGGTCCGGTACGTGCCCAGCTACCCGGCGCCCTTGATCCTTTTCAAGGCCAAGGGGTACCAGGCCCACCGGGTCCTCGAGATCGCCCGACGCCATGGAATCCCCGAGTCCACCGAAGAGATCCTGGCGCCTCTGCTGTTTCAGCTCCCCGAAGGGTCTTGGATTCCGGAAAAACACTTCGCCGTCCTTGCTCAATTGTTAAGTGCTGTTTATTCTTATCAGAAGAACCTAACATGACTCAAAAATTAACCCCCTCGGCCCCCGCCCTCGCCAGTAGCCCCGATATCTCCCACTGGGATTTTCCCCAGGATGGGCCGAGCGCCGAATTGTACTTGCAACTCCTGGAGGAGCTTCAGAAGCACTTCATCGATGTCCAGCGGGATGGGTTCTCCCTTCCTGGGTTCGATGCGTACACCGCCAAAGTCTTGAGCTCTCTCCGCCTCGATGCCTGGGGACTCTTTCGGGTGTTCCTCGATGGCCGGGTCTACACGGCCTCCACCGCCTCCAGCAGTCTGAACGTTGCGATTGTCCTGTACTTGTACTGCCTTGCCGAGGACTGGACTGCCGAACGGACGGCCCAGTTTGTTCGAGCGGCTTTGCTCCACGACGTCGGTATGCTGTTTCTGCCCCAGGAGCTGTTGAACAAGGCCGGAAAGCTGAACGACAAGGAGCGGGTGCTCTTGGAGAGCCATCCCTCGGTGTCTTACGAAAGGGTCCGGCGGTGGGGCGAGAGCTATGAGGCGACCCAGGTGGCCCTGCAACACCACGAGGAGTGGAATGGAAGTGGCTACCCCGGGGGACTCCCGGGGGATAAAATCCACCCCTGGGCCCGGATCGCCACCGTGGCCATCAACTTTGTGGCCCGGGTGACCCAGCGACGGTACCGGAACAGCCTGGTTGGCTACGAAGCCATGAAGCAACTGATCAAGGATCGGGGGACTCGGTTTGACCCGGTGGCCGTGAAAGACTTCGTCCGCAGCCTCGGCCTGAATCCCCCTGGGAGCATCCTCCTGCTGAGCGATGGGAGCATCGCCCGGGTGATCGAGATGTCCCAGGGCAACATCCTCCGGCCCCAGGTGCGGTTGCTCATCGATTCGGCCGGGACGGTGTACCGGGACGATCGGGGGCCGGTGTTCGACCTCAGCGACACTCCCAAAGTGTTCATCGCCCGACCCGTGAACTTTCAAGATCTCCTAGAAGCCCGTGAGCACCAAAGCCAGGGGTGATTCGGGGGAGGACCAGGCGGCCGACTACCTCGTGGGCCGTGGCTATCACATCGTCAAAAGAAACCTCAGGTGCCGTTCGGGAGAGGTCGATATAGTAGTGTACAAGGACGACAGCCTGATCTTCGTCGAAGTGAAGCACTGGCTGACCCTGTCAGTCGACGCCCTTGAACGGTCCATTACGGCGGCGAAGCGGTCTCGAATCCTCGGTTGTGCCCGGGAGTTCCGACGTCAGTATCCGGAGTGGGTCCGTTGTCGACCCAGGTTCGATGTGGTCCACGTTGGTCCAGAGACGATTACCCATTTTGAAGATGCCTTCACGGAGAACGGTTTCCAATGACGTCTGCCACCAAGTCGCCGGATAGAATTCAAGAACTCAAAAAGAAGATCCAGCAAGAGGAATATCTGCAGACGGCGATCCAGGAGATTGCAAGCTTATTGACAGACAGCATCAATAAAGGACACTTTCTTCTGTATGAGAGAAAACAATAACGACCGTCACCATCGGGGCCGCCGAAGATTTCGGCATGACCACGATACCCCCCGGGTGGTCGTACCGGCCCAACCCTGCGTCGTTTGTGGCCAACCGATCTCAGAAATGGCCAGCGCGGTAGCCTTTGGTCCCGACCAAGGGCCGGCCCACTTCGATTGTGTGTTGGCCGAGCTGGCGAGGAAGGAGCCCTTGGTTTCCCCCGAGAAGATCGCCTACCTCGGGTCGGGCCTGTTCGGTGTCATCGTAGAGAAGGAAAACAATCGGTTTGAAATTCACCGCAAGTTCGCGGTGGAGGATCCGATCAATCCTCCCGCCTGGCGGAAAGAGCTTCGAGGAATGTACAAGAGATAAAAAAAACCGCAGGAAACTGCGGTTTTTTTGTTCTTTGCCTCGGTCTCAGTATTTCGTGAATCCGTCGAGCACTTGGGTGGCCTTCTCCCGGACCGGGCGGATGTAGTTACCGTTCTGAATCCGAATCAGGGCTGCGAAGACTTCTTGGCTCACCTTGCCGTTCTTACTCTTACCGAGCATTTCCAGGGCCGACACGGCGGCGAAGGCAAAGTTGCTATCCGGCCGAATCGCATCCTGCGACTTGATCAAGCTCGTGATGATCGATTCGNCCCGAGCCGACTCGTCGCCACCGCCGATCAACCCCAGGGAGTAGACGGCTTCGGACACCACCATGGATTCTTTGTCCTTGATGGCCATGTTGATCAGGGCTTCCCGAGCCTGGTCGCCACCGATTTGCCCCAGCAACTCGGCCGCCCGGCGGCGCACTTCGGGAAAGTCATTGACCACCCGACGGTTTTCCACGACCTGCTTCGTCGTCCCTTCCCCCCCGAGTTCGTCGAGGAGGCCGATCACGTCGGTGCTCTTGTCGTTCACTTTGCCTTTATCAATCATCGTTCCAATGAAATCCAAGGCCTTCAATTTTTCATCACGCCCGTTTTCAGCGACCAAGCTGGCAACCACTTGGACGGCGACTGCACTATCAAGGCGCTTTTCTTCGATGGTCTTCGGTCCGGTGTTGGCCGCAGCCGGTGTCGGTTGCGTCGTGCCGCCAGCGGTTTGGGCGAAGCCCAGCGCGGGAATCAAAAGAAGCCCGAGCAGGAAGGGCAACGTCTTTTTCATGTTCGCTCCTTGATGGTTACCACGATGAGATTTTCCACTCTTTTCCGTACAACTTCAAGAGGTAGA
>JGI26470J50227_1000339_pt1 | contig 20458 bp, 18 predicted proteins | sample FreactTroBogLake_FD_50227 | JGI IMG/M metagenome (IMG submission 50227) | reverse complement strand
CAATACCAATGGCTGCTAATGCATTGCGCACGTTATGCAAGCCAGGCAAATTCAATTCAATTTGGAGTGGGCCTGGGATACTTCCATGTCTACGTACAGTANGGCGTTCTACCGTGAAGTGCATCCGTGTTCCAACTGCNGTCACATTGCTTGCCCGAATATCCGCATCTTCAGATGTNCCATAGCGTAAAACTGGCTGAGATACAAACGGNATAATGTCACGCACATTGGCATCATCAACACATAACACTGCCACGCCATAAAATGGCATGCGCTGAATAAACTGCACAAAGGCCTGCTTCAAGCGAGCCATATCATGCTGATAGGTATCCATATGATCAGCATCAATATTGGTGACAACTTCCATGGCTGGAAATAATTGCAAGAAAGAGGCATCAGATTCATCAGCCTCAACCACAATGAAATCGCCTTGCCCCAAGCGTGCATTTGCACCAGCTGAATTGAGTTTTCCACCAATCACAAAAGTTGGATCTAAACCGCCCTCNGCTAATACAGAGGCAACTAAGCTAGTGGTGGTNGTTTTGCCATGTGTGCCAGCAATTGCAATACCCTGTTTCAAACGCATTAACTCACCGAGCATCACTGCACGCTGAATCACAGGAATTTTTGCGGCACGTGCAGCTAACACCTCGGGATTGTTGCCCGCCACAGCTGTGGAAATGACTACTGCTTCNGCAGTGCCAATATTTTTTGGNTCATGCCCAATATGAATTATTGCGCCCAATTCTCTTAAACGTTTGGTAGCTACACCTTCAGCCAAATCAGAACCAGAGACTTGGTAGCCTAGATTGAGTAAGACCTCAGCAATACCACTCATACCAGCACCACCAATACCTACAAAATGAATTTGCTGAACAATATGTTTCATTGACCGACCCCCGCACAATCTGCACATACCTCAGCTACACGCTGAGTTGCATTTGGCTTGGCTAGTGCATGCGCACGCTCAGCCATCGCCTTTAAATCTTCACGACTAAAGTTCTGAATCATTAGTGCCAAGTCTTGTACGTTTAGGTCTTGCTGTGGCAACAACACGGCTGCATTCGCATCTGATAAAAATCTTGCATTTGCAGTTTGATGATCATCAATCGCATGCGGAAATGGAATTAAGCAAGCAGCAACGCCACATGCCGCCAACTCAGAAACGGTCATTGCTCCAGAACGACAAATCACTAAGTCTGCCTGCGCATAGGCGTTAGACATATCGTTAATGAATGGACGGATATCGGCTTGCACACCTAAATCTGCATAGCGCTTTTGAAGAGCTGCTAAATGCTTATCACCAGCCTGGTGGATCACGCTTGGACGAGACTCTTTCGGAATCAATGCCAGAGCAGCGGGAACATTTTCATTTAAGGCAGCAGCTCCTAAACTTCCGCCCACCACCAGAATCGATAAATTGCCTTGTCGTTCTTCATACCTCTGAGTGGGTGTAGTCATACGATCGAACTCTTCACGAATAGGATTACCAACCCANTCGGCATGGGCCATCGTATTCGGGAAACCCGTCAAGGTACGCATGGCAATCTTTGCCAACGCGCGATTGGCGCTTCCAGCAACTGAATTTGATTCATGCAAGACTAGGGGGCGCTTCAATATTTTGGTAACCAAACCACCAGGAAAAGTGATGTATCCACCCATACCTAAAACCACGTTCGGTTTAATGCGGCGCATGATGTGCCAACTCTGAATACCAGCACGCAATAAGTTAAATGGCAGCATCAATTTGGCTTTAATGCCCTTACCGCGCAANCCGCCGAATTCCACCGCTTCAAATGGAAAGTCGCATGCTTTCACTAGGCGATATTCCATGCCATTTTCATTACCAAGCCAAGAAACCTTCCAACCACAAATGCGCAAATATTCGGCAACGGCAAGCCCAGGGAAGATGTGCCCACCAGTACCACCAGCCATTACCAGAATGGAAGGTTGCGTCATAGCTTCCCTCCGCGCATCAAAATACGATTCTCATAATCAATGCGCAATAGCATTGCTATCGCAATAGCATTCATCAGAATGCCGGAGCCACCGTAACTTACCAAAGGCAGTGTTAAACCCTTGGTAGGCAATAAGCCCAAGTTCACGCCCATATTGATAAAGGACTGCCAGCCAATCCAGATGGCAACGCCTTTCGCTGCCAAGCCCGCAAAACTTCGGTCCAACTGCAAAGCAGTACGACCAATCATGAATGCGCGGCGTACAACCCAATAGAATAAGAAGAGCATCACCACTACACCGAAGAAACCCAGCTCTTCGCCGATCACTGCCAAAATAAAGTCGGTATGCGCTTCAGGTAAGTAATGTAATTTCTCAACGCTACCACCCAGACCAGTGCCGAACCATTCGCCGCGACCAAAAGCCATGAGTGAATGCGTCAATTGATAGCCTTTGTTTGCAGCATTGTCGACTTGCCACGGATCCATAAACGCCATAATTCTTCCGCGACGNAATGGAGAAAGCGCAATGATGGTCGAAGCGCTCAATATACCCACTGCAATCAATCCACCAAATAACTTGGCATTGATGCCCCCCAAAAATAGAATTCCAAATGCAATTAAAGCNACCACTACAAACGCACCCATATCAGGCTCTAACATCAAGAGTCCGCCAACCAGTGCAACTGCCACACCCATTGGCAACATCCCCTTCACGAACGAATGCAGATATTCCTGACGCTGCACGGTATAAGTAGCAGCAAAAATCACGGCTGCAAATTTCATTAACTCGGATGGCTGAAAATTCATCAAGCCAAGAGGAATCCAACGTTTTGCGCCATTCACACCTTTTCCAAGGCCTGGAATTAATACGGCAATCAAAAGTAATACGGTGAAACCAAAAATAATCGGTGAATAACGATCCCAGACCTTGGTAGGGATCTTGAAGGCCCATAAGCCAACGCCAATGGCAATTCCCAAAGAAATGACATGGCGTATTAAAAAGTGATTGCTACTGTAATTAGCGTACTTAGGGCCGTCGGCTAAAGTGATCGAAGCGGAGTACACCATCACCAAACCAATCAAGGCTAAAGATAAAACTGCCCAAACCAAGAGTTGGTCATATTCCATCATGCGTGAACGTGTTTGCTCAACCCCGGAGACTGCATCACGAAGACCGCTGCGGAAATTATCAATGCCGCCTCTAGAGAAACTCCAGAAGCGATTGAAGCCCAATTGATTTTCTGGAAATAGTTTTTCTCTTAAGCTCATACCTGAGCTCCATCAAATTGCATTTCCAATTCCTGAACTTCGGAAACAAATGCTTCAGCACGCGCAACGTAATTACTAAACTGATCGAAGCTTGCGCAAGCGGGTGACAACAGCACAATATCTCCAGACCGCGCCTGCTTAGCAGCCTCTTGAACTGCATTTGCTAATGTTCCGCTGGCGACACACTGAATATCCGACCCTAAGACATCAGAAATAAGCTGTGCATCTTTGCCAATTAAAAATGCACCTTTTACATAACGTAATGCGGGCTCACGTAAAGGACTAAAATCTTGTCCTTTGCCCTCCCCGCCAACAATCAACCAAATACGCTTACCAAATTCGCTGTTACCAAGACCATTTAATGCGGCGACTGTTGCTCCCACATTAGTGCCTTTACTGTCATCGACATACTCAACATCTGCAACGATTGCAACGCTTTGTACCCGATGTGGCTCGCCGTGATAATCACGCAAACCATGCAAGAGTACATTCATGGGTAATCCAGCGGACCTCGCTAGCGCCAGAGCTGCTAGCGCATTCAAAGCATTGTGACGACCCCGAATGCGTAATGCATCCGCAGGGATCAAACGCTTCAGTCTTAATTCTTCAGGCTCTGCCACTGCCGCTGCTTTACGATGACGTTTTGGCTTTGGCTCAAGATCTTCATCTACCTCTGCCCATACCAACCAATCAATCCCACCGGCGCGCAAATCATGCTCGATCCCAAATGCGCTCTGCTCGTCGGGACGACCAGCACCAAATGTAATGACCGTTTTCTCAAGTCTCTGCTCTTGATTCATCAAGCCCATGACTAAAGAATCATCGCGGTTCAGTATGCAAGTAGTGTCAGCACCAAAAATTTTGGCTTTTGCGTCCGCATAAGCCTGCATATCACCATGCCAATCCAAATGATCTTGAGTAATGTTCAGTACTGTTGCCGCTGTAGCGTTTAAGGTATGGGTATAAACCAACTGGAAGCTTGAGAGCTCTAGTACCCATATGTCTGGCATATCTGAAATCTGGTCTGCTTGCTCTAAGCAAGAAACCAATTTGTCTAATGCGGCTGGACTGATGTTCCCCGCAACCGCGACTTTCTTGCCTGCACGCTCACAGAGTTGACCTGTTAAGGCTGTGGTGGTGGTCTTACCATTCGTACCAGTAACCGCCAAAATACTCGGCTTATATTGAACCTCATCAGACTTAGACATGCGCTCCATCGCAGCAATGGCTCTCGCAAAAAACTCGATCTCACTCCAGATATTGATCTGGGATTCTTGTGCTTTAGCCAAGAATGATTGCGCCGGCTCTTGCAGCGGTGATAATCCTGGGCTAATGCCAATCACCTCCACATCTTTTAATAGATCGTCGTTTAGTCGTCCAAAGTGGGAGCTCTTTAGCCCAGCAAACTCTAATTCACTCAACCAGGCATTTTGGATCTCGCTCAATGAGCTAGCTGCGCGAGTATCTGCAAGTTTTACAGACGCTCCATGACGAAGACACCACTTGGCCATAGCAAAGCCTGATTCACCAAGTCCTAGAATTAAAAAATCCTGAGGGGCTTGGTAAGCCTCATCCGTAATGAGGGCTGAATTTGCGAAGGCGTTATTTAAATTCTGCATTTTTATACTTTGGCTCACCGTAATTTGAGACTAGACAAGCCAATTAAGACCAATAAAATGGTGATAATCCAGAAACGCACTACAACCTGTGTCTCTCTCCATCCACCCAACTCAAAATGGTGATGCAGAGGCGCCATGCGGAAAATGCGACGGCCCTCTCCGTAACGTTTCTTGGTGTACTTGAACCAAAAAACTTGCAACATAACCGAAACAGTCTCTGCGACAAAAATGCCACCCATCACAAACAACACAATCTCTTGTCGAACAATGACTGCAATCGTTCCTAAAGCGCCACCCAGCGCAAGAGCACCAACATCCCCCATAAATACTTGGGCAGGATGGGTGTTGTACCAGAGGAAAGCTAATCCAGCTCCGCCCATGGCTCCACAGAAAATCATTAACTCACCAGCCCCAGGGATGTAAGGGAAGAGTAAATATTTCGCATAAATTGCGTTACCCATTACATAGGCAAACGCACCGAGAGCAGCACCAACCAAGATGACGGGCATGATCACTAAGCCATCGAGACCATCAGTCAAGTTCACGGCATTGCTACTACCCACAATCACCAAGTAGCTCAAAATGATGAAGCCTAAAACGCCCAGCGGATAACTAACTTCTTTTATGAATGGGATCAGTAAATTTGACTTAGCTGGAAGATTTAAAGCAAAACCACTTCTCAACCAATCAAAAAATAATTGCAGCACTTTAAGGTTATTTACCTCAGAAACAGAGAATGCTAAATAGATAGCGGCAAACAAACCAATTAAAGTCTGCCAAAAAAATTTCTCTCTAGACGCCATGCCCTTAGGGTCTTTATAGGCAACCTTGCGGTAATCATCAACCCAGCCGACCAAGCCAAAGCCAAAGGTAACAATCATNACAATCCAAATAAAGCGATTACTGAGATCTGCCCAGAGGATGCAAGAAACAAAGATNCCAATCAGAATTAATACGCCACCCATGGTTGGCGTGCCTGATTTCACTAAATGCGTTTGTGGACCATCAGTGCGAACTGCCTGCCCCATCTTTAAGGCCGTTAATTTACGAATGACCCAAGGTCCAGCAGCCAGCCCAATTAATAGAGCTGTCACGGTTGCCATGACTGCTCTAAAGGTGATGTAGTTAAACACCCTAAAAAAGCTAAAATCCTCTTGCAACCACTGTGCCANCATTAAGAGCATGCTTTTGCCTCCTCTACCAAGGCTTGAACTACACGCTCCATGCGCATAAAACGCGACCCTTTAACCAAAATATTTAAATGCTTGTCGCTAGACTGCTGCAANCAAAGATCGCTCACTAATCTTGTGTTCAATACATTCACATCAGAGAAATGTTCTGCTGTCGAGGCAAGTTTCAGTTTTTGCTTCATCTCTTCAAACCCCTGAAGTGCAAACTTGCATTGCTCCCCAATAGAAAAGAATTTTGAGATGCCTTGCTCTGCTGCATATGCACCAACTTCATGATGAAAGGCAGAACCTTGATCGCCAACTTCACCCATATCTCCGAGTACCAGCCACGAAGTTTTCCCAGATTGTTTTAAAGCATCAATAGCAGCTCTCACAGAATCTGGATTGGCGTTGTAGCTATCATCAATTAAGGTGTGATGAGTATCTAAGATTTTGGCTTGCATGCGCCCATTCACCGGATCAAAAGACTCGAGACCCTCTTTTATCTTTCCTAAACTCACACCGGCAGCAACAGCCACTGCACTGGCCGCCAATGCATTGCGTACATTGTGGTTGCCTAAGGTTTTTAATTGAACCTCAATCACGCCTTGTATCGTTTTGATTTCTACATGGCCATTGCCTAGCAAGCTACCCCGAACTCCAGCTGCTTGATGATCTTGATTGGGATTCAATACAAAATCGATAATTTTGCGACCCCCTGCCGCTTCACGCCAAAGCTCAGAGAATTCAGAGTCGGCCGAAAATACCGCCACACCATCCTGAGGTAGAGCACGCAAAGCATCTGAATGTTCCTCTGCCACTGTAGCCACTGTTGCCATAAATTCTTGATGTTCGCGCTGTGCGTTATTAATCAGTGCAATATTCGCAGCAGCAATATCTGCCAACTGCGCTGTTTCTCCTGGGTGATTCATGCCCAGCTCAATCACTGCCAATCGATCACTAGAACGCATACGCAAAAGAGTGAGCGGCAGGCCAATATCATTGTTCAGATTGCCTTTAGTAACCAAAGTGCGCTCGTCTCCTACAGCCGCCTTAAAGATCGAGGCAATCATTTCTTTAACTGTCGTTTTGCCATTGCTTCCCGTCACCAGAGCAACAGGAATAGAGTACTGCTTGCGCCAAGCTTTGGCTAAANCAGCTAGACCAACCCGAGTATCAGTCACACACACTGCAGCTAAATTCTCAGGACATTTTTCTTGCTTACTAATGAGTGCAGCACTTGCGCCCGCTTTAGCAACATCTAATANGAAATCATGGGCATCAAAGCGCTCGCCAGATAAGGTAATAAATAATTCGCCAGCACTAATCTGACGGCTGTCACTGCCGACCTTAGAAATAGTCAATTGCTGTGCATCTGCGCCAGAAATATTAATCAGCTCGCTACCGGGCAGCATTGCATGGATCTGAGCAAGATTGGTCATTGCAAACATCAAGCCATTCCTCCTGCCGCTAAAAGAACATGTTCTTGGTCCGAGAAATCAAACTTTTTACCCTTGATTTCTTGTGTAGACTCATGTCCTTTCCCAGCCACCAATACAACATCAGCCGCATTAGCATGGCGCACTGCAGCCATAATTGCAGCGGCTCTATCTGGAACAGTTTTAATATTCTGNGNACCAGAATCTATACCCGAGAGGATCATCGAAATAATCGTTTCTGGCTCTTCTGATCTTGGGTTATCGCTAGTGAGCACAATATGGTCTGCATACTGCTGTACAACTTTTCCCATTTGAGGACGTTTACCAGCATCTCGATCCCCACCACACCCAAAGACACACCAAATCTTGCCACCGCGCGCGCTGGCAATCGGGCGCAAAGCGAGCAATGCTTTTGCTAGAGCATCAGGGGTATGCGCATAATCCACTACAACTAGTGGTCCTTCAGATTTTTGGGTTTTATTTAAGGAAATCAATTCCATGCGACCCGCTACTGGTTGCAATAATCCTAAGCGCCTACTTGCCTGCTCGGATGTCATACCCTGCGTTAGTAGAACTGCCCACACTGCCAAGCAATTACTCAAATTAAATTCACCTAATACAGCAGTGTTGACAAGATGCTCTCCAATACCTTGATGTACAAATAGAGAAGCGTAGCCGGCACCAGTCAGTACCGTATCTTTTGCATAAATGCAATGCAGACGATCGCCAAACTTTTCAAAGCCAGCAAACTGTTCTTTACTTAGGGCATAAGCCCAGACTTTGATGCGATTCTGCGCTAATAATTGAGCAGCCAATTCACGACCAAACGAATCATCTAGGTTAATAACTGCATGCTCAACACCAGCCTGTTGGAATAGTTTTGCTTTTGCCTCAGCGTAATTGGCCATGCTGCCGTGATAATCAAGATGATCTTGACTGAGATTAGTGAATACGGCGCAATTGAACTCTAGACCTGCCACTCGGTCTTGCTCTAATGCATGCGATGAGACCTCCATCGCAATGTATTTAGCGCCTGCATCTAAAAATGCCTTTAACTGCGATTGCAAACGCGGTGCATCTGGGGTGGTATAGCCAGTCTGTACGAGAGCGCCAGGGAAACCTGAACCTAACGTGCCCAAAACAGCTGCGCGACTATTGGGCTGATCTAGCGCCTGAGCAAGCCATTGAGTAACAGTCGTTTTTCCGTTGGTGCCAGTCACACCGATCACTTGCAATTGCTTGCTGGGAAAGTCATACCACTGCGCGCATAAGCGCCCTACTTGCTTTGCCAAGTTCTCAACAGCGAAGAATTTTGGATGATCTTGATACTCACCACTCATCCCTGCTGGATCAAATACCACTGCTTTAGCACCATGTTTTAAAGCGGCTGATATATAGTCGCGTCCGTCACGCAAAGCTTTGCCATGACCAACAGGGTAGGCAAAGAAAATATCGCCAGCTTCCACTTGGCGACTATCAGCAGTCACTTTGGCCGATCCACCAAGTACATCGTGCAGATGATTCATTAAGTGGGTGGTATCTATATTCATGATCACACTCATCTTTTCAAAACCACAGGTTGAGTATTTGCTATAGCTATATGAGTATCAGTGCTTGACTGGTCTTGTAGCGCTTTTTTGCTCACACTTGCATCAGGGGCCACATTGAGAGCGCGTAAAGTTTCACCAACAATAGTTGAAAATACAGGCGCTGCGACATCACCTCCGAAGTGACTTCCACCTGTCGGCTCATCAATCATTACAGCAACCACAATACGAGGTGCGCTAATCGGAGCCAGTCCAGAAAAATACGCACGGTATATATTTCCATAGTTCTTACCCACTAACTTATGGGCAGTACCAGTCTTGCCTCCTACCCTATAACCATCTGTCTGAGCTTTGATCGCAGTTCCACCAAGCTCTGTAACCGATTCCATCATCCCGCGCATTTCAATGGCTGTTTTAGTAGAAATAACTTTAGTCCCTGTCTTGAATTCAGGACTCCGCTCAATCGTCAATGGCACCAACTCGCCGTTGCGGGCAAAAATTGTGTAAGCGCGAGCAACCTGGAATAAAGATGCAGATATGCCATATCCAAATGCGATGCGCGCTTGGTCTGTAGGTACCCACTTTTTAAATGGATGAATTGTTCCAGTTGCAGCCCCTCTGAAACCAATCTTAGGAGTCTGCCCCAAACCCACTGAGGTATAAAAATTCCACATCTCCTCTGGAGAGAGATAGTTCATCGCAATTTTGGCTGTACCAATATTGCTCGATTTTTGGATCACCTCAGAAACTGTCAAATTTGCATAAGGATGGGTATCAGTAATTGGTTTTGGTCCGACTAAATACTTTGCACCAATTGCTAGGTTGGTATTTGGTGAAATTGCGCCTTTTTCTAAAGCAATAGCAATAGTCAGGGGCTTGATGGTTGANCCAGGTTCAAATGTATCTGTCAGCACGCGATTACGTAGCTGTTCACCACTCAAATTTCNACGATCATTCGGGTTGTAGCTTGGATAGTTCGCCAAGGCTAGGATTTCTCCTGTTTGCGTATCNAGTACCACAGCGCCACCCGCTTTTGCATGATGCTCAAAAACTGCATTTTTTACTGCGTTATAGGCTAGATACTGAATCTTGCTATCAATGGAGAGCTGTAGATCCTTACCATTTTTCGGCAACTGCTCAATTGATACCTCTTCAACAACTCGCCCCAATCGATCAACAACTACACGACGTTGTCCGGAGTGTCCAGCCAAGTCCCTTTCTCTTGAAAGTTCAATACCTTCTTGGCCACTATCATCAACATCCGTGAAGCCAATAACATGCGCCATAGCCTCGCCTTCAGGATAAAAGCGACGGTATCCATTATTTAATCCAATCCCTGGGATTTCTAATTTCTTAATCTGCTGTGCAATATCTGGATCGACTTGACGCTTCAAGAAAATCTGCTTACGCTCTTCTTTGAGCTTTTTGCGTAAATCATGCTCGCTCATCTGTAAAAGATTTGCAAGCNTCTGAACCTTGTCAGCAGATAAATCATCTGGAACAGTGTCGTTATAGGCAATGACAGATTTTGCTTCGAGACTAGTAGCGATTACTTGACCATTGCGATCCAAAATTTTTCCACGNCTAGCGGGTAGCTCGAGCTCGCGCTGCGTTCCGCGCACAGCTTTTGCTTCATAGAAGGCATTGCCTGGGCCCTGAATCCAGAAAGCGCGAATCAAGAGCAATGTAAATACAAAAAACAAAAGGAACAACATCAAGCGCGACCGCCACATTGGCAGACGCAACACTAAATTTGGAGAAGTAGAAAAACCTACTGTCCTCACTTAGCCTCCTTGAGATATAAAGTNCGCTCAGGGGAAATCGGGGCCATGTGCAATTGATTGCGTGCTACATCGCGGATGCGTGCAGACTTTGAAAGGTTGCGCTGCTCATACTCCAAGCGCAACCAATCTTGATTNAATTTATATTCTTCAACTTGTGTGCGCTCTAAAGCCACAAATAATTGACGTGCGCGCTGCTGCGCTGCCACCAACGATAATGCGCAAATCAGCAATAANGACAATAAGGTCANGGTTGCACGATTCATGCAAGCGCTCCCAAACGTTTTTCTGCGACACGCATAATTGCTGAACGAGCACGTGGATTCTCATTTACTTCTTCACTACTAGGTTTAACGCGGCCAATAATTTCCAATGTGCTTTGTGGCAAATCTTTTTCACGTACAGGCAGTCCACGAGGGACATCCACCTTTGCATGAGACTGTAAAAATTGCTTCACAATCCGATCTTCCAAAGAGTGAAAGCTAATAACTGCCAGTCGAGCACCAGGCTTTAGTAATTTCAATGCAGCTTTAAGGCCTAACTCCAAATCTTCAAGCTCGCGATTAATAAAAATCCGCAATGCTTGAAAAGTTCTTGTGGCTGGATCTTGCCCAGTCTCTCTCGTGCGCACCACACTCGCTACTAGGCCAGCCAATTGCAAAGTGGTTTTTGGTGACAAACCTTCCTCGCGTTTTGCCACAATAGCTTTAGCGATCTGAAATGCAAAACGCTCTTCCCCGTAAGTCTTAATCACGCGTGTGATTTCCTCCTGAGGCGCTTGTTCTAACCATGCTGCAGCTGTCAAACCATGATCGGTATCCATCCGCATGTCGAGCGGACCTTGGCGACGAAAAGAAAATCCCCGATGAGCTTNGTCTACCTGCGGAGAACTGATACCCAAGTCCAACAAAATGCCATCGACTGATTCTGGTTCCGCNTACTGATCCATGTGCGCAAAGCTGTTGTGCACAATCGTCAAGCGTGGATCTTTGATTGCATTGCCTACTGCGATCGCGTCCAAATCCTTGTCGAATGAAATCATNCGCGCATTCGGACCCAACTTTTTGAGTAATGCTTGCGTATGACCGCCACGGCCAAAGGTCCCATCGATCAATANAATGTTTTTTGATGAATCTGAATCTTGAATGAGCGGACCGTTGATCAGCGCCGTCACCGCCTCGGCCAGTAACACTGGGCGATGAGTTATGTTCATGGCAGCCTGTCATCAAAAATTAAATTGCTTTAGTGCTTCAGGCATGCCTTGCGCAATGGCAGCCTGTTCTTTTGCGGAGTATGTTGCTGAATCCCACAACTCCAAGTGACTACCCATACCAAGTAGCATCACTTCTTTTTCAATACCCGCTGCGGCACGCAGCTCTGGGCCAACCAAGATTCTTCCTGCGCTATCCAAGTCCACCTCGGCGGCATTGCCAAGGAAAATTCGNCGCCACCAATGAGCATCCATTGGCAACTGCGCAACTTTTGATCGGAAGCTTTCCCACTCAGGGCGAGGGAATAGCAAAAGACATCCATCGGGGTGTTTGGTAAGCGTGACTCTGCCTTCGCCTTGAACTAACAAGGCGTCACGATGCTTTGCCGGCACAGACATGCGGCCTTTTGCATCTAAATTGAGAGCTGAAGCACCTTGAAACACCAATTACCCCACTTTTTCACACTTCCTCCCACTTTAGAGGATCAATATAAGAGGGTCAAGTGTTTTAAGGGCTTTTTTTAGGAATTTCTCTAGTGATTACAATCACTTAGCGTCGTGTGTTAAGAAAATGGTGAAATCAAAATTACTACTTGAAACAAGAGCTTGGAAAATATACTTAAGAATAGGTCTTAGCTATTTACCCCAATAATGACTCAATATACTGTATTAAAAAACAGTATATTAATTTTGGCATTCCTCCAACAGCGTATCAAAAATCAGATTTTGTACGCACTCGTTGTCATGATCTTAGACATCACCTTCATCATCAGCTGAACAGGCCTTGGTAAGGATATTCCGCCCGCTTGCACGGCAGCCTGTCCATGCTCAATTTCATCTAGACGCATTTGACCAACAATTGCACGCGAACGATGATCGTTTTGGGGTAATTTTTCTAAGTGGCTTTCGAGATGATTCTCTACTTGCTTTTCTGTTTCAGCCACAAATCCTAAACTCCACTTATCACCCGCTAAGCCAGCAATCATACCGATTGCGAAGGATCCAGCATACCAAAATGGATTGAGGTAACTTGTATGAGAGTCAAGCTCGCGTAAGCGTGTTTCGCACCAAGCTAAGTGGTCNATTTCTTCTTGCCCAGAATNGTGCAACATCTCCTGAATCTCTGGATTTCTGGCGAATATTTTTTGTGATTGATAAAGTGCTTGAGCGCAAACTTCACCCACATGATTTACCCGCATTAAGCCGGCAGCATGCTCTCGCTCGGAAGACTCCAAAATCACTTCGGAGTGCACATCTGCACCCGGGGGTTGCCGGTGTGCATTTGCACCACCAACAACCGACCGAAGCGCGGTATCAAACTCAATAATAAAGCGATCTAACAGGGTCATTTATGCGTAAAAGCTTAGATGAGAACTTCAGCTTTGCAATTCTGCTTTGTCTTTAATCCAAGCTCTGCCAATAGTGCACGGTCTTGTTCTGCCTCGGGATTACCGGTAGTGAGTAGTTGCTCACCATAGAAAATAGAGTTAGCACCAGCCAAAAAGCACATGGCCTGAACCGCTCTTCCAAGCTCTTGGCGACCAGCAGATAAACGCACCCTAGCTTTAGGCATCGTAATGCGTGCAATTGCAATCGTTCTCACAAATTCGAGCGGATCCATTGGCTTCTGATCGGCCATGGGGGTACCAGCAACTGGCACAAATGATTGATCGGAACTGACTCTGGATAAGGGCTCAAATTTGCCAATTGAGTCAAGAAAGCTGCGCGCTGTTCACGCGACTCACCCATACCCACAATACCGCCACAGCAAACCGACATCCCTGCTGCGCGAACATTAGACAGAGTGTCTAGGCGATCCTGATAACCCCTAGTTGAAATCACCGAGCGATAAAAATCTTCACTGGTATCCAGGTTATGGTTATAAAAGTCCAGGCCCGCTTCCTGAAGGGCCTCGGCCTGATCAGCCTCCAACATACCCAAAGTGGCACAGGTCTCTAGGCCCAGGGCTTTTACGCCCTTAATCATGGCAGTCACTTTTTCAATATCGCGGTCTTTAGGCTCACGCCAAGCAGCGCCCATGCAAAAACGGTTAGAGCCGGCAGCTTTAGCGGCTTTAGCAGCCTCCAGCACTTCTTCCAAATCCAACAACTTGCTTGCCTTGACATCTGTGTCATAACGCGCAGCTTGAGGGCAATACCCGCAATCTTCTGGACAACCACCAGTCTTAATGGACAAAAGGGTTGCCAATTCCACATCGCCTTCGGGGAAGTTGGCACGATGCGTCTGCGCAGCCTTAAACATCAAATCATTGAATGGCAAGTCAAATAAAGCCTCAATCTGAGCTACAGCCCAGACGCCAGAAGCATTTACCTCCCTATGTAGATCTGCCTTTGATTTGACATGGGTAAGGGGTTTTTCAGTACTTTGTACGTCCAGCATGGGTAAATTCCAGAAAATAGATCAAATCAAGTCATAAACATAACAGATGGAAGCTTAAATTAGGAAAAACTAGTGGTCAAATATCAATGATGAAAAAGAAGGTTATTCCTGATGTAAATCAAAAGCACTGGGTTGAAAGAAGCTTGGAGGCGGTTTGGCATCCCTGCACCCAGATGAAACATCATGAGTCTTTTCCGCTGATTGCCATTACCCATGGCAAGGGGCCTTGGCTCTACGACGATAACGACAACGCTTTCTTAGACTGCATTAGCTCCTGGTGGACTAACTTATTTGGACACTCCAATCCACGCATTAATCAGGCTATTTGCAATCAATTAGAAAAAATTGAGCACGTGATGCTAGCGGGCTTTACCCACCCACCCGTTGTCCAACTTTCTGAAAAGCTGTCCGCTTTAACAAAAGGTAATTTGGGGCACGCCTTCTACGCATCCGATGGCGCTTCTGCAGTAGAGATAGCCTTGAAGATGAGCCACCACTTTTGGCAACTCAATAACAAGCCCAATAAGAAAAAGTTTGTTTGCTTAGAAAATGGTTATCACGGAGAAACACTTGGTGCGCTAGCAGTAACAGACGTTGCTATTTTTCGAGACGCCTATGGCGCACTCCTACAAGATGTATTTACCGTTGCGTCGCCAGATGCCCGCAAAGCGAAGTCTGGTGAAAGCGCTGAGGATGTTGCCAAGCAAGCTGCCAATGCTCTTGAAAAACTGTTTGAGCAAGAACATCAGAATATTGCCGCCATTATTGTTGAGCCACTGGTTCAGTGTGCAGGACAGATGGCAATGTACTCACCGGAATATTTGCGGCAAGTCAGAATGCTCTGCGATCGCTTTGATATTCACCTCATTGCGGATGAGATTGCTGTTGGCTGCGGACGCAGCGGTAAATTTTTTGCCTGTGAGCACGCTGGTATCTGGCCAGACTTTCTGACGCTATCTAAAGGGATTAGCGGTGGCTATCTTCCGCTGTCACTCTGCCTCACTACAGAAAAAATATATCGCGCCTTTTATAGTAATCAAACAAAAAATGGTTTCTTACATTCACATTCCTACACGGGAAATCCTCTAGCGTGTTCAGCAGCTCTAGCTTGCCTAGAAATATTTGAAACGGAAAATATTCTCGAGAAGAATCTGATCCAGACGCAAGAACTTGCCAACTCATTTGCTTGGGCTAGAACAGATGCGCGCATTGAACACTGGCGTCAGCAAGGGTTGATTTTGGCCTTTGATATCAAACATGAATCGATGAAGAACCCAAATGCCTTCCCACGTGAAATGTTCTCCGCAAGCTTAGATGAAGGCGTACTCATTCGTCCTATTGGCAATACTGTCTATGTCATGCCCCCTTATATTCTTTCTTCGACTGAAACCCTGCAAATGGGCCAAGCAGTTCAGCGTGCATTACATAAGGTGCTCGCATGAAAAATACATTTCATGCTTTGAGTATGGCAAATGAACAGATTACTGAGCTGGATACACAATTACTAAAACGCAGACTTCGCATCAACGAGTCCCCCTGTGATACAGAGGCGATAGTCGATCAGCGCAAGCTACACACTTTTTGTAGCAATGATTATCTAGGTCTAGCCAATCACCCGGAGTTAATTAAGGCCCTAGCGGAAGGTGCAAATTTATATGGCGTTGGTAGCGGCGCATCACACCTGATCAGCGGACACAATATTGCACATGATTTGCTAGAAAAAAAATTAGCCTCCTTTCAAAGCAAACACATCCCCAATACGAGCTCACTATTCTTTAGTACGGGCTATCTTGCAAATCTCACTGCTATTACCGGCTTAGTAAAACTGGCAAATCCAGGCGAGGCAAGTATTTACTCTGCTAATCTCAATCACGCATCGATTATTGACGGCGTTCGCTTAGCAAGCATTCAATCTAAAGCCTCGGTCACACTATTTGATCATCAGCAATTAGAAGCACTCGCAGAGGAACTCAAGAAAGATACGAAGCCTCTCAAACTCATTGTCACCGATGGTGTCTTTAGCATGGATGGTGNTATCACTCCAGTGAAAGCACTAGTTGAAATTGTAGAGCAATACGATGCATTACTCTTGGTAGATGATGCCCATGGTTTTGGTGTGCTTGGTGAATTAGGACATGGCATTTTGGAGCAATTCGATATTAGGTCAGAGCGCATCATCTATGTCGGTACACTTGGTAAAGCGGCTGGAGTTAGCGGTGCCTTTGTTTGTGCGCAAGCTCCTTTTATCGACTGGCTGATTCAAAAAGGCCGCCCCTATATTTACAGTACCGCTACGCCACCAGCCATTGCACATGCTTTGCTGGAAAGCCTCACCATCATTGAAGGTGAAGAAGGCAAGGCCCGGCGTCATCAACTAAATCTACTCACTACGCATTGGCAAAATGAAATGCATTTTTCCGATGGAAAAAAGTAGTTTCGTGTACACCGATCCAGCCAGTCATTCTTGGCAGCAATGCTAATGCCTTGGCAGCAGCCAAACTATTGGATGCTATGGGTTACTGGATTCCGGCAATTAGGCCGCCAACAGTTCCAGCAGGCAGTGCTCGTCTACGTATTACTTTTTCAGCAAATCACAATATTGAAGAATTAAAGAATCTTATTCAGGCTCTACACAAAATTGAGCGGCAAGTACAGGTAGGGGCACCATCATGAGCACCCTCAAGCAGCCTGCCGGGTTCTTTGTTGTGGGAACCGATACTGAGGTTGGCAAAACTTTAGTCAGCGCTGCCTTAATTCTGAAGCTAAAAGAAGTTGGAATAAAGACGGTTGGCTTTAAACCAGTTGTAGCAGGAACCTATAGAAGTCCAGATGGGCGCGAATTCAATGAAGATTTAGAAACGTTGAGGCTTGCTTCAGGCTTTGAACATGATGACATGCATTTATGTCCTTACGTCTTAAGCACTCCTGCAGCCCCCCAACTTGTAGCGCAAGCGCAAGGAATTGAATTAAATATTGCAGTCATCACTAAAGCTTTTCACAATATCTCTGAAAAATTTGACGCAGTGGTTGTGGAAGGTGCTGGCGGATTTCTCGTGCCCCTTAATAAAAAGGAAGATTTAGGGGATACAGTAAAAGCAATTGGCTTGCCAGTAATTCTGGTGGTGGGTATGCGTTTGGGATGCATTAATCACGCACTCTTAACGTATGAAGCTTTGAAAATGCGTAATCTTCAAGTGGCAGGCTGGATTGCCAATGCACTTTCAGAAGAAATGTCCCTCTTGCAAGAGAACATCCAAAGCCTCAAAGATCGTATCAAAGCCCCCCTTCTTGGAATAATTCCACCTCTGCCAATAACCCTTCAAAAGCAAGTCAATGAGCCTTACTCATTACAAGCGCTTGAGTTTGCTGCAGAGCATATAAAACTACCCTGATGCAGTTGGGTCAAATAAGTGCGGCTCCATGTGGTTTCAGATAAGATAAACATATGCGATTACTCCCTGAAATCGTCGATTCCGCAGTAGCAATTCAAGAAATACGGCGCAATATCCATGCCCACCCAGAATTGCGCTTTGAAGAGAATCGCACGTCCGATCTTGTTGCCGAAGCACTTTCAAGCTGGGGCATTACTGTTTTCCGTGGAATGGGAAGGACGGGAGTTGTCGGTCGACTAGATGGAGATCTTGGCCCTGGAAAGATGGTGGGTTTGCGTGCTGACATGGATGCGCTACCACTTCAAGAACACAACAATTTTGCACACACTTCCGTTAACCCTGGAAAAATGCACGCCTGTGGCCACGATGGCCATACTGCAATGCTCTTAGGTGCTGCTCAATATTTATCAAACCATCGAGACTTTAAAGGTGCGGTCATTTTTATTTTCCAACCAGCCGAAGAAGGTGGCGCAGGCGCAAAAGAAATGATTAATGATGGACTCTTTAAACAATTTCCATGCGATGCTGTTTTTGGTTTGCACAACTGGCCCGGCCTTGCTGAAGGTCATTTTGGGGTAACCGCTGGGCCCATGATGGCATCTAGCAATGCATTCGAAATTACGATTCGTGGCAAAGGTGGGCATGCAGCATTACCGCACAATAGCGCAGATCCAGTACTAGCAGGCACTCAAGTTGTACAAGCATTGCAAAGCATCATTACTCGCAATAAACGCCCCGTTGATGCTGCCGTATTATCTGTAACGCAGTTTCATGCGGGCGAAACCAGTAATGTGATTCCCGATAGCGCCTTTATTGGTGGAACCGTTCGCACCTTTACTTTAGAAGTGCTTGATCTGATTGAGCGGCGCCTGCGCGAGATTTCTCATAATGTAGCAAGCGCGTTTGATTGCCAAGCAGATATCACTTTTTCTCGAAGCTATCCACCACTCATCAATCATGAGAATGAGGTGGAGTTTGCCAGCAAGGTAATGGCGGAGCTTGTTGGAGAACAAAACGTCAACATAGCGATCGATCCTACGATGGGTGCAGAAGACTTTGCTTTCTTCTTGCTTGAAAAGCCTGGTTGCTATGTATTCTTAGGTAATGGAGATGGTGATCATCGCTCGGTTGGACATGGCATGGGACCTTGCCATCTCCACAACCCATCATACGATTTCAATGATGCNCTCATCCCAGTAGGNGTGAACTATTGGGTCAAGCTAGCTCAACGCTACTTAGAGCAAAATTAGTTCTGTATTTGAAGCGCGATTAAGAGTTGGTAAATTTAGCGGGGCGCTTTTCTACAAATGCAGCCATGCCCTCTTTCTGATCGTCGGTTCCAAAGCAGGCATGGAATAAGCGGCGTTCGAAATGAATGCCCTCTGAGAGCGTCGTTTCATAAGCAGCATTGATGCTTTCCTTCACCATCATCGCAGTCAGCAATGGCATATCCGCGATAGCTTTTGCGATTGCAGAAACTTCATTGAGCAAATCTGCCTGAAGAAAAATACGCGCTACCAAACCAGCGCGCTCTGCCTCATTCGCATCCATCATGCGGCCCGTTAAAGCAAGGTCCATTGCCTTTGCCTTAGATACTGCGCGGGGTAAACGCTGTGTGCCACCAGCACCAGGAATAATCCCTAGCTTAATTTCTGGTTGACCAAATTTCGCATTATCGGCAGCCATAATCATGTCGCACATCATGGCTAATTCACAACCGCCACCTAGCGCATATCCTGAAACCGCCGCAATCACTGGCTTGCGAACTTTTCTGATTTGCTCCCAATTACGAGAAATGTAGTCATGACGATAAACCTCATGAAATTCATACTTTGCCATCTTGGCAATATCAGCTCCTGCAGCAAACGCTTTTTCACTGCCAGTGATGATGATGCACCCAATGTTGTCATCAGCGTCAAACCCGATCAACGCCGCGCCCAGCTCATCCATCAGCTCATCATTTAAGGCATTCAATACTTGAGGACGATTCAAAGTGATCGTGGCAACCTTACCATCCACTTTGGTCAAAATAGTGTTGTAGCTCATAAAACCCTTTCAGCATTCATTTTTAGCGCGGCAGTAATACCCACATCTTGCCATTTTGTTTCATACGACCAGCCATTTCTGCTGCAGCATCTCCGGAACCCCAATAGTAATCAGCTCTGACGGCTCCCACAATGGCGCTTCCAGTATCCTGTGCTAATACCAACTTCTGCAGAGCTTGATTACTGAGGGGTTTGGTAGTNGCCAAAAAGACTGGNGCACCTAATGGCAGAGATCTCAGATCAATCGCAATACTTCGCTCACCAGTCAGGGGTACGCCAAGCGCACCGTTGGGACCTAGCTCTGCACTCACATTGCCGGGCAACTCTTTAAAGAAAACAAAACGGGGATTGGCATTCAACATATCATCTACACGGCTAGGATTGCGTTTTGCCCATTGAGAAATCCCTTGCATTGTTGCTTCGCTACGGGTGATCTCTTTGTAATCTAACAACCATTGGGCAAAAGATTTGAATGGTTGATCATTTGTGCCCGCAAATCCTAGACGCACCACCCGTCCATCCTCAAGACGAATTTTTCCGGAGCCTTGGATTTGCATAAAGGCTGCTGCAACAGGATCTTGTACCCACGCTAATTCCTGACCCTTCAAGGCGCCTGAGCTCATGAGCTC
>JGI26470J50227_1000338_pt1 | contig 20462 bp, 18 predicted proteins | sample FreactTroBogLake_FD_50227 | JGI IMG/M metagenome (IMG submission 50227) | reverse complement strand
CCCTCGGATGTGGAAGGAATCTATCGACTCGCGGGGGGCCGGGGCCTCGAGGCCAGCGACGATTGGAAGACCGGCCGGGTGGAGATCCAGGACGCCGCAAGCCAGCTCAGCCTGGTCCGGCTCGGCCTTCGACCCGGTCAGCGAGTTTGGGATGTTTGTGCGGGTCAGGGTGGCAAGACGCTGTTGGCCGCCCGGGAACTGCGTGGAAAGGGGGCGTTGGTGGCCACCGACGTCTCCGAAACCAAGCTGAAGGTTCTGAAAGAAAGGGTGAAACGGTCAGGTTGGCAGAACATCAGGATCTCTGCCTGGGACGGTGAGACCCAACCCGACCTCGGTCCGGAGCTGTCGGCAAGAGGGTTCGACAGGGTCGTGGTCGACGCTCCGTGCAGCGCGTCAGGGACGTGGCGCCGCGATCCCGATGGCCGGTACCGGATCCTTCCCCAGTCGATGAACGAGCTGAACAAACATCAGCACCGGTTGCTCCGCTTGGGGTGGAAAGCGCTCAAACCCGGCGGTCGGTTGGCCTACGTGACCTGCTCGTGGCTGCCTTCCGAGGATGAGGCAGTGGTGGAGGCCTTCATCGAGGAATCGGGCGCCCGGCTGGCCCACCAGGAATTGCTAGGACTTCCGGCCTTCGACGCGAACACAGTTTTCGTGGCCATCTTGGAGAAGGCCCCGTGAGGCCTCGAGGCCCCGGGGCGGGGTGGACCGTCTTGGTGACCGGTGCCAGCTCCGGTCTGGGCCGCTGTCTGGCGTTGGAACTGGCCAGGAAGGGGTGCGGGTTGATCTTGTCGGGGAGGAACGGGGAAAGACTCGAAGCGGTGGCGGACGAGGCCCGAGGCGCCGGTGCTGCGGAAGTGGCTACCTGGACCATGGACTTGGCGACGGCCGACGGTCCCCAAGACCTGCTCGAAGCCATCGCCTCGTCGGGAAAGACCGTGGACGCCCTGGTGAACAACGCCGGAAACGGGTGGGCCGGTCTGTGGTCCGAGGGGAGCGGGGAGACCGACCATCGTCTCATCCGACTGCTGATCGAGGCGCCGCTAACACTGACCCGGCATTTTCTCCCGCGGTGGCGAGCAAACAACAAGGGAGCGCTGCTCAACGTCGCCAGCACCGGGGCGTTTCAACCGGGACCCCGGACGGCCGTCTACTACGCGGCGAAGGCCTTCCTGGCCAGTTGGTCCCTGGCGTTGGCCAGGGAAGAAAAGCGATGGCTGGCGGTCACCACCCTCTGCCCCGGTGCCTTGAAGACCCGTTTTTCCACCTTGGCAGGGAAGGACGACGTCCCCGGTGCCCCATCTCCTGAAAAAACCGCCCGGACCGCCGTCCGGGCGTGGTCCCGGGGAAGGGGGCTGGTCGTCCCGGGAACGGTCAACCAGCTCGCGGTGGCGGCCTCGCGCCTGTTGCCTCCGGCCTGGACAGCCGCCGGGGTCGAGGCTGTTCAGCTTTCGGTCAAGAAGCGGTGAATCGCCCGGGCGGCCTGGCGGCCCTGGCCCATGGCCAGGATGACGGTGGCGGCCCCAAGAACGATGTCACCGCCAGCCCAGACCCGGGGCATCGAGGTGAGTCCGTTTTCGTCCACCACGAAGTTGCCGTTCTTGTTCACCTCGAGCTCGGGGGTGGTCTGCCGGAGCAGGGGATTGGAGTCGTTTCCGATGGCGACGATGACGGTGTCGACCTCAAGAAAGGCTTCACTCCCCGGAACCGGAACGGGGGAGCGACGTCCCGAGGCGTCTTTCTCGCCCAACATGTAGGTGAGGGTTTCCACCCCCCGGACGCGTCCCTGGTCGTCGCCAAAAATCTTCTGTGCGTTGGTGAGGGTGAGGAACCGAATTCCTTCCTCCTGGGCGTGGTGGACTTCTTCCAGCCGAGCCGGCATTTCCTCGAGGCTCCGGCGGTAGACGATGCTGACCTCTTCGGCTCCCAGTCGTAAGGCCGACCGGGCGGCGTCCATGGCGACGTTGCCTCCACCCAAGACGGCGACCTTTTTGGATCGATAGATCGGAGTGGCGGCCCGGCCGTCGTCGTAGGCCTTCATCAAATTGCACCGCGTCAGGTATTCGTTGGCCGAGAACACGCCGACCAGATTCTCCCCTTCGATTTTCATGAACTTGGGAAGCCCGGCGCCCGTGCCGACGAAGATGGCCTCGAAGCTGTCCTGGGTGAGCATATCCTTGAGTTTTCGGGTCCGGCCGACCAGGAAGTTGGTCTGAATGTCGACACCGATCTGGCGTAGGGTGTCGATTTCACGGTCGACGATGGCCTTCGGGAGCCGAAATTCGGGGATGCCGTAGACCAACACCCCGCCCGGTTTGTGGAAGGCTTCGAACATGGTAACCGCGTGGCCCAGTTGGCGAAGGTCGGCGGCCGCGGCAATGCTGGCCGGCCCCGAACCGATGACGGCAACCTTCTTGCCGGTGGCGGGTTTGACCTGGGGAAGCGGCAGATCCGCGGAACAGGTGTCGGCCACGTACCGTTCGACCCGGCCGATGCCGACGGACAGCAAGGGGTTCTTCAAACTCCTGCCAAGCGTACAGGGGGCCTGGCACTGGCTTTCCTGGGGACACACTCGCCCACAGATGGCAGGGAGAAGGCTTGCCTCGCGGATGACCCCCAGGGCGTCGGCGAACCTTCCGTCGGCGGCCAGCCCGAGAAATCGAGGAATGTCGATGGAGACGGGACAACCGGAAACGCACGGTGCTGTTTTGCACTGGAGGCAACGGCTGGCTTCGGTCCTCGCCTGTTCGGCGGTGAAGCCCAGCGAAACTTCCTGCATGTTCCGGGCCCTGACCATCGGATCCTGGGTGGGCATGTCTTGGAGTGGGATGGCCATGCGTTCTTTGACGGTCATTTTGTTGCTCCGTATTCCTGGATGAAGCAGTCGTGGTCGGCCTGCTCCTTGGCCCGGAACGCCTTGCTCCGGAGCATCATGTTGTCAAAGTCGACCAGGTGCGCGTCGAACTCGGGACCGTCGACGCAAACAAAACGCATTTCGCCGCCGACGGTGACCCGGCAGCCGCCGCACATGCCCGTCCCGTCGACCATGATGGAGTTCAGGCTGCAAAACGTGGGAACGGCGAAGGGGCGGGTGGTCTCGGCGCAGAATTTCATCATGATGGGAGGGCCGATGGCCACGGCAAAATCGGGTTTGACCGGACCGGCGCACAGTTGCTTGAGTGGGACGGTGACCAGATCCTTCCGGCCCGCCGATCCGTCGTCGGTACACAGGATGAAGTCGTCGGCGATGGCCCGCATTTGGTCTTCCAAGATGACGAGGTCTTTGTTTCGGGCGCCCAGAATGATGGTCACGTGGTTTCCGGCTTTCTTCAGTGCCTGGGCGATCGGGTGGAGCGGGGCGACGCCGATGCCCCCGCCGACGCAAACGACCCGGCCGTAGTTTCTGACATGGGTGGGTTGGCCCAGGGGCCCCAGCAGGTTTTCGATGGTATCCCCGGCCTTCTTGAGGGCCAATTTTCGGGTTGTTCCGCCAACAGCCTGGAAGATGAGGGTGATGGTTCCGTTGACCTCGTCGGCATCGGCGATGGTCAGGGGGATCCGCTCGGAGAAGGTGGAGTCGAGTTGCAGGATGATGAACTGCCCGGCCTTGCGCTCCCTGGCGATCAGAGGCGCGTCGACCACCATCTGGTAGACGTCGGCGGAGAGTTGGATTTTTTCCCGGATGAGATTCATAAAAGTTAGTTTACCCAGATTCAACCCCTTTGTCAAAAACCCGGCGCCGTGGTAGAACGGGGCCCGGGGGAACTTCATGGTGATGCCGCGTCTGTTGACCGAGGTGGTGGAGGGCCTGAAGGCCCGGGACGAAGTGGAGGCCATCCTTCTGGCCGGTTCCAGGGGAGAGGGTGGTTCCCCGGACAAGTCTTCCGATTGGGACCTCTACATTTACTTGTCCTCCCCCCTGGCTCTCGAAACCAGGAAGGCGATCCTGGCGCCGCGGTCGACAGTCTTGGAGCTCGATAACCGTTTTTGGGAAGCCGAGGACGACGGGGAACTCAACGACGGAACGGGTTTCGAATTGATTTACCGTAGCCTGAACGACACCGCATCGCAATTGGCGATGGTCGTGGAAGCAGCCCAGGCCTCCGTCGGCTATTCCACCTGCTTGTGGCACAATTTGGTCACCAGCCATATCCTCTTCGACAGGAAGGGCCGGGCCACCGCCCTGAAGGCGAGGTTTTCGGTCGCGTACCCCGAGGCGCTCCAGCGCGCGGTCGTGGCGAAGAATTGGCCGCTTCTGAACAAAGCCTCACCCAGTTTTCGGAACCAGACCGCGAAGGCGTTGGCCCGGGGCGACTGGGTTTCCGTCCAGCATCGCACCGCGGCGTTCCTGGCCAGCGCCTTCGATTTGGTGTTTGCCGCCAATGGAAGGACGCATCCGGGCGAAAAGCGCTTGGTGGAACTCTCCGCAGCGCTCCCTTTGCTCCCCTCCGACTGGACCAACCTGCTGGCCGCGGTGGACAGGGCGGTGGGAATGGCCCGGGTGACCCTTCCCGACGTCTTGGACCGCTTGGCCTCGGCCCTCGGGACTTTCCTCGTCCGCCAGGGTCTTCTTGATGCGCCTGTCTCAAAAATGGCAGCGCCCAAACCTGCCGTTTCCCCGCCGACCCAGGCGGCCTCGTCGGGTCCCTTGGCGGTCTATACCGACGGTGGTTGCATCGGCAATCCCGGCAAGGGCGCCTGGGCGTTCCTAGTCGACGACGGGGGGCTGCGGGTGGAGGACACCGGCGGCGACTCCCTGACCACCAACAACAAGATGGAACTTCAGGCGGTCATCGAAGCCTTGACCGCGATCGCCGGGAAGTCCGACTGGAAGGGGCGTCCGATCCGAATTCACACAGACAGCCAATACGTACGAAACGGCATCACCACCTGGATCAAGACCTGGTCGTCCAACGGCTGGAAGACCGCCGCCAAGGAACCTGTGAAAAACCAGGACCTCTGGATGGAGCTTCAGAAGTGGGACCAGGCCTTGAAGCCTGAATGGAAATGGGTCAAGGGTCACGCCGGCAACCCGAACAATGAGCGGTGCGACGCGTTGGTCCGTCGAACCATGGACCAAATGTGAACCCCTGGCTCGATGCCAAGGCTTACTATTCCCAGCGGTGGGGACAGCCTGTGGGTCGGGTCGGGGTCGACGGTGGCTTTTCCTGCCCGAACCGGGGTGGGGATCGGTCTGGTCCCGGGTGTGCGTTCTGTGCCGAGACGGGAAACCGGCCGCCCTACCAAGCCGGGGACGATGCTTTGATCGAGCAGGTCCGTCGGGCCAAGGCTTTCCTGGGGGAACGCTATGGCATTCAAAGTTACAGCCTGTATTTTCAATCGTATTCGTCCACCTGGGCTCCGGTGGAAACCCTGCGGCAGATCTACGACCAAGCCCTGGCCCAGGGCCCGTTCGTCGAGATGACCGTGGGAACCCGACCCGACTGCCTCCCCGACGCCGTGGCGGACCTGTTGGCGTCTTTCAGGAAACCCGACCTCGACGTCTGGGTGGAACTCGGTCTCCAGTCGTCCCGGGACGAGACCCTGGCGCGGATCCACCGCGGCCACGACGTCAAGGCGTTTCAGGACGCCGCCGCGCGTTTGCGGAGCCGAGGGGTTCCCTTCACGGCGCACATCATGTTCGGTCTGCCGGGAGAAGGAAAACAGGATTTCCTCGAGACCGTCCGATTGGCCATCGCCGAGGGGGTCTCCGGGCTCAAGTTCCACGACCTGCTCCTGGTTCCCGGAACGGCGCTCCACCGCGATTGGCAGGCGGGACTCCTGACCCCCGTCGACCCTGAGGAATACCTGGACGCCGTGGCCGACGCGTTGCTCGAGGTGCCTTCCCAAACGGTGGTTTGGAGGGTTTGTAGCGACCCTGAGGACCGGAAGAAGCAACCAGGACCAGGGCTCAAATGGTCCAAGAACCGTTTTCTCAACCGTCTGCGGGAGGAGCTGATCAAGCGCCGTTCCCGCTGATCCCGTCAGGGAGGTGGGAGGACACGATGGAGGTCTATGGGTATGCACCCTGGGGCTACGAAGGCGATCTGGTCAGGATTGAAATCGACTTGCGTCGCGGCATACCGGGGATGGAGATCGTCGGGCTTCCGGGAAATGCCGTCCGGGAGGCGAGGGAGAGGATTCGCATCGCCTTGCGCAGGGCTGGGTACCTTTTCCCCGCCGACCGCATCCTGGTAAACCTTAGTCCCGCCGACCTACCCAAAGCGGGATCCGGCTATGACCTCCCGATGGCCCTGGCTTTGTTGGCGGCCTCCGGGCAGTGGACTCCTCCGTTCACCACGGTGATGGCCATGGGGGAATTGTCGCTCGACGGAGCGCTCCGCCGGGTTCCCGGAATTCTGGCGGGGGCCCAAAGAAGCCTGCAGGCAGGGATCGAGGCCTTCGCGGTACCGGCCGAAGCACGGTTCGAAGCCGAGGCCGTGGAGGGTCTCCCCTTGTCGTGGGGGGCTGACCTCGCCTGCCTGGTCCGGGCGTTGGAACACCGTCCTGACCGTTGCCGGTCTGCCTCCCCAAAATCGGACGGGTCTGGCGCTCCCGGAATTCCCTGGGAACTTCGGGGGCAGGAGGAGGTGGTCAAGTCTTTGGAGGTTTCCGCCGGAGGTGGCCATTCGTTGTTGCTGTACGGTCCACCGGGGGCCGGCAAGACGTTGGCAGCCCGGGCCCTCGAGGGAATCCTGCCACCGCTGGAGCCCGAGGAAGCCCTCGAGACGACCCGCCTTTGGTCCCTGGCGGGAGTCCTTCCGAGGAACCAGGGACTGTTGTCCCGGCGCCCGTTCAGGGCTCCTCACCACCATGCCTCGGCCGAAGGACTCCTGGGTGGGGGGAGGTTCCTCGGACCGGGGGAAGTCTCCTTGGCCCACCATGGGGTGCTTTTCCTCGATGAGGCCCCCGAGTTCTCCTCCCGGGTCCTCCAGGCGCTCCGGGAACCTCTGGAACAAGGCTCGGTCTCCGTCACAAGGGCGGGACGATCCGCCTGGTTTCCCTCGCGGTTCCAATTGGTGATGACGGCGAACGCCTGCCCCTGCGGACAGACGGGCCGGGAAAAGGGGGTCTGTTTCTGTTCGGGCCTGGAGGTGCGCCGCTACTGGGACAAAATCGGTTCGCCCCTGATGGATCGCGTCGACCTGCGAATTTTTGTCACCCCCGAGTCGCCCGACCGAATTCTGGGGAAAGAAGCCTTCGACCCGGATGCGGTGGTCCAGCGGGTGGTTCGGGCGCGGCTGCGTCAAAGATCCCGGGGCCAGGGACCTCTCCAGGCGAATGCGTTTCTGGGTCCCCGGGATTTGGATCACTACTGCGGCCTCGGTACCAGCCAGTCGCGGTTTTTGGCGGAGACGGGACGCCGCTTCGACTGGTCGTCCCGGGCCCTCCATTCCCTGATGCGGGTGGCCCGGACGCTGTCTGACCTCGACGACGAAGAATCGGTCAGCGACGCATCCTTGGTCCAGGCGGTCTCCTTGCGAAAACCCCGGGGTGAGGAGTATTGGGACCACTGAGGCACACTCCGCGGCTGGTCATTCCGTCCTCCCAAGGGTATATTTCCCGCATGAGACTTTACAGCCGTTCCTCATTGGTGACCGTCGGGGTGGTGAGTGCCTTGGTGGCGGTGGCCTTAACCCTTTCCGGTGTGTGGACGTATTCCTGGTTGAACGAAAGGACCGCGGTGGCGGCCCGGGTCGATGCCCCGAGCAACCCGCGGGTGGCCTCTCCCGTGGCCTTGAATCCGGAAGGAAGCGCCGACGAGAAAGAGAACATCACGATTTATGAGAACCTGAACGAAGGGGTCGTCAACATTTCGACCCAGGTGATGGGCTACAACTGGTTCCTCGATGCCGTTCCCCAGGAAGGCGGGACCGGTTCCGGTTTCATCATCGACAAGAAAGGGTACATCGTCACCAACAACCACGTGATCGCCAACGCCGACAAAATCACCGTGACTCTGGCCGATGGGGCTCAGTTTGAAGCGACCCTCGTCGGAAAAGACGTCGAGAACGACCTCGCCGTCGTGAAGATCGACCCGAAAGGCCGGGATCTGACCACCGTGCCCCTGGGGAGCAGCAAGGGTCTCAAGGTCGGCATGAAGGTGTTGGCCATCGGAAATCCCTTTGCGCTGGACAGGACGATGACCACCGGCATCGTGAGCGCCTTGGGTCGACCGTTGAAGAACGACAACGGCATCGTCCTTCACGAGCTGATCCAAACCGACGCCTCGATCAACCCCGGGAATTCGGGAGGGCCGCTGATCAACAGCCGCGGGGAGGTCATCGGCATCAACACGATGATCTACAGCCCCACGGGGGGGTCGGTGGGCATCGGGTTCGCGGTTCCCATCGATACGGCCCGGCGCATCGTCCCCGAACTGATTGCCAACGGAAGGGTGGCCCGAGGATGGATCGATTTCACCCCCGTGCAGCTGTTTCCCCAGTTGGTCCGGTACGCCAACCTGCCCGTGGAAAAAGGTATCCTCGTCTCGAAGGTGGCTTCTGGCGGACAGGCCGCCAAGGCCGGACTCCAGGGGGGAAACGCTAACATGGGAGTTCGCTACGGGCAGTCGGTCCTCTTCTTGGGAGGGGACATCATCACGGCGATCAACGGCGTCGAAGTCGTCGCCCTGGCCGACCTCTACAGCGCCCTCGAATCCTCCAAACCAGGGGACAAAGTCCGCGTCGCGGTGGTCCGGGGATCGAAAAAACTCGAGCTGACCATCCCCCTGGTCCAGCGGTCGGAAAAGGACCAACTCGAATGAGGCTTCGGGTCCAGGCCCCCTTTGAACCTTCGGGAGACCAGGGCCCTGCCATCCAGAAACTCGCCGCGGGAGTTCGGGACGGTCTGAAATTCCAGACCCTCAAGGGGGTCACCGGGTCGGGAAAAACCTTCACCATGGCCAAGGTCATCGAAGAGCTTCAGATGCCGGCGTTGGTGATGAGCCACAACAAGACCCTGGCGGCTCAGCTCTACCGTGAGTTCAAAGACTTCTTTCCCGACAATGCCGTGGAATATTTCGTCAGCTACTACGACTACTATCAGCCCGAGGCCTACGTCCCCTCCAAGGATCTCTTTATTGAGAAGGACTCCTCGATCAACGAGGAGATCGACCGTCTGAGGCTCGCGGCCACCACGAGTCTGGCGAGCCGAAAGGATGTGATCGTCGTGGCCACGGTGTCGGCCATCTATGGTCTGGGAAGTCCTGTCAGCTATCTGGAAATGGCCCAGGAAATCCGCAAGGGCCAGAAGCTTTCCCTCGACGAACTTCGCAGGACCCTGGTGACCCTCCAATACGACCGCAACGATGCCGTCCTGGAGCGAGGAACCTTCCGCGTCCGAGGAGAACTGCTGGAAATCTGGCCAGCGTACATGGAAGAGGGGTATCGGATCGAAACCGATTGGGGTGAGGTTAGCCGCCTGCGCCGGTTCAAGACCCTGACCGGTGAGACCCTGGAAGAACTCGATGAGCTTTCCATCTTCCCTGCCAAGCACTTCGTCATGCCCGAGGACCAGGTGAAGGTCAGCGTCGACAGGATCCGTCAGGAACTCGCCGACCAGATCGAGCATTTCAACGCGGTGGGCAAGCCTCTCGAGGCCGAACGGATCAAACAGCGCACCGAGTACGACCTCGAGATGCTCGCCGAAATGGGCTATTGCTCCGGCATTGAAAATTACTCCCGCCAGCTGACGAACCGCCAGGCGGGGGAGCGTCCTGCCGTCCTGCTCGACTACTTTCCCAAGGAGTTTTTGACGTTCGTCGATGAAAGCCACGTCAGCTTGAGCCAGATCCGGGCCATGTACCTCGGCGACCGGAGCCGCAAACAAACTCTGGTCGACTTCGGGTTTCGTCTTCCCTCCGCCTTGGACAACCGGCCGCTGTTCTACGAGGAGTGGGAAGGGCTGCTGGACCGGACCGTCTACGTTTCCGCGACCCCCGGCAAGGAAGAGGCGAAGAAGTCAAAACAGGTCGTGGAACAGGTGATCCGGCCCACGGGCCTCCTCGATCCTGAAATCGAAGTTCGTCCCAGCGAGGGGCAGATCGAAAACCTGTTCCGGGAAATCCGGATTCGGACGGAAAAGAACGAGAGGGTGATGATCACCACGCTGACCAAGAAAATGGCCGAGGAGCTTTCAGCCTACTACGCCCAGCTGGGGGTCAAGGTCAGGTACCTCCACAGCGAGATCGACACCTTCGAGCGGGTCGACATCCTGAGGGACCTCCGGGCCGGGGTCATCGACGTTCTGGTGGGGATCAACCTCCTTCGGGAGGGGCTCGATACCCCCGAGGTGAGTCTTGTCGCCATCCTCGATGCCGACAAGATCGGGTTCCTGCGGTCGGCCACTTCGCTGATCCAGACGATCGGACGGGCCGCCAGGAACGTCGGGGGTCGGGTCATCATGTACGCCGACCGGATCAGCGACGCCATGAAGGAGGCCATCGACGAGACCGAGCTCCGTCGGAACAAGCAGCGGGCGTGGAACGAGGCCCACGGCATTACCCCGGCCACCATCGTCAAGACCGTCCAGGACATCCTCCAGCGGGAGACTCCTACCACGGCCCAGCAGCACCGCCAAACAGTTGAACAGCTGAAACAGAAATACAACGTGCTGGTACCGGCACAAAAGAAGGCCTTGATCTCGGCTCTGGAAAAAGAGATGCTCGAGCTGGCCAAAAACCTTGAATTCGAGAATGCTGCCCTGATCCGGGACGAAATTCAAAAGCTCAAGACCAACCAAAACTGAGGTATGCGTTCCATGAAATTGTTTTGGCTCGCCGCGGCGGCCCTGATCCTGGCCGGTTGCTCCGGTTCCAACCCGTATTCAGGGTTGAAGTTGCCACCCACCCCCGTCCTGACCATCCAGACGTTCTACGGCGTGGTGGATTTCGCCTACATCCGGGTCCGCAACGAGCCCTTACCGGACTCGGCCCTGGTCACCATGTTGCGGTCCGGTTCCATCGTGGAGATCGTGACTTCGTCGAGCAGTGAAGAAACCATCGAGGGAAAAACCGACCGATGGTACCAGATTCAGTTCCAAGGCCGACGGGGTTGGGTGTTCGGGAGCTATTTGAAGATCTTCGACAGCCTCGACAAGGCCAGGAACGCGGCCAAGGCCGGCCCCAAGCCCGAAGCTCCTCAGGTCAAAGACAAGAAATAATCGTGGAGAATGGGGCTTCCCGTGAGTTCGGGGTGGAAGCTCGAAGCCAAGAGTACCCCTTGGCGAACACAAACGGGCATGCCTTCGTACGTGGCCAGAGTGGACACCCCAGCCCCGACCCTGACGATCTGTGGGGCCCGGATGAACACCGCCGGAACTTCCAAGGTCCGGTGGCCGTCGTCGAAGGGGAGGGTGGTCTCAAAACTCTCAGTCTGGCGTCCGTAGGCGTTCCGGGCCACGTCGACATCGAGAACCTCGAGGAGGGGTTGGTCCTTTCCCACGGCTTTTTTGGAAAGAAGGATCAGCCCGGCACAGGTACCAAAGACAGGAAAGCCCGCGGAAAAAAGGGTTCTGAGGGGCTCGAGGAGGCCGTGGAGGACCAACAACTTCCCGATCGTCGTGCTCTCTCCCCCGGGAATCACCAGGCCGTCGCGGGCCTGGATCTCCGCGAGCGTCCGTACCGGGGCGGCGTCGACGCCCAAGGCCTTGAAGGCCCTCAAGTGCGGATCAAACCCGCCTTGAAGGGCCAAAACCCCGATCTTCTTCACTTCACCAACCGCGCAACGAGAGTTTCTGCTCGTCGGTCAACAACCTCGTGTCGATGCCGGGGATGGCCTTGCCCAGGCCCGTGCTGACTTCGGCCAGTTTTTTAGCGTCCCGGAAGCTGGCGACGGCCTCGACGATGGCCCTGGCCATTTTTTTCGGATCGGCACTCTTGAAGATGCCGGATCCGACGAACACGGATTCCGCTCCCAACTGCATCATCAAGGCCGCGTCGGCCGGGGTGGCCACGCCTCCCGCGCTGAAATTCGGAACCGGGAGTTTACCCGTTTCGGCCACTTCGACCACGAGCTCGTAGGGGGCGCCGAGGTTCTTCGCGAACGTCATCAGTTCTTCCTTGGGGGTCCTGGTCAACTGGCGGACCTGGTCCATCAGGGTCCTCATGTGGCGGACGGCCTCGATGACGTTGCCCGTGCCGGCCTCGCCCTTGGTCCGGATCAAGGCCGCCCCCTCACCGATCCGCCGGAGGGCTTCGCCCAGGTCGCGGCAGCCGCAAACAAAAGGTACCTTGAAGTCGTTTTTGTAGATATGGAACTGGTCGTCGGCCGGTGAAAGAACCTCGCTCTCGTCGATGAAGTCGACGCCCAGCGACTCGAGGATCTGTGCCTCGACGAAGTGACCGATCCGGCACTTGGCCATGACGGGGATGGAAACGCTGGCCTGGATCTCCCGGATCATCTGAGGGTCGCTCATCCGGGCCACACCGCCTTGAACGCGGATGTCCGAAGGAACCCTTTCGAGGGCCATGACGGCGATGGCTCCGGCTTCCTCAGCGATCTTCGCTTCGGCGGCCGTCGTCACGTCCATGATCACCCCTCCCTTCAACATCTCGGCCAGGCCAAGCTTGGTTTTCCAGGTTGCCTTCTGGCGGGCAGACCACAGGGTTTCGCTCATCGTTCGTTCCTCCCACGGGAAAAATCTCTGGAAATCTATTCTTCTCAGGTGAAAAAGTCAATTGATCGGGGTATTGTGCGCTATGCGCTGGATAGGATTTGCCGGATGGTTTCTCGTCGCAGTCTCGGGATGGACGCAACCGTTTCCCCTGGATGAATTCCGGACTTTTCGGAACCAAGCAGGACTTTCGCTCCCTCTTTGGGACGAATCCTTGGCCCAATCCTGTCTGGCCCGTTCCAGGAAACTTGCGGCGCTCGGTCGGATATCCCATCAGGACGACGGTCGCGGACCGGGCGTCCAGGCGTTGGTCGAAGGGTTGCCTCCGGGGGTGTACGGCGAGGTTCTCGCCGCCGGAAAGGATCCCTTGCAGGTGTGGAAAGCCTGGCTCGACAGCGCGACCCACAGGGCCGTCCTCGCCGATCCCCGGTGGGAATCCTGGGGTTGGGGGGCCACGGGTTCGGGGGAGACGACGGTTTGGGTTGTCAGGTTTTGGCGACCTTGAGAAAAGGTCAGGGACGACGTTCGGGGATGGAACCTACAGTTTTCGGGTCCTTTCCTGGGGCGAGGTAGAGACCGCAGAAGCACTGGCCACACTCGGCGATGTCGTCGGAGGCGTAGAGGCAGGGGCAGATCACATCCTGGTCGGCGTCGGTACCGTCGATGTCGCGGCACGGGCAGTAGGGTTTTCCGTACCGGGCCGCCTGGGTGGCCAACCCCGCGACGACGGGGTCGGTCAGACCGGCGTCAGGGTTCAGGACCCAACCCCGGTGTCTGGCCACTTGGAGCGCGTAGTCCCTGGCCGCCGCAGGATCCGTGAGCCTAGTCATGGCCTTCGGTTCCTACCGTTTCGTCTTCCGGGGGAAGCTCCAACAGTTCTTCCCAAAACCGCTTCACGTAGCCGACGGTGTGCCGGGTGCCGTCGACAACCAGGGCAGGGTAGCTGAGGCTCGCGTCAAACTTCTCTTTGAATTCCTGTTTGGCCCCCGCCTTGACCTCGGGAGCGAGGGAGTCCAGATGGACGTATTCGTAGGCCAGACCGTGTTTTTCCAAAAACTCCTGTCCCCGGCGGCAAAACCCGCAGGTGGAAAGCGCCAGAAGCCGGATCTGCCTGCGGGAATCGGGACCGGGAACCTTCTGAAACACAATGTTGTCAAACACGGCAACCTCCGTCAGCTCACGTTCAACTTGGCGTAGTTGTTGACTCCCTCGTTTCTGGTCTCGACAAGACCGCGGAGGTCAGCTGCCTGGATGAACTTCTTGAACTGGGAATACCCGAGGGATTTCAGGTCGATCTTGCGCTCCCGCATCCGGGATGAGATGAGGCTGTATTCGTGGTACTGGGGGTCTCGCCCGTTGTCCAGGTCGCCCAACGATTCCACCAGAGCCTTCAGAGCCTTCTGAAGGACACCACCCTTTTCCTCGGTCTTTTTGTTGTCCTTGGCTTCTGGAAGCAGGATCTCGGGGTTTCCGTCTTTTTCGATGAGTTGGATGACGCCGTGGCGGACCCCCGCAGAAATGAAGTCTCCCCAGCGCTTGTACCCCATGTGTTTCTCGTCAAAATTGGGGTTGAGCATCTTCATGCGCATCTTCACAGTGCCAACGTTGACGGGTTTCCCTTCCTTGGCCAGAATTCCCACCGCTTCGGTCAGGGCGGAGAACCAGAACTCGGGACTGATGTTCTGGACAGGCGGAGCCGAAGGACCGACGGGTTCGTCTTCGTCCTCATCGGCCGGAAGGATGTCTCGGTAGTCGATGAAACTGTCGGCGATCGAAAGCAGTTCCTGACTGGCCGTCTTGATGTCGCACACAATGTGGGTCATTTTGCCGGCCCGGCGAAGGGTGAGGAGCAGGGGCCTGAAGTCGCTGTCGCCGGTGACCAAGACGTAGGTGTCGATGTGTTCGTAGAGTCGCAGATTTTCGAGGGTGTCGCTCACGAGCTGGATGTCGACCGAATTCTTCTTCTTGCGTTCGGAGGGGACGTGGACGAGGTAGAATTGGTACTTTTTGAGTTGGAAGGCCAGTTTGGCGAAGTTGGGGGCGCTCCAGTCGGCGTAGGCTTTGGCCGAAACCACTCGGCCCAGGGTTTCGGCGTACTCTTGCAAGGAATCGATGAACAAGGAGTTGTTCCCGGGCGGGGTGACGTTCTCCATGTCCCAGATGATAGAAATGTTTGCCATAATTCATTGTATCCCTGAAGTCTCGCGGCTTGCAAGTTGGGTTGGCGTGCATAAAATGAAGATGAGGTCCTTATGAATAAAATTGTCCTGGGAGGGTCTGCGACCCTGGCGGTCCTGGGAATGGCTTCGGAGTTTCTTCCCTTTCCCGGCCCCTGGATGATGCCCGTGCTGGTGGCGGCGGCCTGGCTTTGGGTTGTCTTGGGCGGGCGGGTTGTGCCCGTCGCCGTCCCGGTGTCCTTGACGAGTTCCGACGCTGTGGTGCCCAAGGCCGAACCTCCCAGGGAACCGCGGGAAGTCATCCCCCCCGGGTTGGTGGAAGACCTGCACCGGTACAAGGCCAGCCGGGAAGTTCTGGGCGGATTGAAAGACCTCGTCGTTTCGGATACCGAAGCCGCGGTCGTCCGGCTGACCGAGGCCCTGTTCACCTTGGTCGGGAACAGCAAGGAGGTTTCCTCCCACATCGAGAAGAGCCTTGCTTTTCTCACCGACGGGGATGGGGGCCTGGGAAGCACCCTGGGGAACCTCGAGGGACAGGTCAGAGTCTTTGAGAGCCTGGCGGATCGGTTTTTCCAGCTCAGGGAGGCCCTGGCTTCGGACATCGGAGCGCTGACCGCAGCGGTGGGCAGCATCAACCAGTTTTCCGAGACTCTGGCGGACCTGGCCGATCAAACCAACGTCCTGGCTATCAACGCTTCCATCGAGGCGGCCCGGGTCGGAGTCCACGGTCGGGGGTTCGCGGTGATCGCCACCCACGTCCAGGCCTTGGCCAGGAATTCCAAAGAGATTTCCGACAAAATGGCCCGGACCGTCCGGGAAGTGGTGGGTAGCGTCGAATCGTCGTTCGGACGACAGATCCAGCACATCCAAGAATCCGAAAAGGTGATCCTGGGGTCAAAAAAAGAGCTTCGCGTCTGGGCCGACCACGTGGCTCCGCAATTGTCAGAGGTGGAAACCATGATCGGTCAATCGCGCCAGTTGGCGACGGTCGTGACCGAAAAACTGGGTGAGATGACGGTCTCGTTGCAGTTTCAGGACCGAACCAGACAGATTCTTGACCACATGGGCGAAGTCCTCGGGGAGGCTTCCGAGCGGCTTGAGGCTTCGGCCGGGATGCAGAACGCGCACGTCCCGCCGACTCTGAGGACCCAGGCCTTCGAGGCCGCATCCCGCCGTTTCACGGTGAAGGAAGAATGGGCCCTGGTCTCCGGTTCAGATCGTTTGGTACCCACGTCCACCAAGACCGTGGAATTGTTTTAGGAGGGCCCCATGGCCAAGACCATTCTGTGCATCGATGACTCCACCACCATCCGCCTCTTGGTGAAGAAAACTCTGGAACCCCTCGGTTATCAAGTGCTCGAGGCAGAAAACGGACAGGAAGGGCTCGACAGGGCGGAAAAAGTCGCGGTTGACTTCTTCTTGGTCGACGTCAACATGCCGGTGATGAACGGCTTCGATTGCGTGAAGGGTCTCAAGGCTCGAGCCTCCAGCGCCACGACCCCGGTGGTCTTTCTGACCACCGAAAGCAGCGACGAGAAGAAGGCCCTGGGGCGTCAACTCGGGGTCAGCGGGTGGATGGTCAAACCCTTCGAATCTGAGGCGCTGGTCAAGATCGTCAGGATGCTGGCGGGATGAAGGAATGACTTCCGCGGTTCAGGCCCTCTACGACCGACTCAGAACCTTTTCTCCCGGTGATGTCGTCGAGGCCGCCGAACTCCTCGAGACCCTTGAAAAGACCATTCTCCTCGATGAGACCGACTTTGACCAAGCGGCCCTCATGAGCCGGACTCTCGAGGAGTTCACAGCCCTGGTGAAGGCTGGGGTGAATGCGGATTGGTCAGGTTTTATCAAGAATTTGCCGGGTGGTCCTGTTCCCGCGACTCCAGCTCCGGAAGCCGGGTTTGAGGTCGACGTGGAAGTCCTTTTTTCCTTCCTCAGCGAAGCCCAGGAACACCTGGAAACCGTGGAAGAGAGGATCCTTTCCCTTGAAGAACACCAGGACCCCAAGACCGTAAATGAAATTTTCAGGGCCGTTCACACCATCAAGGGGGTCTCAGGATTCCTGAACCTCCACNCCATCAAGAAACTCAGCCACGAACTCGAATTTCTTCTCGACGAGCTGAGGACCCTGACCAGGACGGCTGACCGGGCCCTCATCGATGTCCTGCTCCTTGGGTGTGACACCCTCGGAAGTCTGGTCCAACACGTGGCCGAACGGGCCTCGAAATTGAAGGATGTGAAGGGACAGGCCCTCCTGGTGCTCAACACGCCCTCGATCGACGAGGCCCTGGCGTCCATCGTCCAGATCCGGGCTTCGACCCCGAAGGTCGCCGCTCCCGTCCAAGTGGCTCTGGAAATTTCGGACCTCATGAGAAATCCCGAGCTGGTGGCGAAGTTCTCCCAGGAGGCCCTGGAGACCCTCGAAGTCGTCGAGCGTTGCATCCTGACCATGGAAAAAACCAGAAGCACCGGGGACTACCTCAACGAAGCGTTCCGGTCCATCCATACGCTCAAGGGGAACGCGGGTTTTTTTGGATTTGAGGTTCTCGAAACGCTGTGCATGGATATGGAAACCCTCCTCGATGCGCTGCGGAAGGGGCAGAAAGCCATTGACTCCGAAGCGGTCGAAACCCTTCTGGGAGCCCTCGACCGATTGCGGCACTTGGTCCAGACTCAGACCGCCGCTCCGCCTCCACCGACGGTGCCGGAGAAGACGGGTCCTCCGGGAGCGGTTTCAGCCCCGGAAGTCGCCAAGGTCGAAGGGGAAACGTTCGGAAAATACACGGTGAAAAAGAAAGACATCCGGGTCGATACCGAGAAGTTGGACTCCCTCTTCGACCTGATCGGAGAGTTGATCACCGCCGAGGCCATGGTCATCGACAATCCTGATCTGCGGGGACTCGAGCTCGACAGCTTTCCCAAGGCCTCCGCCTACCTTTCCAAGATCACGAGGGAGCTTCAGGCGGTCACGATGTCGATCCGCATGATTCCCCTGGAGGGGTTGTTCAGCAAGATGCACCGGTTGGTCCGCGACCTGGGTCGGAAGTTCGGCAAGGACATCGAATTGGACATCAGCGGCGCCGAGACCGAAATGGACCGCAACATCATCGAGGAGATCTCGGACCCCCTGGTCCACATCATCCGCAACGCCATGGACCATGGAATCGAGGATACAGCCGCCCGACTGGCCAAAGGGAAGGCACCCGGAGGTCGGGTCCGGTTGGATGCTCGATACGAGGGAAACGAAATCTGGATCACGGTGGCCGACGACGGCGCCGGCCTCGATAGGGCGAGGATCCTCGAGGTAGCCCGAAACAAAGGGCTGGTGGGCGGGGGCGATCTGGCCGACACCGACGTCTGGAAACTGATCTTCGAACCAGGGTTCAGCACCGCCAAGCAGGTTTCGGAGATTTCGGGCCGCGGGGTCGGCATGGACGTCGTCAAGAAAAACCTTGAAAAACTCCGGGGTCAGATCGACATCCACTCGGTGAAAGACCAGGGCACCGATTTCGTCTTGAAGATTCCCCTGACCCTGGCCATCATCGACGGGGTGACCCTGCGGTCTGGAACCACGCTGTATTCCATACCCATCGCCGACGTCGTTGAGTTCCAGAATTACCAACCCGACAGGATCACCCGGACCGACCCGAACCACAGCGTGCTTCGGCTGCGCGACGAAGTGTTGCCGGTGTTGCCTCTCACGGAAATCTTTGTTCCTCTTTCGCCCTCCAGCGAAGAAGGTAAAGGAAAGAAGGTTTCCATCATCGTGAAGAGCCAGACCCGCAAGATGGCCCTGGTCGTGGATGAAATCGTCGGGTACAAGCAGATCGTCCTCAAAGCCCTTCCCGAATCCATGGCCGGTCTGGAAGGGATCTCGGGTTGCACCATCCTCGGAAACGGGGAGGTCAGCCTCATCATCGACGTGAACTCTCTGTTCCTCAGGTACTTTGCATGAGCGACCACGATTTCGCCGAAACGTCGGTCTTGGTCGACATCACCGAAGCCGAATTCCAAGACCTTTCCAAGATGGTGTACGACCAGTTCGGGATTCACCTGACGGACAAGAAGAAGGCCCTGGTCCGGGGACGGCTCAACAAGGTCTTGAAGAGCCGGGGACTGACCACCTTCGGTCGTTACCTCGAAGTCGTCCGGCAAGACAAGACGGGCATGGCCCTGGTCGAACTGATCGACAGGATCTCGACGAACCACACGTTTTTTTTCCGGGAGGCCGACCATTTTACCTTCCTCCAGGACGTGGCCCTGGGCGAGATTGCGGCGGCGACTCCGGGCGCAGAGATCCGGATCTGGTGCGCCGGATGCGCCACAGGGGAAGAGGCGTACACCCTGGCCATGCTCTGCCAGGAGTGGGCCGCGAGGAAGGCGTTTCGGGGGACGTTAAAGATCCTGGCCACGGACATTTCCGTGACGGCCCTGGAGTCGGCCGTCGCGGGGCAATACACCGACGAGAGGGTGAGGCTGGTTCCCCAACAGCTGAAACAGAAATTCTTTCAGATGCTTGGCCCCGACCAATGGTCCATCGTCCCTGAGTTGCGAAAGATGATCCTGTTCAAGCGGCTCAACTTCATGGACTCAGCCTTCCCGTTCCAAAATCTCTTCCACGTCATCTTCTGCAGGAACGTCATGATCTACTTCGACAGAGAGACCAAGAACGACCTCGTCCAAAGGCTGACTCGCCATCTGATGCCGGGTCACTATTTCTTCATCGGACATTCGGAAACTCTGGGCCGGGAGACGTTCGACCTGGAGTACGTCAAGCCATCCGTGTACCGCAGGAACCGGGCATGAGGCGGATCAAGGTTCTGATCGTCGATGATTCCGCGGTCGTGCGGCAAATTCTCAGTGCGGGGTTGTCCAGTGACCCGGAGCTCGAGGTGGTCGGAGTCGCCGGAGACGTGTTCCGCGCCCGGGAACTCATCCTTTCCCAAAACCCCGATGTTTTGACCCTCGACGTCGAAATGCCCCGGATGGACGGGTTGATCTTTCTGAAGAAGCTCATGCCGCAGTATCCCCTACCGGTGGTGATGGTTTCCTCCCTCACCGGGCCCGGCGCGGCGGCGACCCTGGAGGCCTTTCAGTACGGTGCGGTGGAGGTGGTGAACAAACCATCGTCCAACGTCAGGGAGAGTCTGGCTGCCATGGTCGAGGATCTGGCACAGAAGGTGAAGGCGGCCAGTCTGGTCGATGTCTCCCGGTGGCGGAACGAAAAATGGGCCGAAACCATCCCCAAAGTGGCCTCCGGAGCCCTTTCCCAATCCACCGACAAGGTCGTCGCGATCGGCGCCTCGACCGGGGGGACCGTGGCGCTCCGAACCATCCTCATGGCGCTTCCGGCTGACATGCCCGGTACGGTTGTGGTGCAGCACATGCCGCCGATGTTCACCAAGCTCTTCGCCGAGAAGCTCAACCAAGAGTGCCAGGTCCAGGTCAAGGAAGCCGAAAACGGCGACAGGATCACCCAGGGTCGAATCCTGGTGGCCCCGGGAGGGTTGCAGACGACGGTCATCCGTTCCGGTGGGGACTACCTGGTCAGGGTCAAACCGGCCGACCGGGTGAACGGCCACGCCCCGTCGGTCGACGTGCTCTTCGATTCGGTGGCCTTGACCGTCGGGCCGAATGCCGTCGGCGTCGTTTTGACGGGGATGGGGCGGG
>JGI26470J50227_1000337_pt1 | contig 20467 bp, 21 predicted proteins | sample FreactTroBogLake_FD_50227 | JGI IMG/M metagenome (IMG submission 50227) | reverse complement strand
CCAGTCAGTCATCATGCTGAGTATGTCAATTATCAACGGCAGTGGTTACGAGTCGGCACCGGCATTGCAGCAGGTCGACTTAACAAGATAAAAAACATTTTAGCGTTAAATGCATCAGCAGCTGATCGCGGCATAAGGGTTGTTAATATCGATAGCTTTGCCGCTGTAGAACGATTTGCATGGCCTGCCACTGTTAATTGGGCCGTTGATACAACATTCCTATCCTGGGCTGACCAGCATAACTACTCTAAAACTTCTGGTCAGCATTATTTTTTTGCTGCGCATCGTGCCTATGCTGATTTGATTTTAGATAGTATACGCTGATATACTCTGGTAGTCTTGAATTTATCGGTCAACCTGGGCTGGAGATTGACCCTAAATAGCTATTGTTGGTTAACTGTGTACACGAACGCCGTATAAGCGTTCAAAGCGATCTGCATCGGCTCGATCGTTGACCATGGGTTCGCCACGTATATTAAGACTAGTATTAAGCAACATAGGGCAACCTGTCTGCTGATACCAAGCTTCTAGTAATTGGCGGATGCCCGATCCATCATTGGGCACTGTTTGTATGCGGCTAGTCCCGTCTACATGAACTATAGCAGGGTATACATCGGGTCTAAGACACCGACCTACTACCTGCATATACCTACTGTCGACAAAGCCGACAGGCATATCAAAGTACCGGTTAACATGTTCTTCGAGTATAACTGGAGCAAACGGACGGAATTGTTGACGACGCTTGATCTCATTTACTCGATCCTTTATATCCGGTCCTCTGGGGTCGGCGAGGAGACTTCTATTACCCAGGGCCCTAGGTCCAAATTCGGCACGCCCGGAAGCAACTCCAACAATTTTATCTGTGAGTAAACTATCAACAAGGGCAAGTACAGGGTATTCTCCGCTGATTTCTGTACCAAGGTATGCGTTAGTCCACTTAAGCCTACCACCGTATGCAAGGGCGGCAGCTCCAAGGCTGCTACCGCTATCACCAGGGCTAGGCATAATCCATATTTTTTCAAAGTAATTTCCAAGATTTCTATTAGCAAGACAGTTAAGCGCAACACCACCCTGGTATACTAAGTTAGTCGACCACCCAAATGCCCGGGCTCGTTGCATCACTTTATATATCTCTTCTTCCACTACAGCCTGCGCACTGGCTGCAATGTCTACATCTTTAGCTGTGCCCAGGAACATATGGTCAACACCCAGGTGTAGATTTTCCTCTAACAAGATACGCATAGTGTCTGTATATCGAGGCTCACCCCAGGCACTCATGCCCATGGTAATATACTCTTCGTCTAATGGCCTAAGGCCAATGCGCTCAGTAACAGCACTATAAAATAAGCCAATTGATCGAGGATATCGTTGTCTCCATAGTCTGTGGTAGCGGGCTTGTCCTTGGTCATAATGGGCCTCCCATATTGTAATAGTATCCCACTCGCCAATGGCATCTATTACTACAACTGTGGCACGATCAAACGGGCTTGTTTGAAAGCCCGCAGCTGCGTGACTACGATGATGATTGTATGTTGTTACAGGTACGTCGTCGAAGTAGCCGCCTAATTGCTCACGTAACACTTGACGGGTAGTAATACGGTTCCACTCTATGCCCTGTCCTGAGTATAGCTGTCGAGTCTGCTTCTTCCAGGGTGTTTCATAGTAAGCAATATGATCTATGCGACGGTCACGTGCAGCTTCAAACAGCATGTCTACGTGTATGTTGGCATCGTTCTTCTGCCGGCTATAACGCTCTGCGTGTCCAGCATACACTATATCGCCTAGGCTGTTAACAACTGCGATAGCAGCATCGTGATAACCAGCACTGATGCCTAGTATATGTTTAACAGGCTCTAATTTCATTTATAGATAAACGGATCTCGCTTGCGCAGTTCTTTGAGCTTCTTACGATAGCGCAGCTCTAGCCGAATACGATTGTATAAGTTTGTAATCCAGTTCATGTTAGTTTCCTTTTTCTAATCTTTGTATTTGTTGTTCCTGATAGTCTGGATCTGTCCAGTTATAGTCATAGGTTACGCTGGCATCGGATGTTCTGATTGCATGTACATTTAAGTGTGAGTCGAGCTGGGGCCATATCTCTTGATAGTTTGTGGATCCAAAGCTACGCTCTAAATCAACTTGTCCACACTGTGGAAAGCCTATTGTTAGGCTCTTATCGTTTGGGTCAAAGCCATTATTGACTAACCATACTTTAAAGTCTGCTAACCGCTTGACCTGCCAGTGGTTACTACCCGGATCGTTAGCCCACTCTATGTCAAAATCACCGGCTGCTTCTGTTTGGCTACGCATGGCTATGGTGGTTAGTTCTGCAATATCATGATGTAATCCCGCTACTTCATCGCAAAATACTTCATAATGATGTTTACCCACAGCTTTATTAACGCCCACAAACACGCCGCCCAGGGGTCTATTGATTGTTTCTATACCAAATAATTCGAAGTCATCAGCATCTAACATAAAGCGTGGAGCATTGAGCCAACACATAAGCTGACTGGGCCGCCGCCATTCTGGTGCGTGTGCTTTTTTACGCAGACTTAATACCAAACTTTCGTACTCATGGCACAGTAAGTTTAGCTGTCTGATATGCCAGCGTGTGCGGTCGTCAGCTCTAGTATAGTATTCACTCATGTGCCCACTAACACCCTGTACTTCTTCAAAGTAACGGTGCAGTTGATTTAGTTTATTATGCATTAGGCCGCCGCCGGGTAGGCCGTCACCAATAGGGCCTGGGTGTATAGTGTTTTCCACTGAGTAGAAATCATCAATTTGATAGCCACAATCCGAACGGTTTATGTAGTCTATACACATGTTGACCTGATTCATTATGTATTCTGCACTACGAGCTGAGTCTGAAAAGCCTACAAAACAGTAGTTCTTTTCAAGATGATACTGTTTTCTTATTAAGTCGTTTAGTGCGGCCAACCATTTACGGCCCAATGAACTCGCATACACATCAATGTATACTGTAATAATGTCGCCAGTTGCATCGTTCTTTAGATCTAATTCAATTTGATCAAGTAATGTTGTTGTACCAGTCATATATTTCCTTATCTTTGTATAGTATGTCAGCTAAGGTTAAAGAATCTTGTCTGATGTGTTCCAAGTGTTGTACTCTTGCCCGGCCTTTGGCAAGTCCTACAAGATATTCTGTGGGCCATTGCTCTTGGAATGTTGGTCGATTTTTTAACTGTAGTAATACATCTCGCATGGCACCCGGTGGTATATTGGCTGCCAGCTCGTTGACCTTGCGATCTAGTATATATCTGGGCAGAGCCAATGGGCTCATTATAATATCTGGCGTAAATGAAAATACTAACTTAGCCAGGATTTCGGTATTGTATTCTTGTGCAAGTTGCACAATGCGTTCAACTTCAAACAATCCNGGCANTGTAAGGGTAAAGTCGATTCTNACCTGGCGGCTATGACGTCTGTGTGCAACTGCTTTACGGAAGTTTTCAAGCCAACTACTGTAGTTGAGACCTGTTCTAATGTATTCGCCAATCGCGCCCGTTCCGTCGAGGCTTGCGCAGATTTGATAATCCCGTACGTGATCAAGAATATCAGTAAACAGATCAATGCCACGATAATTACAGCGGCTAAGATTGGTGTTATACCGAGCATAAACTTTAGGGCCATCACCTAGTTCGATAATGCGTTGCATATAGCGCCAATGCTGTTCGTACATCAAGGGTTCACCGCCTACCCAGTATACTTCTTCTACACGATGTTCAGCAACAGCGTCAGCGAACTCTTGCTCAATTTGTGTATCTTGGAATTGACTTATTTGTTCTCTTACAGCCGGCAGCATCCATGCGTTTTTAGGATTAGCCCAGTCCGTCATCGCGTTGGCTCGCTGTTCCGTTTCCCAACTGCTGCTTAACATATCACCACACATACGGCATTTAAAGTTACATAGGTTACTAAAACGATAGTCCCAGCTTATGGGTTTAGCAGTGGTATATCCTGTGTCATCTGTGGCAGCGAGTACTTCATCGCGTCTATGCCCAAACATACGATTAAAGTAACTACGGTAAACATCAGTGTTTAGCAGCTTTTCATTGCATACTGCGCATTCGGGCAACTCTTCATTGGCCAGCATTCTGCGGCGGACGCCGCGCATGTGCTCGCTGTTCCAGTGTTGGTCCAGGGTGATAGGTTGGTAGAGACCCGAGCCCGGAGCTGAGTCAATATACTGTGTAAAACTTTGCGCAGGTTCGCGACTAGCACAGCATAGTCTACGCTCGGTTTGTGGGCTAAGATATGTATGTACCCAAGGAGCCAGGCACAGTCGATCAGGTGTTGACATAGTCTAATAGTGGGTTAACCACATCAGTAACTAACATCTGCTGAACTCTATCAGCATTGTAAAACAAGTTGTGATTATGTCTGAGTTTTTCCCAGGTTAACTTGTCGTACGCTTGCTCTTTAAAGTTTTGAACATTATCTACAATCTGAGCTAGTCGTGTGGGTTGGTCTTCTACAGTGTCGTAGCTTTCATCAAATAAGTTTTCAAATGTTTCAAACCCTAGCTCATGCAAGTATGCCAGTGTACCTGTTTGCCCAAACATGATAAACGGATGATAAAATGATATGGGTTTAAATGTTTTTTCCGATACTTTAACTGGATACTTACTGTAAGTTACTGTTTCTGATACTATGGTAAAGTATGTACTGTCATACCATTCTGGCGTAAAGTAGCGTTGAAATATACCTTCTGATTCTTCTAAATCGTTTGGTAATCGACGACCTAGATCAATAACACTGTATAACAGTTGATCTAATACTGGCTCTAATGCCGCTAGTAATTGTCGACGGTGTGGTTTTAATTGTCTAATAGCCAAGAATGCTCGATGTGTATACTGTTTATTAGGCTGATAATTTTGATATCCTTGTGTAATCCACAGGTAGTATTCATTGATCCACATGTAGTTTTTAGCTGACCATACATATGCTTGTCCTTTGTATCGTTCAGCTATTATGTCCGATACTTGCCACTCTATTAGATTATCAACAATAAGTCTGCTACCCGAGTTAACCAAGTCCGTATACCAAGTATTAACAAAATTTGAATTGGTCATTACACAGTACTCCTTGGCGTTGTAGTTTTGAGCAGGATCGTAGTCAACAATATCAAAGTAGTTGGCAAATATTGGACGCAGGTAGTGTTGGTTAAGCACCACCCGGTCCTGATCATTAACAAGTATTCGAGGTTTAATCGGGTCCATTATATTCTATTAATGTAGCAAATTCTGGTTCTACGGCCCTAAGATCTTGACTCCGACGGCGGTCTAAGTTGGCTATTTCTCTACGCATATTTGAACCGTCTAAACCGACACCTGCGTTCATAAAGTCTACTATGCGATTGAACTCCTGCTGCGCTGCGTCGCTGACGCTCCCGCAGCTGCGTAGTTGGGTAGTGATAGCAGCCTTGGCTCGCTCGGGTAAGGTACTAATACTAAAGTAGTAGGCTTCGTGCATCATATTCCAGTAGATGTAGTCAAATCCTTGGCTGTAGTTCCAACGGGCCAGTTCCTCTAAGTAGTAGACATTAAACACATTAACAGTGCTGCATACCTGTAAGCGTATATTAGGATATTGGTCTCTTAACTGTTTAAATCTAGCTATGTTAGCCGCTACTTCTGGCCATACAGCATTAGATCGCTGATACTCAAATCGTGCGCCTACATCATCTATACTAAATGCTATCTCTACTAGTTTAAAGTGAGACCATATTTTTTCTGCACCTTCTGGATACTGTGTTCCGTTGGTGTTATAGTGGATCTCTATGCGGCTAGCCAGGCCTCGATTGACTAGTCCCTGTAGCATGTTAAAGTGCTCTTGAATCATAAAGGGCTCGCCACCGGTAAACTCTATATACTTAATCTGATCTACTACTTGATCTATTTCTGTCCAAAAGCTGAGATTTTCTCTAGGCCAAGCGCCTTGACGTAGCATTTGATAGTGGTGATTAGTTTTACGATCTATATTAGCACTAAGATTGTTTAGTTCCTCGGCGGCAAATGTACTACTAGACCAAGAACCACATATACGGCATTTAAGATTACATATATTGCCCAGTTTAAGATCAAGAAACATCAATGGTTTGGCATCTATGGTCCAGTCTGTATTAAGGATCATATGCTTAAGACGATCTAGTGTATGCATGCGTTTACTAGTGCGCCCACTCCGCTCTTCTCTAAAACACTTACGGCATGTTTGTGGTTGTTTCCGATCTATAAACTCTTGGCGCAACTTACGCATACTATCGCTGTTTTGTATGGTACTAAATTTAGCTGTAGCTAGATTAAACTTTTCTCCTGCGTCGTCTACTAGCTCATCTTCAGCTAAACAACAAGGGCGTACAGTGCCTACAGGGCTAGTTTCAAGACTAACCCAAGGTAATACACAGAATTGATCGTGTGGTATGTTCACTTGAGAGGTATCCTTAGTTCTTTAGGGCGGAACTCTGCAATTGCCTCTAGTTCTGGTACTACTGCCAGAAGACTTTCACTACGACTCCAATCAAGATCGTTAACTGTCTGCCAGAAGTTCTTGAGCAAATGACTGTTGTCCGTGGCCATCATAAAAGCAATGGCAGCTTCAAATCCGCCGATTGCTCGATGTATAGGATCTTTATCTTGTAGCCACTTGATGTGATCTTCAAAGTCCTGCTTAAACTTGAGTTTAATTGTTTTGGGCAGTATGTCTATTCTATAGTTGTCTGGGCCCTGTAAGATGTTTAAGTTAAAGTCTTTGGCCTCAATAAATCCCGACTCTACCATATAGCGGTGGAATCGAGTAAAGTTCCATATATTCATTATACTCAGCGTGGGACTAATCATAAAGTCTATATGCGGGCATTCACGTTTAAGATCACGTATGTTTTGTTCAACCTGCGCCCAGTCTGTTCCTGAGCGTATAATAGCCGCACGGTCGCCCATGTCATCTAAACTAGCAGCCACGCATATAGTGGGAAAATGTTTCCATAGATCTAATACGCTTTGCTTTTTAAATTTAAGTTCAGTCAGGTTAGTATTGTAGACTAAACGTACACGAGTATTGCCTTTTTCTATTAATAGCTTAAGAATACGATTATGTTCTTCCATAATAAGAGGTTCGCCACCGGCAAAATATATTTGATCCAGGTGCGGAACATGCTCTTGCATTTGCTCCCAGACATCTTCTTCATGTCTACCCGCAAATTGTACACGGGGCCTAAGTTCTCGACCCCATAGCTTAACATCATCGTCATACCAACGTGAGCTAAAGATACTACCACAGCTACGACACTTTAAGTTACATATATTACTAAAGCGTACATCCCAATAGTGTAACTGCATATTGGGCAATGTACCATCGGGTCGTGTTTCGTTGATCTCTGCTATATGATGCCCAAAGCTCTTGTTTGAATTGTTACGCATACTGGCAAAGCCTGCACCTTCTTGCTCGTAACAGTCGCCGCATTCCTGACATGGTTGATCCGCTAGCATGTTACGACGCATGGCTCGCATGGGCTCATCGTTCCAGATATCCTTCATGGATTTTTCTTTAAAGTTACCAATTGGGTGTGCGGCTTTGCCCAGGCAACAGGGATAAGCGCGACCGTCTGGCCAAGCGTGTAAGTGTATCCAAGGTAACATACAAAACGTATCCGACTCTAACAGTTTATAGCGTTGATCTTCTGTGAGTTCTTCTAATTTGATATAGTTAGGTATGCGGTCTTTCCAATTGTAATTGCTTAAACTCATAATGTTGTATACCATTCAGCTAATGCTGGAAATGTTTTAGTAAAGTTCTTGTTACGGCGTTGGTCGTATTGTGTGTAAAATTGCTTAAAGTCGTTGAGCAAACTAGGCATGTCAAAGGTGTCAGAGTGTGGAGTCTTGACTACGTCTAAGTAATCAATCAAGCGTTGTAAATGATTAACTTCGTGCTCGTGCATATATGGATTATTACGGTTGCGATCTAAGAAGTCTTGTAACCGATCTTTATAGTCGGTACGCAACGTGTCTGGCAATACTAACGGGCTTTGGAAGCTGGGAAAGCGTAGAATATTTAAAGTAAAGCTCACACGCTCACGTCCATACATTTGCTTAAACTCTAGCAATTGATATAACAAGCTAGGCAAACTATCCAAGCATAATGCGTTAATAGTAGCCATACAATGTACTGCTCTTATACGGTCGCTATCTAATAGCTTCTGCACATTTGCTATCCAAGCAGTATAGTCTAATCCATCGCGAATATACTCTGCTTGATTATAAACACTTTCTTGACTGGTATAAATGTCTACCGCTAATCCTTCTACACTATCTAGTAGTCGGTCAACATCTACTTCTCGGCCCAGATTACTGTTAATAGCCAATCTAGTTGTGCTACGGCCGCGGTTGTTTTTAAACCAATCTAATAGCTTCCAGGTCTCACCTGACATCAACGGCTCACCACCGGTGATTCTTAGCTCTTGAAGAGTCTGGTGAAGATCTGTTTCCCACCACTCAAAAAACGCTTCAGTGTATGGATTAACTTCACCAAACCGGTATAGTTGACTGCTATCATGACTATGAGTAAAGTGGTTACGCCCATCAGACACCAGGGACTCATAGGCACCATTGCGTTGTATGTCTCGAACCCATGTGCTACTGAAAGCAGGGTTACAGTAGCTACAAGCAAATTGGCAAGTGCGATCGAATGCGATTTCAAGTGTGCGAAGATTGACATCATCTTGATGCGGTTTAGCGTATGCTTCATTTAAGGCCTCCAAGGGATAAATTTTACTTTTGTATACGCGGTCACTAACAGCATTGCGACCCATATCTTCAATCTTCCAGCAGTATTCACAGCCCTTAGGGCGGTTGCCTAACTGCATATTTAATCGATCTATTTTCTTTTCTACTGTATTGTGTATAGCACTAGGATTCTCATCGAGTGCTGATAAGTCTATTTTGTGAGCAGGAGGATGGTGGCAACTGGTACTCATTCCGGACCCTAGCCAGATTGTGGCATTGTACCATTTGGCCGCACAGAAGCTGGCACTTTTAGTGTCTAGAACTTGCTGTTTAAATTCTAAATCATTCATATATTATTATAACATACTAACAGAAATTTTGCAAAGATTTATTGAAATAGATGCTCCATTTTATATTGTTGTTCTTTGGCAAACTTAAAAAATCTTTGTTGATTGTGCAATAGATCCGGCAACATATCTTGATACAGTTGCATTGTATCTTGTGTTTTTAAATACTTAATTACCTTAACAATAGAATCCTGTACTTCATGTTCGGCTACTGTTTCTAACTCTACCGGAAACCACTGATTGAATGTGCGAAAACCGTGGGATCGTAACCAGCTATATATCGTTGTTTGTCCATTAATAATAAACGGTCTAAGCCCTAATATAGGTTTCCAGGTTTTTTCAGATACAAACATATGATCTGTAAAACGATATTCAGTTTCTCCGACTATTGTTAAAAAATGTTGTTGCCAGATATTCATATTACCTAAACTATGAATATCGTGCGGAATACCAAAGGCATTAGTGTGTCCCCAATTGCCTTCTTTAGCATAGTCTTCTGGGTCTTCATTTAATGTCAACACTCTCGGAGATAGTGGTCCGTAAACTCCAGAATCGTCTTTACCCAAAGTCGCAACACCAAAATTATTTAATTCTTCATCGAATATCTTATTAACCAACTGTATTCTATGCTCTCTGGGCTTGCGATTATAGTTTAAAAATATCCAGTTGGGTTGTATGAAATCTAGTTGTTCTCTGGTATACGGGTAAAAGTATTTAGGTAATACAGATGAATGGAAGTTAAATTGATAATCACTATCAAAATGTCCTAGTAAAAAAGTGTCAGTTGCACCCGATAACATAATTATTTTTTCAATCTGGGACGAATTTAAAAAAACTGGGTCCACCGCAGCTAATAAAAATATACGGTCAAATTGTTTTCCTTCTGCTATTAGGCTAGTAAATTTATTATATTCATTATTTTGAAATTGTGGCCCAAACCAAGTTGTGTTAATAAACAGATTAGTTGATGTTGGATATTGCCAATCAATTTGAGTTTGGATATTATTAATCAGTTCTACCTCGTCAGTATGCCATTGCGAAGTGGTAGGAAAAGTAGTACCGATAAAAGTTGTAGTCATTTAGAGTAATATTTATTTTGATATAATTGTTGTCATAATTTTGTTAGTAGGTATTCAGCCCATTGCCGATGTCCTTCTTTTAATGGATGATAGTTTCTAAATTTAGCAGGATCTTTAAGCATGTCGTTGCGTTTTTCAGCCACAGGAATAATATCTAACATCCATTCTTTAAAAAAATCCAACTGTTTGGAATTCTTAATAACTTCTGGCATTCTTAATAGGGCCTTAACACCGTCTATACATATAGGAGATATAATATCATCTGAACAACCCATAACCCGATACCACGGAAGCAACCGCTGATCTAACGGAACAGACTCAAGCCCAATTGGATCAACAAAGTTGGTACCGATTTTTATCATAACATGCTCGTACGGACTTAATGCTTGATAAATTCTATTAACACAATCTTGATTAAATTTAATTGGTAATTTAATGTAATCTTTAGGTTTAGTAATATTATCTTGGACCCAAGTTGGGTAGTGTATATAACGATCATACTGCGTGTTAAACCAGCGGCCTGCACCAGTGAATACACAAATTACATAAATTGATCGGTAGTCAAGCTGTGGTATTAGTTGCCCTAGTTCTTCAATCATTGCAGTTGCCCAAAAATTACTACTGGCAGACAACCCTAAATTTAACCAATCGGTTTTTAATTCATCAGACAATACATTTCCATATAAGTGCGTTATTCTAAAATTGTCGTCGTGATTATTTTCAGAGATATCACTGCCCCAGGTCCAACTGTCACCGACAGTAACAATTAACATATCGCTGTTGCGATCGATAAAATTAAAAGTATTAGTGGGAGTTTGATGCCAGCTACTATAGCGATCTGCAATGGTAAAATAATTTGGTAATGTGTCTTGTGTAAGTTTCATTGTGGGTAGTGCTCGTTTACAAACTGAATAAATCTAGCAAGTAGCTCGCTACGAATTTTTGGTTGTAGTTCTGCTAAGTGTTGTTGATTATACTCGCATATATCAGCGGTAGCAGTTACAAATGTGCTTAGATCCTGGCGACATAAATCTTCTACTACTTCGCTAATCCTTGCACAACGGTCTAACGGGTTTTCAATTGAATCAAAACTTTCATCAATAAACTGTCCAAATGTTTTAAAACCTAGATTATGCATATCTTTGTAATAGCCAGCATTGCCGGCTACTATCCACGGGTGTCCTATTGCAATCGGTTTCCAAATTTTTTCTGTTCTAAAAGTATACTGGTAATCAAATACTGTTTCTGTTACTAGGCTAAAGTAAGTATCAATGTAGGGCTTTGATTCTAGATATATATCTCCCCATTCATTATTAAACAAGTGATGTTTAACATGCAAGTCTCTGCTTGAATTTGCTGAGACGATTGTTGATTGTGTTTGATATCTACTAACTTCATATTCGGGTGGTAAGCATCTAACTGGAAAAGAGTCGTAGGTAAATTTTTGATTTGGGTAATGTTGTGGTAAACTTTCATTGCCGTGCTCATACCATTCTAGATATCGAAACCCACTGGTTGTTCTAGGATCTAAATTCGTCCACAAACTTTGATCAAGTAATCCACTTGATTTGAATCTTTCTAGCAGATACTTTCTATGAGTTCGCATACGCCCATTTAAAAATAAAAACTTGTACGGGCGAGTACTTGAACTAGTTTGTTTATATTCTGCAGCGGCTGTTAAGTTTTCGTCGTAGTCGAGTACTTTAGTAAGAAAATTTTCATAGTATAAATGTGGCATATCTGGAGGTAAATACCCACCAGTTATAATTAAAATTTTTCCTTGTTTAACTAATTCATATATTCCTAGCATTTTGCATTGCCAATACATCGTATCGGCACCTTCTGCTGGGTTTGAAAATATAACTTTTATAGTATCATTTTCTATTAACTGTTTTATGTATGATGTATTAGCGGTAAACTGTTGGCGCCCGATAACATAAATGGCATTGGGTACTATAGTATGTTTGGTTAAATCATAAAAAGTATCATCTGCTATAGGAGATAATTGCTCTTCAACTTCACAAAAGTTATCTACTACAAATTTACGATTGCCGAGCATGGTACTCGCACTCCTTCCACCAGCTGGCCATTTCTGGAAACGCAGTTAAAAAGTTAGTACCTCGTCGACTATCATGCTCATTAAAGAAACGGAAAAAGTCTGCTTTATTTTGTTTTACATAGTCTGGGTCAAGTTTACTACCATCTTTCATCCAGTCTATGTCCCGACGCATACGCTGTACTTCGTAGTCCTTAAAGCCGTGGAATGGATCTTCTGCTGTTTCTAAATTAAGCTCCATCCAATCTACTACACGCTCTAGAACGCCGGCATAACTAGGAGGGAGTATTTGTAAACTCTGCCATGTAGGTTGTCGTAACAATGGAGTGTCAAACCATACACGCTGATATGTGGTGCTGTGCTCCTTGCGTAGTGCTAGAATCCATTCTAACTGTGATTGTAACCCAAGTACACTTAGGTTATTCATGGTGATAATAAATGTTAGACTATTACGATAAGGAATTTGTGTTAGGTATTGTTCAACATTAAATGCCATGCGGCCAAAATTTAACCCATGTCTAATATATTCAGCATGTCTAGGACTACCTGAATCTAAACTAACATACTGCATAAAGTGTTCGATTTGTGTATTACATAGTTTCTTAACATAACCTAGGTACTTCTCAAATAACTCGGGCTCTACGCTAAAGTTGCTAGTAACATTTAAATGTAAATCAGGATTAGGCAATGCTAGTATATAATCAAATACTCGATATGTGTTTCGATCCATTAGTGGCTCGCCGCCAGTCATGCGAAAATGTTTTAGTTGTGGGTACAGGGTGGGCCACCAAGACCAAAATGCATCAACATAGGGGTTAGTGTCTCTTGCGGGTATAGGACGATTCCGACCCATAAAGTGGCTTGGATCATTATGAGTAGTGCTAGTGGGATATCCACCCCACTTATCGACTTCTGCTTGCCACGTTGAACTAAACTGTGGGCTACAATAGCTACAACTAAGATTGCAGGCGTGATTAAAATTAACTTCAACATAACTAGGAACAACATCATTTTCTTCTCCTGTAGAGTTTTTGATTACTTCATAATCTTCAGCGGCCCAGGGCTCGCCTGAGCGGTAGTGACGATCACTTAATTGATTGTGTGCTTCTATGTTCCAGCAATAACTACACTCGTTTGGTTTTTCCTGCTTTAACATCATAACACGTTGTTTCTTTTTAAATTCTGTGTTATGTAGTGCGCCAGGATTGTCTTTTAATGCGGTTGCGTCAATTGGATGCAGGGGTGGATGATAGCAACTGTTATTAAGTCCAGTGGGCAAGTGTAGACTAACTTGTTTCCATTTGGCCAAGCAGAGTGCAGGACCAAGATTTGCTTTCATAAACTCTGCATCACCTAGAAACTTTGATTTAAAGTTTTGTGTGACTTCGTCGCCTTTATTATTCATATTCGTGATTTCGTAAAATATTGTCTACTGCAACTGATTTAAATGGTAATAAATTAAATAATTTTTCGCCTCGTAAATTATCTAACAATAATATGTGTGAGATAGTTTGCTGAAATAGTGATTGATTGATGTTATTATTGATTAAATTTTTAATATGTAATATTGTATTTGTGTCAATGCTATAGTCTGACTCAAGTTTGTTAATTTTATTCAATGCCAAAGATTTTAATGAATCTGGCACCACATCCAATGCCAAATAATCTGGGCCTGTCAGTATAATCAAATTGATAGAAATATTATTTGATTCAGCATAATTGTACAATTCGTCAATGAACCAAATATTTAAAATGCTCAACACAGGACTAAGTGTAATTTTAATATTGGAGTTTGTTGAAACCGACACCAATTGATCCAAATTTGATTTTATTTTTTTCCAGCTGGTGCCGGATCTGATATATTCCAACGGTTCGCCTACCGCATCAATGCTACAATATATAGTGACCTTTTTAAACTGACGCCATATATTGATGATATTTTTATTTTTGTATTTTATTGTGGTCAAGTTGGTATTATACATCAATGATATACTAGATGACCGGCCGCTTGCAATTAATTCTTCAAGTAGTTCCCAATGCTCGCCGTTGAGCAACGGTTCACCTCCGGTAAAATACATCCAATGCAACGAGTTTGTGATCAGTATATCTTTATAATAAGTTATATCTTGATGTTGAATTAATGGAAATCTATCAAGCTCTTCGGCCCATTGGCTACTAAAATGGGGACCGCAATATCTACATTTTAAATTACACAGATTGGTATTTCTGATATCAACAAATTGTAATCCTGGCGCCGATGTTACTATCTTATCAAATAAATTTCTATAGCTAGGTAATCCATGATATTCGTCCACAGCACATTTACTGCATGGGTGTGTGGGAGACATTTGATTTGTTAAATCGGCAAATCTATTAGTATTGCTTAGTTCAGAAATTGACTTTAAGTAACTAGCATCAACTTGGCAACAAGGGCCAATCTTTCCATTAGGAAAAACGGTTACTCCGTGATTGATTGCTGCACAGGACCAAGTCATTTAAGTTCCTTGATTAACAAATCTGCAAATAATTTTTGCTCTTCAACTGTAGGGTGCTTGCTGGTCATAGTGGTACCGCTGAAGTTCATGATTTTGGTAAATGTTGCTGATAATTTTACATCTGGATATCCTCCAAATACAGCAAAATCGTCATAAACAATATTATATTTTTCCAGCCATGTTTTAAATAATTCAATGGTTGTGTTTGCAGATGTAGTTTGATCAAAAAAATTGTTTTCAATAATTAATCTGTGTAGAAGTGGCAAGATTGGCAAATAGTCTTTGTTTTCTTTATTGGTTACAAACCTTACATCATTTTTATAATCTACAAATAAATCCTCGTTGGCCGTATCACCTAACCAAACAAAACTTGGTAAAATTTGTAGTGCAGAATTTTCTGAATAGATTCCAAGCCTTCCTGGCACTGTCCAACCAATGATTACTCTCTCAACTTCGTTGTGATGTTTTTTTAAATAACTGTAACCAATTTCTGCTGTTTTTAAAACAGATATACCGGGCTCAGCTAGATTTACATATTCTAATTGAAAATAGTCGGCAAGATATTTTCCAAACGCATGTTTTGTATTGTCTGGATGCTTAACAGTTTTGAATGTTCCAATACCATGACAAAAACTATCCCCAAGCACCAATAATTTTTTTACCATCCTTCTTGACTCCTAATCACATCAATCTCTTTGATCATAATACCTCGGTTATGCCAATTACTACGATAGTGATGTTTAAAAAATTCACTTTCTTTTGGACCCATCATGTTAATTGGCAGGTCCAATTGTGTAACTAAGTCTTCAGCAATTCGCCCTGCTAGTATTTCAGGATCGCTTTCTTGAATTGTGGACCACAACTCTTCCAACGCATCAAACGATTGCACCTGTCGATAATCCCAAGTTGGCGTAATCATAGTCATATAGGTACCCATCCTGGCTCCGACTATAGCCCATATACCGTTGTCTACATCTCGTCCCACGTTGTGCCAGACGGTTAGATGGTCAAGATTGCGATGATGTACACGGTCTTGAAATTCAGCAATAGTGGGGCGAGCGCCTTTGTTCAGGCACATCTTAACACCTTCACGGAACCCAGCTCGCCATGCTTGGAATTCCGTAGCATTGGGATATGTTGTAGAGTAGCAGTCGTGCATAGCATAATAGTTAGGATAGAAACAAAACTCTACGTCATTTTCTGCAGTGCCATCTGTAGCTTCATGTGTACGCATCGCATAGACAAATTCTTTTGACCACACACTCATTCCACCGTTACCATACATCAATCCGTTAATATAATTCTTGGCACGCCAACGATACACACAAGTAATATCTTCATCTGCAATGTCAAGTGTAAGATTAAAGAATTTATCATCTGGAATATTGTCGCCATCAATCAGAACAAAACGGTCAGTGCTACTTGCATCAGCGGCGGCCTTGTGGGCAGCGTCTGACCCTTTAACACCATCTACACGGCGGGCCCATGGTACCATGTTCTTAATCTTAATCCACGTTTCTTCTTTATTGGGCTCGTCATAAGTTAAGTAGATGCAGTCTAAATCTGCTATATCAATTGAATTCATTGTGTACAATATTCCATTTTACATGAGGTTGATCTGGATCAACTATTACGCATACATCTTGTGGAGCACAGGTAATGCCGGCGACCGGGTTGGGTTGTAGTTTTTTAACAGTAATTACCGGCTTAATATAAACAAGTTTACTATCAACTACGCGAACATTAAATGCAGATAAAACATAAGTTTGTTGATCAACTTCTATGTAATTACCTGGTAATTCCTCCATGCTGTAGATAATTGGAGAGCCATCGTCATTATAATACAGTCTATAAAATATTGGAGCAGCACCTGGCAGGTTGTGCAAGGCTGCCCAAAATTCTTCTTCAGTCATCTGCGTCATTATTCTTTGCCCGTTGATCTGCTCGATATTGTTTGTCAAACTTTTCTTCTTGCACAGTCTTCTCTCCAAACACCTTACGACGATTACCACATATTACACAGCCAGGTTGGCCACAATCAGCTGCATGGTGCTTGATCAAGCGATGTGGTTGATCGATATATTTTGTATTGCCAATGGACTTGGCAATTTTTAATTGGCGTTTGATTACTGCCCAGGCACGTTGTAAACGTTTACCATGTTTGGCTTTGTCTTGTTCATTGCTCATTTGCCCACTCCTTTATGTGATAATGTACCAGTCCCCATTGTGCTACTGTGTTGATTCTAAATGGATTATTTTCCCAAACCAATTCTTGAGTCCAGTCTATTGTTTGTATAGGATTAATATAGCGTTTCATATGTACAATGGTAGGCCCAAGCCCAACAGGTAATGTAACACGCTCTGGCCCCATAATAACAGCGGCTATAGCATAGACTACATCAGTTGTTGGCATCTCGTCTGGAAACTTTAACAAGGTCTTATATTCATTCCACTGTTCAAATATTTGTTTGACTAACTCAAAAAACTCTTTAGCAACAATACTTAGGCGCCAATAAGTAATAGCATTGTAAACATCTGGTAAGTTATTTTGATCAAACATTTTTCTATAGTATCTTGACTCGGCGGGGTTATCATAGAATGTTCTTGCTCCTTGACTTACTACAACATCACGTTGTTCAAATAGTGTCCACCAGTGATCTATAGAGCTAGCGCAGAGCATGTCTGCTTCTAGTTTAATAGTTTGACGGTACGGGCTTGCGTGGAATACTTGCCAATCGTTAGCGTAGCCACCTAGGTCACCAAATGGTAAAGGTATTACATGGTCAAACACCGGATCGTTACATCGTTTGACTGTGATTACCGCGATGTTAGCATCTGGGTGCCATTGGCGAATAGACTCGGCCAGGCGTATTGCACATGACAAGTAGTCCACTGATTCAGTATCAATGGCCGGAATTAAATAACCACGTTCAGCAAGGATTGGCAACAATAGCTCCTAGTTGTTGTTTACCCATGGCATGAAAGTCTTGTTGTAATGTAATCCACCGGGCTTTATTTTCTGTATTAATAAAATCAACTCTGTAACTGTCTTGATCTAACTGTGTTAACTGATGTTCTGGAGTTAAACTTGCTAATGCCCAAGGAATACTGTTATGGTCTAATGTATGTCCGTTAACTATGCCAAGAGCAATACTAAGAGCATGGTCGTTACGATAGGTTGCTGTTGTATTTTTATACAAATTCCTGTAGTGGCCCCAGTTATCGCGGATCATTTGCATTGATTCAAAAATTAATCTTGCATGATTACTTTTACGAAACATCATCACAGTGGCCCACCACATGGGCATGCGATTGTTGCCAAAGTAATTAAGCCCTTCAAAGTTGTTGCAACCGGTGACATCATATGCCTGCCGGTGTGCTAGAAAATCCTGATCAATCTCTAACAACACTTTTAATTGGTCGCTAGCAACAACATAATCAGCATCAAGAACAAGTGTACGATCCCACGGACTTAAATGATATGCATCCATACGATTATGATTGTGCCAGGTTACATTGCCGATGTCTGTAAAGTGCCTGGTATTATTGTTGGGTGCAGTATCGGTTATAATGTGTGTTGGTATACCAAGGTGTCGTTTGATATTACAAGCTGACCACTCGGCCATGGCAACATAATCAATTTCTTCGTTGTTGCGAGCAAAAATTAATGCGCCGATTGTCATCTATTTTTGTTTAGTTCTTCGTATTCAATTAACCAAGCATTCATTTGTTCTTGCCAGCGGCTGCGGACTATATCTCGGAATTCTCGAGAGTCTATTTCCACCGGTGTATCGTATAAGTCAAGAATCACTGCTGTTGGTGCGGCGCAAGCGGCTAATGTAGCAAGTAATTCCGGACCAGCTATCCACATTCCACCAGCATGTGCAAATGTCAATTTGGCTTGATATTTTTCTTTAAGAGTGCGTCGGGCGACCGCATGTTCAAAACGGCTACGACCGTGTGCAACAAGTTCGTCAGTATTCATATATGTATTGTACTACAAAAAGAGGATAAGGTAAAGCCCCTTGCGGGGCTTTTGGTAATACTAGTGTTACTATTAGGCTACAGAAGCCGCAATAGTTGGGGTTCCCCATGTATTGGACAAGCCTTGTGCGGTAGCAGGTGGCAGGTAAGTAACCAAAGTAGTCGGTGCTGTACCTGTAATTGTAGTGCTTGGACTAGCTGTAGCTGTACCACCCGAAATATTGCAGGTCGTGCCTGCGCCGCTTACCGCTGGTTGGAACCAAGTTGTTACTAAAGTTAATACTGTGCTTGAAGTAGCTGTAGCAGTAGTACGGATATACTCGCCGGTATATGGCGATGCAGTATTGTTTAACTGGAATATAGTAGTCGGGCTGGTTGTAAGGTTATACCATCCTGTAGTAGTTGTTAATGTAGTTTGTGTGCCACCACCGCCACCAAGGCGTGTAGTACCCGTGTAGGCCTGGCTAGCAATAGTTTGACTTGCACCAGCAACACGACCAGTAAGGTTAATTGATCCACATAGTCCAGCAAAAGTATTCCAGTCTGCATCCACATCGGTGCCTGTACTTGATTTACCGTATTGAAGTTTTACAATACCACCAGCATTCCAGAAATACCTAGCTTGATCGGCACTTGGGAATGTAACAGTAGTTGTAAATGTAATAGTCCAAGTTGTTTGTCCAGAACCGGTGGCAGTAGTTTTACTTGTTGTGCCGGAGAATGTGCCATACGCTGTACCAGACGCAGCAGCATTGCCACGATTGGTTGTAACATTTGTTAGGTCAGTATTTACTGCAGCTAGTGCTGTAATAGTTTGCCCAGTAGTCGGGGCAGTTCTTGCAGTTATTGTGGTGCTGGTTTGAGCGCCGGCTGTAGCAATATCGTTTACTAAACTTGCCCATTGTGTGGCTGTAACCGTTCCAGCAGCCGATACAGTAGGGACTACAGTTTGTCCCCATCCTTTGTCGCCTGACCCGGTTGACCAAATATCATTTAAGTTAGCACCCGCTGTACCGCCCGATGCTGTGGGGCCAACAAATCCATTATAATCTGTTGCTTGTATTAATCCGCCTGATGAATATGTCATTCTGTTTAATCCTTAATTTATTGTAACAATAGCTTCAACGGTGCCTTCGCTACTATCTAATTTATCTTTGAGTGCGCGGCCAATTACATTAAATGCTGTCGCTTCACCTACCTGGGCAGATCTAGCTAATCCGTTACCAGCCGAAACCAACCTATCACCTTTACGAACGTGACCGATAGTTCTAACAGGAACTCGTCCAGTCATTGCAACTGGGGGATGTGTTTCATTTGTTCCGGCATTACTATTCATCAAATATGCTGCTCTAGTACTTATGACGCCAAAAACATTCTCACTTAAATCTGTATTAACTTGAGTAATTTCAGCTGATCCACCCAATTCGACCACTGTTCCAGGAACAAGCGCAACATCTGACTCAAAGCGTTCTGCTAAGTCGGCATAGTTAGCATCAATTTGCAAACCAGTGATAACACCCGTAGATCCATTAATAGACATCGCTGTAACAACGCCACTGCCAGTATTCACAGTGAAATTAATATTGCCAGTGGAAGTTTGATTGGCGATAGTTGCAGTTGTGCCGGAAACACTCATACGGAGATCACTACTTGCGCCGACTGATAATCCTGTATTATTAAGAATGCCCAATGTTCCTGTTGTTGTTGAGTTAGTATCGTTACGCAAAAATTGTGTCGCCGCGATTCCACCAACTAGTTG
>JGI26470J50227_1000336_pt1 | contig 20472 bp, 21 predicted proteins | sample FreactTroBogLake_FD_50227 | JGI IMG/M metagenome (IMG submission 50227) | reverse complement strand
AATACTGGGCCTTTTGTATTCGCAAAAGATTAGTTGCAAATCTAAGACTTTATTTTTTTAACAAACTTTTTTTTGGTGCACTAGATTTTGTGGCTATACGAGCCCCAACCTTTTTTGCAATGATCTTTCGCGGCTGATGGTTGATGGGAACGGCACCCATTTTTTTAGCAGGTGTAGAGATGGCACTGGCTTTATGAGCGCCACTCCAGCTTGGCTCTGCAATAGAGTTAAAAGCCTCTCGAAGCTTCTCGCCCCAGAGCTGATGAATCATCTTAAAGTAGGGATTAGATTCATCTACGGTAACCAACTTAGTTGACTTTAATGAATTTCTCTCGTACACCAATAGGTCCAACGGTAGACCAACAGAAATATTGCTATTGAGTGTTGAGTCCATGGAGATTAAGGCGCATTTGGTCGCGAGGTTGAGTGGGGTGGAATGATTTAAAACGCGATCTAAGATCGGCTTACCATACTTAGATTCCCCAATTTGGAAGTAACAGGTCTCTGGGGTTGCCTCAATAAAGTTACCGGCAGAATAGATATTAAAAAGACGCGGGTGCTCACCTTTGATTTGACCGCCAAATATCAGATTGCAATTGAAATCAATACCTGCTTTTTCAAGCGCCTTGTGGTCGCGGTCATAAACTTGTTTAATCGCATCCCCCACCACTACGGCGGCATCATGTGCATTGGTTACATTCCATAGGTTCCTACCGTTAAGGAATTGACCTTGGAGCAGGATTTCTTTAACGGCTTGGGTGATTGCAAGATTCCCAGCGCTCATGAGAGTAAAAAAACGATCATTATTCTTTTGAAACAATGTCATTTTTCTAAAAGAGCCGATTTGATCAACACCAGCATTGGTGCGTGTATCAGATAAAAAAACTAGACCATCTTTTAGACAAAGTCCGACGCAATACGTCATCCTGCAACCCCTTTAATGAATTTCTTGGAATTATCTCTTAACTGAAGCGTTATTAAGTTAATTGCTGGATTGAGATGCTGGCACTGAGTTCTTCGCCACCGCCTCCAGAGCGAACCCCCTTGACTGGGGCTGCAGAGTAGTAATCCCGACCGATTGCCAAACGAATATGACGAGAATCTACTAAACAAGCGTGAGTGATATCAATACTAGTCCATAAGCCTTTATCAACATTGCTACAAAAATCAATCCAAGCATGGCTTGCAAGGTTGGGTGATTCTTCTGCAAAGAAATAGCCACTAACATAGCGCGCAGGAATTCCAGAGGCGCGGCAAAGTCCCAGCATGACGTGAGCATGATCTTGGCACACACCGGATTTCATAGCAAAGGATTGAGCCGCTGTAGTTGCAAAATTTGTTTGACCGGGAACATAAGTAATCACCCCTTGAACTGCCTCAGCCAATTTAAGCACCGCATCAACAGAATACTTCTTAGGTAATTTGCTATCAAAGTAAGAGAGCATTTCTTCAGAAGGTTCGGTTAGATTAGTTTGTTGAAGTAGGTAGTAAGGGGAGGCAGCTTTTAAGTCATCAATATATTCAAAAGCACCTTGAGTTCTCACTTCCCCTTCAGCCTCAATCATCATCGAGGTGTAGGGGGCCTCTTGAACAAAGACACTGCAGGTATTGCCAAATGCATCTTGGGAGGCTGTGGATTTAATCGGTGTGCTGATTTTCCATTTTTCAATCTGCTGACCCGCCACCTGAGGCGGGGTTAGGCGTAACTCTTGGATTGAATAATGTACTGGGGTTTCATAACGATATTCGGTGCGATGTCGGATCTTGAGATGCATATACTCTTTGTTGGTACTTAGGCTACTGCCAATGGAATGAGATAGGCATTACTGAACTCATCTGCGATATGATTGATACGTTCTAAAAATTGCTCAATAAACTCTTCTAAACCTTGAGAAAAAACTTCTTCAATATCTGAGTAATCTAGACTTGCTTTGAGTTTGCCAAGCAAACGCTCAATCTCCTTCGATTGCTGATTTTTCACCTCAGATATGAGTGGTATTAACTCATTGACACAGCAAACTAATGAGCGCGGCATTTGCTTATTGAAGATGAGCAATTGTGCAACTTTCTTTGGGCTAACTTGGTCGGAATAAATCTGACGATAGATTTCAAAAGCGGAGACGGAACGAAGTAGGGCTGCCCAGTGGTAGAAATCAAAGAAATCCACACCCTCCTCATCATCAGATTTTTTTTCAGCACGTAGCGCTTTGAGTGATGCTTGGTCTTCGTATTTTGTTTCTAAGATGCGGGCAGTGTTATCAGCACGTTCTAAGAGGGTGCCAACACTCATGAAGTAGAAGGCTTCATTCTTCAGCATGGTCCCATGCATCACACCTCTGAAGAGGTGGCAACGATGCTTGACCCATTCCAGTAAGCGACTTGGATCAGCTTGATTTCTGGCTTCCAGAATGCGTTGCAACTCCAACCAAGTGGTATTTTGTGTTTCCCAAACTTCGGAAGTGATCTTGCCACGAATGACGCGAGCATTCTCACGCGCAGCAAAGAGGCAGGACACGATGCTAGAGGGATTGCTGGTTTCATAAATCATGAAATCCAAGACGTTCTCACGATTGACGACATCGTATTGACTCATGAAAGCTTCTTCGAGCTTAGAGATAGTGAGTAGCTTTCTCCAGCTTTGCTCTAAGAACTCTTCGGGTTGCGGCAATAGGGATGTCTGATGATTCACATCAAGCATGCGAGNGGTGTTCTCTGCACGCTCGGTATAACGAGCCATCCAATACAAGCAATCAGCGGTTCGACTCAGCATATTCTTTTCTCCGCCTTATTCTTCTAGAACCCAAGTATCTTTAGTGCCGCCACCTTGGGAGGAGTTCACGACTAAAGAACCTTCCTTAAGAGCCACGCGAGTTAATCCGCCGGGAACCATTTTGATAGTTTTTCCAGACAACACAAATGGCCTTAAATCGATATGTCTCGGAGCAATGCCGGATTCCACAAAGGTAGGGCAGGTGGAGAGCGCTAGCGTTGGCTGGGCAATATATTTATCAGGATTGGCAATCAAATGTCCGCGGAACTCTTCAATCTCTGCTTTTGTTGAAGCTGGCCCAACCAACATACCGTAGCCACCAGCACCATGGGTCAGCTTAACGACCAGCTTTTCAAGGTTAGCAAGTGTGTATGCCAAGTCATCTGGTTTACGACATTGGAAAGTGGGGACATTATTGAGAATAGGTTTTTCACCAAGATAAAACTCAATCATTTCTGGAACATAAGGATAGATCGATTTGTCATCGGCAATCCCTGTGCCAATCGCATTCGCTAGAGTCACATTACCGGCACGATGTGCGGATAGAAGTCCAGCAACACCAAGAGTCGAATCTGAGCGGAAAGCGAGTGGGTCTAGGAAGTCATCGTCGACGCGGCGATAAATAACATCAACACGTTCCGGACCTTGAGTCGTACGCATAAAGACTTGTTCATTCTTGACAAATAAATCTTTGCCTTCAACTAATTCAACACCCATTTGTTGTGCGAGGTAGCTATGTTCAAAGTAGGCTGAGTTGTACATGCCTGGCGTGAGCACTACGACATTTGGTTTTTTGACATCATCTGGTTTAACGGATTTGAGGCACTCCAGTAATAAGTCAGGATAGTGTTCAACCGGTGCGACACGGTATTTCTGAAACAGGTCTGGGAAGAGNCGCATCATCATCTTGCGGTCTTCAACCATATACGAGACGCCAGAAGGAACGCGCAAGTTATCTTCAAGAACATAAAACTCACCTTCACCGGCGCGAACAATATCGATCCCTGCAATCTGTGCGTAGATATCACGTGGCACACTGACATTGCGCATCTCTGGACGATATTGTGCATTGTTAAAGATTTGTTCAGCGGGAACAATGCCTGCTTTGATAATGTTTTCTTCGTGGTACACGTCGTAGATAAAGCAGTTGAGCGCTTTTACACGTTGTCGTAATCCAGATTCAAGCTGTTCCCATTCTTTTGCGGCAAAGATTCTAGGGACTTGGTCAAACGGAATGGTTCTTTCGGACCCCAGATCGTCTCCGTAGACAGCGAAGGTAATGCCAACCCGACGAAAGATAAGGTCAGCCTCAGCACGCTTGAGACCCATCAGGGTGTCACTCTGCTGTTTTAGCCAGTTATGGAAAATTTGGTAGTGGGGTCTTGCTTTGCCGGTGGCATCGAGCATTTCATCAAAAGGCGATTTCATAGTTACAAACTAATGCCTTTGGATGGATTTATTTTTATAGTTTGAAGCAGCTTGGTGCTGATATGCACTTTTATAGTGCATAAATGTTCGGATTTGACCTTATTAGCCCTAGGGATAGTCTACACCGCCTTTTAGGCGTTCAAGTCGCCCCTGGCAATGCGACCTTTTTGAACTTCCCATTCACGCTCTTTGGTAGCGACCCGCTTATCATGTTGCTTCTTACCACGTGCCAAGCCAATCTCACATTTAACATTACCTTTGGAGAAATGCAGGTTTAAGGGAACTAGGGTGTAGCCCTTTTGCTCTACTTTACCGATGAGCTTGCGTATTTCGATCGCGTTGAGCAGGAGCTTGCGGGTGCGGGTGCTATCTGGAACGATGTGGGTAGACGCTGAGAGCAGGGGGGTGATATGACATCCGATTAAAAACAGCTCCGCCTTGCGAATGACAACATACGCTTCCTTGACGTGCACGCGGCCTGCCCGAATGGCTTTGACTTCCCAGCCTTCTAGAACTAGCCCTGCCTCGAAGCGTTCCTCGACAAAATAATCGAAGAAGGCTTTTTTGTTATCGACGATACTCATATTTATTTAGCTTCTCAAGATCGATTATGGCAGACGTCTACAAGACCGTTTTAATTGGGCAGTCAGCCGAGCGAATGTACGGTTTGGTAACCGATGTCGCTCGCTATCCCGAATTCCTGCCGTGGTGTGGCGGCGTAGAAATNTATGAACAAACCGAAACCGTTTTAGAAGCCAAAATCAATATTAAATTTAAGGGCATTACTCAGTACTTTCATACCCGCAATATCAACCATCGCCCAGAAACCATCGATATGGTGCTCGTAGATGGCCCTTTTAAGCATTTTTCTGGTCAGTGGAATTTCATTCCCTTGAAGGAGGACGCCTGTAAGGTTGAATTTAAACTCCATTGGGAGTTCAAAAGCAGCATTCTCGATAAGATCATTGGACCTGTTTTTGGGCATATCGCAGGCACCTTTGTGGATTGCTTCGTCAAGCGGGCTGAAGATATCTATGGCTAGTAGCTCTATTGAAATTTTCATCTGCGATGCGAGAGAGGGTGACCCTATCCTGCAGTCATTTCAGCTGAGAGTAGCTGATGGNCAGAGCGCTACCGTTGGGCAAGCGCTAATCCAGGTAGGTGTTGCCACTAATGCAGAAGACCCTGTTTTAGCTCGAAAGGGCTGTTTTGGGGTGTTTGGTAAGCGTAAAGGCTGGGATAGCCCTATTTACGAGGGCGATAGATTGGAGCTCTATTCCACGCTTTTAATTGACCCCAAGACGGTACGCCGCAAGAAGGCCAATCAAAACCAGGATGCCAAATTCCAGGCTGCCGCAGCTAAAAGAAAGGCTAGAAGGCTATAATCTGTTTTTGTGACTAGGGGTTTTGCATGCGACTCATTCAAAAAGCACTCACTTTTGACGATGTGCTCCTCGTACCGGCTTATTCATCGGTACTCCCTCGAGATGCCAGTCTGGCAAGTAAATTAACTCGAGATATTTCACTCAATACACCATTGGTCTCTGCAGCAATGGATACCGTGACCGAAGGTCGATTGGCAATTGCCATGGCCAGCGAAGGCGGTATTGGCATTGTTCATAAAAACCTAACACCTTCCGAGCAGGCTCGTGAAGTGGCTAAGGTGAAGCGTTATGAATCTGGCGTTCTGCGTGATCCCATCACCGTTGGTCCAGATGCCACCTTGCGTCAAGTCATTCAGTTATCACGTGAACACGGGTTCTCTGGTTTCCCAGTTCTCACGGGCAAAGAAGTTGTTGGCATCATTACTAACCGCGACTTACGCTTCGAAGAAGATTTGGATGCGCCGGTAAAAGCCAAGATGACGCCCCGCGAGCGCCTCATTACTGTTAAAGAAGGTTGCACATTAGACGAAGCAAAACGTTTAATGAGTCACCACCGCTTAGAGCGCGTACTGGTTGTTAATGACAAGTTTGAATTACGTGGACTCATTACTGTTAAAGATATTTTGAAGGCAACTGAGCATCCCAATGCTTGTAAAGACAGCGAAGGTAAATTGCGCGTCGGTGCTGCTGTGGGTGTTGGCCCAGATAATGATGAGCGTATTGAACTCTTAGTTCGCGCTGGTGTTGACGTGATCGTTGTGGACACTGCCCATGGCCATAGTCAGGGCGTATTGGACCGCGTCAAATGGGTGAAGATGAATTATCCGCAAGTTCAAGTGATTGGCGGAAACATTGCCACTGGCGATGCTGCAAAAGCATTGGCTGATCATGGTGCTGATGGCGTAAAGGTTGGTATTGGTCCAGGCTCCATTTGTACAACGCGTATTGTTGCCGGTGTTGGTGTTCCGCAAATTAGTGCGATTGTGAATGTAGCCAATGCACTCAAAGGTACTGGTATTCCGTTAATTGCGGATGGTGGTGTGCGTTACTCAGGTGACGTTGCAAAAGCGTTGGCAGCAGGCGCAAGTTCCGTCATGATGGGCGGCATGTTCGCTGGCACAGAAGAGGCTCCTGGTGAAGTGTTCCTATATCAAGGGCGTTCATACAAGAGTTACCGCGGCATGGGTTCTTTGGGTGCAATGGCCGATGGTTCTGCCGATCGCTACTTCCAAAGTGACATTGTTGCGAATGCAGAAAAACTCGTGCCAGAAGGTATTGAGGGGCAAGTACCTTACAAAGGTAGCGTGCTCGCGATCTTGCATCAACTNACTGGCGGTATCCGTTCATCCATGGGTTATTTAGGTTGCCGAACAATTGATGAACTTCATGAGAAAGCCANTTTTGTGGAAATAACTTCAGCGGGTGTGCGCGAGTCGCATGTTCATGATGTGAAGATCACCAAGGAAGCGCCGAATTACCATATTGATTAAGACTTAAATGAAGGCTGTTCTTTAGTGCACGACAAAATACTGATTCTCGACTTTGGTTCACAAGTAACTCAACTCATTGCAAGACGCGTGCGCGATGCACGTGTCTATTCTGAGATTCACCCCTACGATTGCGATCCAGAATTTATTCGTAAATTCATTCAAGAGCAGAGCGGCAAAGGCATCATTCTTTCTGGCGGTCCAAGCTCAGTAACCGAAGATGGTAGCCCTCGCGCTCCACAGATTGTGTTTGAGCTCGGTGTTCCCGTGCTCGGTATTTGTTATGGCATGCAGACTATGGCAACCCAATTGGGTGGCGCAGTAGCTTCTGCCGAGTCTCTAGGCAAGGCCCGTGAGTTTGGTTACTCAGAAGTTCGCGCTCATGGTCACACCAATTTACTAAAAGGTATTCAGGATTTTTCCACCGGCGAAGGCCATGGCATTCTAAAGGTGTGGATGAGTCATGGTGATTCTGTAACGACCTTACCACCATCATTTAAGTTGATGGCCTCTACCGAGTCTTGCCCGATTGCTGGCATGGCTGATGAAGAGCGCCGTTTCTATGCCTTCCAGTTTCATCCAGAAGTGACACATACGATTCAAGGTACCGCCATTATTGAGCGCTTTGTGCATGAGGTTTGCAAGTGCAAGCCTAACTGGGTGATGGGTGATTACATCTCTGAGGCCGTAGAAAATATTCGCAAACAAGTTGGTGATGATGAAGTCATTCTGGGTTTATCGGGTGGTGTGGACTCCAGCGTTGCTGCGGCTCTCATTCATCGGGCTATTGGTGCTCAGCTAACTTGTGTGTTTGTTGATCATGGCCTGCTTCGTCTAAACGAAGGCGACATGGTGATGGAGATGTTTGCCCGCAACCTCGGCGTAAAAGTCATTCGTGTCGATGCTGCCACTACTTTTATGGGCGAGCTGGCAGGCGTGGCTGATCCAGAAGCGAAGCGCAAAATTATCGGCAAAGAGTTCGTCGAAATATTTCAGACTGAGTCGGGAAAAATAAAAAATGCCAAGTGGCTTGCTCAAGGCACTATTTACCCGGATGTGATCGAGTCTGCTGGCAAAGGTAAGAAGGGTGCTCACACTATTAAGAGTCATCACAATGTTGGTGGCTTACCTGAAGATATGCATCTCAAGTTGCTTGAGCCATTGCGTGAGTTGTTCAAGGACGAAGTGCGTGAACTCGGTGTTGCTCTGGGCTTACCCCGTGAGATGGTCTATCGCCATCCATTCCCAGGGCCAGGTCTTGGAGTTCGCATCTTGGGTGAAGTAAATGCAGAATTTGCTAGCTTGCTGCAACGTGCCGATGCGATCTTCATTGAAGAGCTACGTAATACGATTGATGAAGATAGCCAAAAATCTTGGTATGACTTAACAAGTCAGGCTTTTGCTGTCTTCTTGCCAGTGAAGTCAGTGGGTGTGATGGGTGATGGCAGAACATACGAATATGTTGTAGCACTCAGAGCAGTACAAACACAGGATTTTATGACCGCACATTGGGCGCATTTACCCCATGAATTATTGGGTAAAGTATCTAATCGCATCATTAATGAAGTGCGTGGCATCAACCGTGTTGTGTACGACATCAGCGGGAAACCACCTGCAACCATTGAATGGGAGTAGAAACTCGGACTTAAGTCATTGATTTTAAAGGATATTAAAGTTACACAAAAGTTTCACACTGGCTGCTAAGTGGTTGATTTTATTGAGCGCAGAAATTAAAGTTACACAAATACTTACACAAAAAAGTAACTATTCAATTTCGTAGACAACCCAAGCTAATATGCCCACCAAAAAAGTAAAGTTTGAAGAAAACGAAATAGCAGTGTTTGAAGACGCTGTTATTTACAAACGGGGTGAGTATTGGCAGTTCCGTTTATGGCTAGCCAAAGAGCGCAAATACGCTCGTTTTAGCCTAAAGACCAGAAATCAAAACACAGCACTAGAAAAAGCCAAGCTGCACTATCACGAGCTCATGAGTAATCAGCTCTCTGGCAAGCGATACTTTTCGCTAACTACCAAAGATGGCGTAGCTGCTTACATTGCTGAGAGGCAAAAGGATGTAGATGCTGGCATCATCGTTAAAGGTAGATTAGGCACAATCAAAACCCACTTGGAGCATTGGCTTACCTACATCAAGAAAGATACCAAGCTTAAAGAGCTAGAGCGAACCGATTGCTCTGACTACTTTCTTAAAAGATCTAAAGGTAAGAAAAACGTAGAAATCAGCATTTCTACCATTGCCAATGAGCAGGGCACCATTAACTCCTTAATGAAGTGGCTGTTCAAAAGAAAAGAAACTTACATTGATGGTTTTGATTTTTCCAAGCTGCCTAAAATAGATAAAAACGATAACAAGATCCGTCGTTCTACTTTTAGTGAAGCAGAAGTTGATCTATTTAAAGATGCCGTCAAGCAATACACTGACCGTAAAGAAAACAAACTCACCGACAAAGAGTGGCAACAGCGCATGTTGGCGTCTTACTACTTTTTAATTGCCAGCGTGACGGGCTTGCGTACAGGCGAGCAAAAGCAACTGCTATGGAGCGATATTGAGTGGACGCAGGGTAGTAAGAACAAGAAAACAGTTGGCCTAGTTCACATTCAAATCCGAGCTGAAACCAGTAAGGTTAGAAATAGTAGAGGCTTTTACTGTAGAGACGATGGTTACTTTAAGGGCTTAAGAAAGTTTATTGCTGAAAATACAGTGGAAACTAAAAAGCCCATTAGCTTAAAAGACGGGCTAGTTTTTAGCTTAAACAGTACCAAAGTGATTACTCAAAGAGCCTTGCTTTATCACTTTGGTAATTTGCTTGAAATAGCTGGTATCGACACTACTGATCGCGATATCGTCCCCTACAGCTTTAGGCACTATTTCATTACACAAAAGGTCATGAGTGGGCTGAACTTTAGGCAAATTGCCGATATGTGTGGAACTAGTCAAACTCAGATCGAAAAGACCTATTACCACTTGAATGATGAAATTAAGCGCACTAATGCAATGGCTGACTACGATATAGATGAAGATGGATTGATCGCAACAGAGTAGAGCTCACAATTTGAGCTTCTAGAGCCAAATTCAAGACCCAATAGCCCACCAGAAAAGCAAACCCTCATCAGAAATGGTGGGGGTTTTGTCATTTGAGCGTTACTTAAAGTAACGCTGGGTTGTTATGCGGCAGTATTTTAATGAGATTATTTATCTTGCAGCGCACCAACTATATAGAGCCATTTGACATATATTGATAGCAAAGTATATTGTTTGATATGTATATTTGAATAAAAAATTTTAGCTATGAATGTACTAGAGGCAATCAATCAGAGAAGATCTACTAGGGCTTTTCTCGCCAAACCAATATCAAATGAAATAATTCTAGAGATATTAAAAATATCTAGTCGAGCACCTTCAGGATCAAATACTCAACCTTGGCATGTTTATGTTTTGCAGGGTGAAAAATTGAAAAATCTCACTCAAGAGGTATGCCAAGTATTTGAATCTATTAAACATGAACCACAACTTATAGAGAATTTTAAATCTTGGTACAGCTACTACCCAGAGGAATGGGTAAGCCCTTATATAGACCGGAGAAGAGAAAATGGCTGGGGTCTATATAGCCTGCTAGGTATTCAAAAGGGCGATAAAGCTAATATGCATGCTCAATTTTTGAAGAACTTCACCTTTTTTGGGGCACCTGTAGGATTATTTTTTACTATCGATAGAAGTTTGGGCCGAGGTTCATTTTTGGATTACGGAATGTACCTGCAAAGTATTATGTTAGCTGCAAAAGAATTTGGCTTAGACACTTGTCCGCAGGCAGCTTGGAATGAATATCAAAAAGTTATTCTTCCAATCATAGGCAGTGGTCCCAATGAGCTTTTAGTTTGTGGGATGGCGCTTGGATATATCGATAAATCGGATAAAGTAAACGAATACCTTGCGCCCAGAGAAGATCCTAGTCAATTTATCACTTGGTTGGCTTGATGAGTCTGGCTTCACCAGGACGTTTTGATCCACAAAAATCTGTAATACGCCGGCGTTTTGAGTCCGATAGTATTTTGGATGATTCGATACTCATGCCCGACCAACTGAGGGCCCGTTTTTGTTTAGATATTCCTTGGGCGCCAGAAGAAACCGATGAGAATAGGCACATTAAGGCCAGCTTGATAATTGAAAAAAAAGAACTAGAGGGTATTGAGGCTCGGGCAGCTATTTTGATGCCTATTATTTTTCGAAAAAATGAGCCTATGATTCTTTTGACAGAGCGATCCCAGCACCTATCTTCGCATCCCGGACAGATCAGTTTTCCTGGTGGGAGGTTCTCAAATACGGATCAATGTTTGGTTAGCACTGCAAAACGGGAGGCCGAAGAAGAGGTTGGCGTCAAAGAGGATGATATTGAGGTACTTGGTTTTTTCCCTGAATATTGCACAATTTCGGGATATCGAGTTACCCCAGTTGTGGCTCTTATTAATTCAGAATCTACATACAAGCTAAATTCTAATGAGGTGAAAAGTATTTTAGAGATCCCCATGAAATATCTACTGAATCCTAGAAATTATATTTTGAGATCATGGGAGAGTGACCAAGGTCGTAGGCACTTCTACTCTATTGCATTTGAAAATTACTTTATATGGGGCGCTACTGCAGCCATGTTACGAAATTTTTACTCTTTTCTAATTGCAACAAAACCTTAATTTAAGATTACTCAGTGGGATGAAAACTAGTTCTTGCATGTGTATCTAGCGAAGAATTAAACTTCTTTAGAAGCTTAAGTAGATACATGAACTCAGATTCTGTTAAACCAGATGCTAGTTTTGTATATGCCGCGTTTACATGTTTTTGAGACTCTTTGAGTAAAATTTGACCATGAGAAGAAAGAGTAAGTGAGTAACTTCTTTTATCAGAGGGGTGCTCAGATCTTGTAATGAGGCTTCGTCTTTCTAAGTCTCTTAGCACTCTAAGAGTAGTCACCTTATCAAGACCTAATTTTCTAGCTAAATGAGTTTGATCAATGCCTGGAAGAGTATGAAGAGCAGTCAAGATGCCATATTGCACTGGCGTCAGTTTAATACTTTGACATTCTTGTTCAAAAATCGAGATTGATATTTGGTGGGCGCGTCTTAGTAAAAATCCTGGTCGATTATAAAGAAGATGTAATGAGTTTGGATTTGATGGTGGCATAAAGTACTTTGCAAAATTAATCAGATATTTTAACTGCCCCTTCTTTTGCAAGTTTTGCCCACTTTTCTGTATCATCTATGTACCAACGACTAAAGTCAGCCCCTTTTCTTGGTACTGGCTCAGCCATTACTGAAGAAAGTTGATTTATGACTTCGGGGGTATTTAATGCGGCTAATACCGCCTCTTCGAGTTTGTTTTGTATTGGGGTAGGAGTGGCAGATGGAACAAATATCCCAAACCAAGTTCCCACATCAAAGCCAGGATAACCTAATTCATTTAAGGTTGGTACATCAGGCAAGGCGCTTGATCTTTTTGTAGAAGTTACTGCAATAGCCCTTACTTGACCTGCATTCACTTGTGGTAGAGCAGATCCCATAACATCAAACATGAAAGTAACTCTTCCAGCGATTAGATCAGGATAGGCGGCACCACTACCTTTGTATGGAATGTGAGCCATATTAGTTTTTGATCTGCTTTTAATAAGCTCTCCGAACAAATGGCTTCCTGTAGTCGGGCCTGCAGAACCAAAGTTCACATTACTTTTTTTAGCTTCAATAATTAAATCATCAAAATTTTTGATATTTGATTTTCCAGAAACTAATAGTAGGCTAGGTAATGTGGCGATACCTGCTATAGGTTTTAAATCAGATCTTGGATCAAAATTTAGTTTCGCAAAACTCACGCTAGTCGAAAGACTTAGTGATGCAAATAATAAGGCATATCCATCAGGCACACTTTTAGCAACAAACTCAGCTCCAATATTTCCGCCTGCACCAGGCTTTAGTTCTGTGAAAACAGTTTGCCCTAACGCATTCCCCATTGCGATTGATATTGGTCTTGCTAATACGTCGGCAGAACCTCCTGCTGCGTACGGCACCACCATTTTTATTGGTTTATTAGGAAAATTTTGTGCCCTCAACTCAAATGAGAGTAAAAAAATTAAAACCGTTACCGACCAGATAGAAATTTTCTTTTGCATGGTGTATCTCCCTCTAATTATTTTTTATAGTTAGCTCGCTAGCTAAATATTTGTATATTAGGGTTTTTACTGTATTTGCCTAGCATAAATTAAGTTAGTATGCTACCTAATATATCAAAAAGAAGCCACATTCATGCGTCTAAATACGCTAAATCAGCTAAATGCAGCCAGTCTTTTTGTGGCTTCTGCCCACCGTTTTGGGGTGAAAATTGCACTGCGATCTGCTAGTGAAGAAAGAACTTATTCGCAATTAGAGGACCGAACCAGCAGAATTGCGCAGGGTCTAATAAACGCCGGTCTTCATTCTGGCCACCGAGTGGTTCTCATGGTGCCCAATGGCATCCAGTTTATCGAGGCATGGTGGGGCATTGTTAGGTCCGGAGCAGTTGTGATTCCTATTAATGCACTTGCTACAAAAAAAGAATTAGTAACAATTCTTAATGCGTCTAAGGCATCTGGAATCATTATTAATAGCAAAGACCAGGTTAGTCTATGTGATGAAATCAGAAAAAGTTTTCCTGAAATGGTCATCATTGCTAATGAGAGTGATGAAAAATTAAAAATATTAGCGCATGAAGACATTGTGCAAGCATCATCCCAACTAGAAATGCCTGTTAATGTAGGTCTTGATGATCCCTGTGCAATTTATTTCACTGCTGGAAGTACTGGGCAGCCTAAGGGAATCGTTAGATCAAATCAAAGTGTTGTTTGGGGGCTGGGTATGCTGGCGCGAACATTGTCCTCTGAAGATATATTGTTAGCGAGGGCGCCAATGGCCCACACAGGTGGATCATTGACAGGCCCCTTTGCTATATTAATTGCTGGGGGCTCACTCATTATCCCTAGCAACACCTCTGTTGAGTGCATTATGGATGAAGTGCAAGAACATCAAGTGACACATTTATATGTGCACCCAACGATTTTTGCCAAAAAAATGATTCAATATCTTAAAGAGAATAACTGCAATTTAAGTCATATAAAAAAATTGCAATGGACTGCAGGCCATTTACCAGAGTCAATTAGGAATGAAATTTTTAAAATCTTTCCTAAGATACCATTTGAAGTGACCTATGGAATGACTGAAGCAAGCAACATTGCTTCTTTTGAATATTTACCCAATGACCCATCGCGATCTTTCGGTGCAAATTGTGTGGGCTATCCCTTGCTGGGAGCTGGCATTCGGATTGTAAATGAGCATGGCATTGAAATTCCATGCGGGGATACTGGTGAGATTGAAATATTTACGCCAACTGCATTTACGTGCTATCTAGGGGATGTAGAGAGTGCTCATCAGTCGATTACCAAAGATGGCTGGTTTCATACTGGTGATACCGGACATCTTGATGAAAATGGAGTTCTCTATCTTGATGGCCGTACTCGGGAAATTATTAATACTGGAGGGATGTCAGTTCAGCCAGCAGAGATTGAAAATGCTTTAGCTGAGCATGATCAAGTTATTGATGTCATCGTGTTTGGTGTGCCGCACCCTGAATGGGACGAAGCAATAACAGCTGTAGTTACCTTAAAAGACCCCAATTCCCAATATATAAAAATAGATTTGATGGAGTTTTGTAGGCAAAAGTTAGCAGCCTATAAATTGCCAAAAAATATTTTCATTACTACCGAGCTTCCACGCAATGCAAGTGGAAAGATTGATAAAAAAAGAGTTATAAAAATTGTTTTAGAGCAAGAAGAATTAATTAACCAGGAGGAGCAATGACCCTAAATGCCAAGTTTGAAACCATATCTATTTCTACCAAAGATAACGTTCTTGAATTATCTCTTAATAGACCTGATCAATTAAATGCCATGAATGCTTTATGCAGAGATGAGCTGCAATCTGTGTTCAATGCGTTTAGAGATAGCGCTGAATTACGAGTCATCATTATCACTGGAGCAGGCCGAGCATTTTCCGCTGGTGCAGACCTCAAGGATGGCAGCGTAGATGAAAGTGTGATTGATTCAGTTGAGTCTAGATGGTGGGGTGATTTTCGGGTCGCCCTTGCTAATACCGGAAAGCCCTCCATTGCTGCGGTAAATGGTTTTGCTTTGGGGGGAGGTTTTGAATTAGCTTTGGCTTGTGATTTTCGTTTAGCTTCAGAAGCTGCATTCTTTGCGATGCCTGAGATCACTTTTGGATCTATTCCAGCTGGTGGAGCAACTCAGAGAATTGCTCAACTGGCAGGCCCATCTGTCGCAATGGAATTGGTATTAATGGGAGAACGTATCGATGCCATGACTGCATTGCGACTTAATTTAGTCAATCGCGTTTTGCCTCCTGATGCCTTGATGGAAGAAGCTCGTTCTTGGGCTGGCAAGCTTGCCGCTAAAGCCCCGCTCGCAATTAAATATGGCCGTGAAGTCATCCTTAAGGGATTGGATTTGCCGATTGCAGAGGGGATTCGTTTGGAGGCCTATTTGGGTGGATTACTGCGAGCAACAGAAGATCGCCTAGAGGGTAGAGCTGCAATGCTAGAAAAGCGTCCACCTAAATTCAAGGGTCGCTAATTCACCGGAATTAATTAAATTGATTATTTGAGGAGATGAAGAGATGAAGCCAACAAAGAATATTAAAGAACGTAAATTATTCCGCAAAGGCAGTGAATTATCAGATGATGCTAAAGCGATGATTGTAAAAATGCTTACAGTTCAATTGCAATCAGAGTATGCGGATGCGCCTGACCGTTCTGGTTCAATTTGCCCAACAGTAGAAGATAAAACTTGGCTTGATTTTCAGATTGCTCAAGAAAAAGCTCATGGACTTGGCGTGGCTCAAGTATTAGAAGATATGGGCGTTGACCCTGCACCATTGATTAAGCAAGCAGAATCATCTGTGATGGAGGGCGATCGGAAATTAGATTACTTCAAAATTCAAATGAAAGATTGGGTTGAGCGCTCTATGACTCGCGTTTTGGCCGAGCGTACTGGCGGCATTCAGTCAATCGGTGGATTGGGTTCTAGCTTTATTCCTTTAGCAGTATGGAATGCAAAAAATTATGTTGATGAAGCTCTAGGTCACACCAAAATGGGTGTAAGTTATGCAAAGCGCCTGGTTGAGGAGGGAAGTTCGCAAGGCTGCCAAGAGGCAGTGGATAAGTTTTACCCATCCTGCCTAGATATTTTTGGTGGTGTTGGCACCCCAAATGAGAAACGCTATCTTGACCTAGGCATTAAAACATTAACCAATAACCAATCTCGCGCACTCTGGGTTGAATCACTTGAGCGCGATTTAAAGGCGCTAAATTTAAAGATCCCTGCTGCAAGATGGAAGGGTATTAGATCAGATTACCCTGCTGAAGAAGTAAATGCCTTTGATATGTTTCTTGAGGTGGATGATTTGCCAGCTGACCGACACAAACTTGCAATACGTTTGCTTTCTGGATGGCTTGCTGCTAAATATGCACGCCAAAATGAGATGGCCGTGTTTGTTGCGCCAACCCCTAAGTTAAAGCATGAGGTGGCTTTACAGATGTCTGCAGATCGTGCTGCTGGTTTAGCCATAGCTAAAATGCTACGCAAGCTAAAGGTAGATCCAAATCCATTGGCGGATGAAGCCGAGCGTACGCTTACTGGCAGCAAAAATAAGGTTGAATTTTTAAAGCAGAAATTACCTAGTTCTTGGGCTGGAATTGCTGTACAACAGTTAGTGGCAGCTCGTGTGACACAAGCTGCAACCTTGGCAACATTTGGTTCTTCTGTGATTCCATTGGCTGTTTGGTCTGGAGTGCACTATGACGAACAAGAGCGTCTTGCAGAAACTTGGCTTAGCCGTATTAAAGATATCGCCCCTTGGGAGATTCAATCTTTAGGGCAAGAGGCTTTAGACCAATGCTTTCCATATGCTCTAGATACATTTGGAGCCGATGACTCTTCAAATGAAAATGCATATTTTGAAGCAGGCTTAAAAACGGCTTCAAATAATAATGTGCGAGGGATGTTCGTTAAGATGATCGTCGAAGACTTGCAAGGTATAGGGTTAAAAATTCCATCCTTAACGCAAGGTGTACGCAAAACTTATTCGAATAGCTAACTAAATATGAATCTGGTAAAACATGAATAATCAAATTTATATTGATGGGAAATGGTTAGATTCGAATTCTGATCTAACCATTCCTGTATTAAATCCTACTACAGGTGGGGTAATAGCGAATATTCCAGCTGGTGATGTAGTCGATGCAAGTATGGCGGTTGATGCTGCTTATCAAGCATCTCCTTCATGGTCCAGAAAGACCTCGAATGAGCGGGCCGATTTAATCGACCGAGTCGCTGAACTTTTATTAGCTAAAAGCGATTTTTTTGCCGAGATGATTACCAGTGAAGTTGGCATGCCTCTCAAGCTTTCAAAAATGATTCAGGTTGGCAATGCTATAGCCAGCTGGAAGCATTACGCGCAAATTGCCAGAGAATTTACGTATGAAGAGTCCGTTGGGAACTCCTTACTTGTCCATGATCCAATTGGAGTTGTTGCTTGTATTACTCCGTGGAATTTCCCATTAATACAAATTACCCACAAGATTGCTCCCGCCTTGGCTGCTGGATGTACTGTTGTCCTCAAGCCGTCCGAATTAGCCCCATTAAATGCAATTGCTTTGGCTCAAATCATTCATGAAGCAGGATTTCCTCCTGGAGTATTTAATTTATTAATGGGTAATGGTGAAGATGTGGGCGAGGCATTGGTATCGAATCCCAAGGTGGATATGGTTTCGTTTACGGGCTCTACTAGAGCTGGGAAGAGAGTTGGTGCAATAGCATCGCAATCTATTAAACGTGTGGCCCTAGAGTTAGGCGGAAAATCAAGTTCAGTGGTTTTGAATGATGCCGACTTGGCTAGAGCAATTAAAGGAACTTTAAATTCTTGTTTTTTAAATTCAGGACAAACATGCTTAGCTCACACGCGTTTATTGATTCCCGAGAATAAATATGATGAAGCAAAGACTATCGTCTTGGCGGCAGTCGAGAAGATGAAGATTGGTGATCCCTTTGCAGAAGGGACTCGTCTTGGCCCCGTGATCTCATCTGCCCAGAGAGACCGTATTAGAAATTACATTACTACGGCAAAAAAAGAGGGTGCAGAAGTTATTGTTGGTGAGACTGAAATACCAAATGAATTGTTAGGTGGAAATTTTGTACAACCAACCGTACTTGGCAAGGTCCAGCCAAACGATACTGTTGCGCAAGAAGAAATATTTGGCCCAGTCCTTTCGATCATTACCTATAAAGATGAGGAGGAGGCTCTGAAGATTGCAAACAATACTATTTATGGATTAGGAGGGGCTGTTTGGTCAAATGATTATGATCGAGCAATGCAATTTGCGCGTCATATGCGAACCGGTCAAGTTGATATTAATGGGGCCCCTTTTAATACTCTGGCGCCATTTGGCGGCTATAAACAGTCTGGAAATGGAAGGGAATATGGGCTTTATGGTTTTAAAGAGTTTTTCGAAATAAAATCTATCCAACAGGAAATACAAAAATGACTACGACTCCGCAATTAAATGCAGATGGTAAAGTGCCCGAAAACGTAATGAATTTACCTTGCGTAGGGCAAGGATTTTATTGGCAAGATATTGCTGTAGATCAGGAATTTAGGACATTCCGAAGAACTGTTACTGAGACTGACTTGGTCAACTTTATCAATACTACAGGCATGGTTGAAGCAATCTTTATTGATAAAGATTTCAGCAGTCAGACAGGGGCAATTACTGGCAGGGTTGTTCCTGCGGCTCTTACTTATTGCTTAATTGAAGGCCTACTTTTCCAATCAATGATTCAGGGCACTGGCTTGGCAATGCTTGAACTCGTTCAAAAGGCAGTTGCCCCAACTTTTGTTGGCGACTCGGTTTGGGCAGTCGTAAAGGTCATTGGTATTCGTCCAACTTCTAAAAATAATCGTGCAATTGTTACATCATTAATTAATGTTTTTAATCAAGATAATGTTTTGGTCCTAACCTATACAGCAGTCAGAATGTTAGCCGGCAGATAGGCTAACGGGTCATCTGATAGGCTGATATGACTACCAATAATCAAGCTCCATCAGGTTTTAAAGAAATTAATGTGGGTGGATTATTTATATCTCATAATGGACCGCTATATGCTGCTTTACGCAATAAGCAATTCGTTATGGGAATGATGATAGAACAGCGTCACTGTAATCCACGTAACGTTTGCCATGGCGGCATGTTATCTTCATTTGCCGACATGTTGCTGCCTTATGGCGCCATGTATGCCCTTGGTATGAATCGAAGGTTTACTCCAACTATTAGCTTGCAACTAGATTTTCTAGCGCCTGTAAATTTAGGATCTTGGATAGAGGGTACTTGTGAACCACTTCGGTCCACAAGTAATTTGCTATTTGTTCAGGGCCTTATTAAACACAAAGATGAAATTGTAGTGAGGGCTAGTGGTTTGTTTAAGTGGGGGGATTTCGTGCCTTCAGACGATCCCATAAACCCCTTTGGGTTAGAGGAAACTTAAAAAGTTCTTAGAAATTTTTTATCACTTAATTTCTGATGTTAGTGCTTAAGATCACCAATAATTTGTATGCAATCTTATGAAAATTCTAATTCATCATGTCGCTTTGCCTGTATGAATAAGAGCTTAGTCTGTAATAGCCTTTAAATATTGAGTGGAGTAGCTCTAATGCCATTACACGGTTTATGACTACCAGAGCATTCGGCTATTTGAGTCATGGCTTCACAGTATTTTAATTTTGAAAACCAAAGACTGAGGCATTGCTCCTTGTGATCTTGTTAATCTAGTCACACAAAAGCTCACACACCGATATTTAGGAGACGTAACCTCTTGAAATCCTAGTGGTTTTCTTTGGATGTCTGCTCTCATAACCTGAGAACCTAAACATACCCTAAAACTAATAAAAAATAGGTCAGGAATGTAAAAGGTGAGGTTTGGTCACGTGAGCGTTACTTTAAGTAACGCTTGTGAAGTTGGGAAAGTGTGTAGGTGGCACTACACATTCTCCCCTGATTTGATACTGGCACAAGTTTCCGCTGTCGGGAAAATAGAATACTAGTTACCAGCCTTTCAAGCCCTGAAGAAATGCTTTTGTTTGTGGCTTTGGTTTATCCTAACTTCATTAACTTGCGGAGCATTATGAAAAAAATCATTACAACACTCAATTTAGTGACGATCTTGCTTTTCAGTAACTCAGTGTTTGCTGCTGGGGGTGGTGAAGTTAGTAAGGCTAATGATGAATAAAATACACTCTCGAT
>JGI26470J50227_1000335_pt1 | contig 20505 bp, 21 predicted proteins | sample FreactTroBogLake_FD_50227 | JGI IMG/M metagenome (IMG submission 50227) | reverse complement strand
GAAGGCGCTGAGTTTATCGCCCGAGATGCCGTGTTTGCTACCGTCATGATTATTCTCAATGGCGTGATTGGCCTGTGCATTTTTATGGGTGGTCGCAAGCACTATGAAATGGGCTTTCGTAGTGACGGGGCGATTTCTTCGCTCTCCGTATTAGCCACTTTGGTGACTTTCACCATGGTGATGCCCATTGTCACGACCAGCACGCCGGGACCGGACTTTACTACTAGTCAACTGGCTTTTGCTGGCATCGCCAGCTTTGTACTGTATGGCGGATTTTTATTTTTCCAATCGGTCTCGCATCGTGACTACTACCTTCCCAAAGCGCAAAGTCAAAAACTCGATGAGAATATTCATGCTGAAAAGCCCAGTAATGCCAAGGCGCTGATGAGCTTAGGCTTACTCATCCTTTGCTTGATCCTCGTTGTTGGTCTTGCCAAAGCCCTATCACCGGCGATTGAAGCGGGAGTGCATGCGGCCGGATTACCTAAAACGATTGTCGGAATTGCCATTGCCCTATTGGTTTTGCTACCAGAGAGTTTTGCAGCGCTGCGCGCAGCCAAAGCCAATCGCTTACAAAGCAGTTTGAACTTGGCTTTGGGATCGGCTTTAGCGACTATTGGTCTGACGATTCCGGCGATTGCCGCTCTCGCGATTTGGTTTCATTTGCCCCTGAGCCTTGGTATTAGTACGCTGAATATCACCCTGCTATTTTTGAGTGTCTTTGTGGGTGGCTTAACTTTAAGCCTGGGTAAAACCACGGTGCTTCAAGGCGCAGTACATCTCATTATCTTTTGTGAATATTTATTTTCTAGTATTGTGCCTTGAGCACAGCGCCAGAGAGGAAGTCCAACAAATGAAAAACCACTCCGAAGAGTGGCTTTTTTAAGTCGGCTATAAGGCTCTAAAAGTCTGATTAGAACTTATAACCGACACCAACCAAAGCTTGGTATGTAGCTAAGCTAGGATTAGAAGAAGCTCTGAGGTTATCAACAGTATCATTCACACTAAAGGATGATTTGCCATAAGACATATAATTCACCTCAGCAAAACCATATAAACCGCTGGTAACCATCTGCTTATAACCCAGTCCGAGAATATAACCTTGAACAGTGTTGGTTTGGGTTGGAATCGATAAACTGCCTGAGCAATTTCCAGTACCAGTAGAAGTGCAACTGGAGGCAAACGTCTGTTGCAAATTGGCTGTGCTGTAACCGGCCTTCAAATACACCAATTTATCTTTTGCTAGGGCGTAGCCCGGGGTAAGGTAGATATTGGTGCGGTTTGAGGTTTTAAGTTGACCGCCATTAAAAGTGGTTGTACCACCAGAGTATGTAGTTGTTCCGCTATAAGTGCCTGATTTACTGGATAAAAAATCGTAATCAATTCCAGCACCAAGCATCCATGATTGATCCAGCGCCCAGTTGTAACCTAAGCCAAGGATTAAGGGCATCCCACTAAAATTTTGATTACTTTGATTGAAGTTGTATGTAGTGGTACCGTTCGTGACTATTGTTTGACCTGTGCTTGAAGCTTGATCAGATTGGTAACCCGTAGAAAGTTGACCATAAAAACCTTCAAATGCACTTTGAGCGGATGCTGTACCAGCCAAAAGACCGATTGCAGCTTATGCGAGTAATTGCTTTTTCATTTGTTAATTTCCCTAAATTGTTATTTTGACGGCTCCACCCATTCGATGGAGCAAAGCCAACTCATTATAGGATTTATTAGCATTTTTGCACCATGACTGGGCTCATACCCCTTTTTAAGCACAAAAAATAGGGGGTAGCGTTGCATATTTGCCACTTTTTTGGGCCCGCAACTTAGCCCCCCTCGATAGACGCCATGATGACTCAATTGCGCTAAAAGGACTGCACCCGCTAAGAGGTATTAGCACTCTTACTCCCCTGCCAACTGCTCCAATTGAGAATTAGTCCGTTTTGTAAAAAGTTACTATTTACGCGGTTTTGATGCCGGCAAAGCTGGGGCCTCAGTAGCAACATCAATTAAACCCTTTTGATAGCGCCATTCTTTTTGCTTACGCAACTCTGCCAATACCTTAAAGAAGGAACGCGATAGCTCCTGATAAGGCCGAGCAACCCCCGTCGTTTCCATGAAATTTTTTAAGCGTCGATCCCGTATTAAATTCTTTAACTGCATCAATTTTTCTAAATGCTCGGCGATATATAAAACGGCTTCTGATTGCTCAATCACACTGCTGAGGATTTTATCGACTGCGGATACCGTGACTTCCTTGGTATCCTCGCGATATCCAGGTAAGCCGTTATGAATCACAATATATTGAATGCCATCACCCTCTTTTCTTGGGGGATTGCGAATAGTCTCTTTAAGTCGTTCATAAAACTCGAAATGCTTATCTTGTGCAGTTTCTAGAAATTGAGCCAAAACTTCAGGCTTGCGAATACTTGTCGCAATCTCCAACTCCCTTTTGTGCCTTGCAATCAATGATGGAGTAAGAATGGATAAATCGTTTAAGAGCCAATCTATTTGATCTCGCCTGGGAAAGCCGGCCGCATAAAATTCTTCCGGGGTCTCGACAGCCTGAAGTAATCCGTATAAAAAATTATTTTCAATCTTCTCAAGTCGTAGCTTTTTCCAAGCAAGGACCGTCAACTCATGGACCAGAGAAAGCTCAGTAACCCCATGAGGTCTGAAGTCTTGAATAAATAATTGCTTGAGTTCATCGAATTCTTGCTGGCTTTCAAAGGGGAGGATTTCTTACTCGGAATATGCCCCTGTTTTAAGGGCATTTTTTGAAGAAGCTAATTTGCCTTGATCTGATTTTGGACCTCCAGAGCGACGAGATTTAGAGGGCAACGCCATGATTTACTTCCTAGCAATCTTAAGGCGAACGCCGGGGCGATCTTCTGGCGCTCCGATGAACTCGACGCCACCCCCCTCAAGGGCAGCCTTGATTGCAAGCAAGGTCTTTAAGTTTTGCCCCTCTGGAATACCGTCGGCAGACTCAACCCTTCTTATTGAGGAAAGACTGACACCAGATTTTTGAGCCAAAACTTCTCCCGACCATCGCAAAAAGGCTTTTGCAGCACGTACTTGAGCAGAAGTAATTATTGAGATTATTTAATTCTTAAAAGAAACTATTAGTGTCTTTTAAGAAGGTTAATATGAATATGAATACTACAGCAAAAGAACTACTAACGGAAACCATGCGGCGGATAGATGGCGCATACTCACAGTCAACAATTCGCGCGTATAAAGCCAACTTTGAACGATTTATTGAATTCTGTGAAAGCATGCAAGCTAGCTCTCTACCGGCCAACTCTGGAGATATTGCAAGCTATATAAAACATCTTGCAAATAGCGGGCTGAAGTCTGCAAGTATCAGAATTGCCATAGCAGCGATCTCTAGCATTCACAAACTAAATCAGTTTAGCGACCCAATCCAGCACCCAAATGTTGTAATTGAAATGAGAAGAATGCACCGCACCCTTGGCCGAGCCAGTAAACAAGCATTTGGAATAACTGAAGATATTCTTGAAAAAATGATTGGAATAGCCGGGAATGATTTACGAGGCTTAAGGGACAGAGCGCTAATTCTTATTGCATATGACTCACTATGCAGAAGAAGTGAATTAGTCTCATTGAAAGTAAGCGATATCACAGCCTCCAGCCACATTAGGTTGAGAAAAAGTAAAACAGATCAAGAGGCAATCGGAAAATATATTAGGCTCAACCTTAGAACCCAAGATTTCATTCGCGCCTGGACTGGGGCAGCCAAAATTGAAGATGAGTTTTTGTTTAGAGGAATTGCAAATAATGGCGACGTATCAAAAGGTATTAATGCAGGGCAGATTAATAGAATCTACAAGAGACTTGCAAAGAAGGCGGGGTTTTCACAAGAGATAATACAAAATATTAGCAGGCATTCTTTCAGAGTTGGGGCAGCACAAGACCTTATGACTTCAGGGGCAAGTCTGCCAATGCTAATGAATCGAGGTAGATGGTCAAAACCAGAAACAGCAATGCAATATGTAGAATTTTTACCTAGAGGGATAAATAGCACTCTTAGCTCAGCGCCTCATGAAGAGCATCCACCACCCTTTCTTGCTGCTCTTTAGTAATTCCGCACCACATAGGCAAGCGAATTAATTGACTGGATTGATTATCCGTATTGATCATGCTTCCATTAATCCTTGCATACCGCATGCCACCAGGAGAAGAATGAAGCGGAACATAGTGAAAAACTGCATAAATGTCCTTAACCCTTAACTTTTCAAGAATTAAATTGCGATCTATACCCGCAGCAAGCAATATGTAATACATATGAGCATTATGTTTGCATTCATCAGGAATGAAAGGTCTACGTATTTTGTCATCAAGATCGCGCTGTTTTAACAGATGGTCATAGTAATTCCAGGCATTTAATCGCTTATTAGTTATGTCTTGAGCCTCTTGTAGCTGGGCCCAAAGGAAGGCTGCAACCAGCTCACCAGGCAAGTATGACGACCCAACCTCCTGCCAAGTATATTTATCTACTTCACCCCTGAAGAAGCGGCTTCGGTCGGTGCCTTTCTCTCGAATAATCTCTGCGCGCCTAACCAATTCTGGAGAATTAACTAGGAGTGCCCCGCCTTCGCCTGAGATCACATTCTTGGTCTCGTGAAAACTATAAGCCCCCAGGTCGCCAATACTCCCGAGTGCCCGACCTTTATAACTCGACATCACTCCTTGTGCCGCATCTTCAATGACCATTAAGTTATAACGTTTAGAAATCGTCGTAATCACATCCATCTCGCACCCCACACCCGCATAATGAACAGGCACAATTGCTTTTGTCTTCGATGTAATCGCTGGCTCGATCAGATGCTCGTCCATATTCAGAGTGTCTTCACGAATATCGATGAATACTGGCACTCCACCTCGCAATACAAAAGCGTTAGCCGTTGAGACGAAAGTATATGATGGCATTATGATCTCATCACCAGGTTGAATATCCGCAAGAATTGCCGCCATTTCTAATGCAGCAGTACATGAATGCGTAAGTAGCGCCCTCTTACAGCCGGTTGATTGTTCCAACCATGCGTTACAGTATTTAGTAAAAGCCCCATCCCCTGCCAATTTACCATTCAAATGGGCTTGACTTATATTGATTAACTCATTCCCCGTGAGATGAGGCTTATTAAATTGAATCATTTGATTTTATCTTTTATTGTCATGAATCGTGAGCTATCCGAAAAAAATATCCATCAATTTAATGCCAATTTAGCATCATAATTTTCAATGCATAAGTTTAACTATCAACTCCCGTATTTTAACGAAATACCCAATATCACTGTGCAAAAAATAGCTCTATGACAAGACTTATAATCATTACACCTCGCACGATTTGATATGGCAACCCCATGAGTTTGACACAAAATATCAGAGCTAAGAAATTAGTTATATAACCGGTACCGCAAGCCACAAAGTATTTTAAAAGCGCTAGTATGGCTAGGTTATGAAAACGGAATGCCCACTTTTTATTGAGCACAAATATTTGAAGCGCTCCCACCTCTTAGGGCAAACTCATTACAGTCCTTGGGTCGACCATCTAACGAGTTAAGTCTCAGTTAATCATAAAGCTCAATGCATTCAACGAAATACCAATGATTACATAATGAATTAATTTCCCAACTATTAAATCCCTAAATAAACCAATATTCTGGTTAACCTACAATTTGCCACCACACCTTTCGAGTCCACTAATCAAGAAACCTGTAGCTCCTTACAAATTCACTCAAAATACAGTCAATAAATGGTTTTTTGGATAATATGAAAAAATGAAGTAAGTACAACCAACATAAATAGAGAGCTAAATTAGCGAGAATTAAAGAGTGTATTTAAATGTCATTGGAATTTTAGGGGGGTGATATTCGGTTAAATCAAGCCCCCATGTTTCGACCCCATCATCAACTGAAATTTTAATAAACCCTAATTTACGATAGTGATCTTTTACGATGTTATTTCTGACTGTGGGGATGTAGATTCCAATAAGCTTAACTGCCCCCGCCGCTTTGGCATAATTTACAGCGTCGAGGAGCGCAGCCTCTTCTACTCGCCGCCCCAACACACGACAACTCATCAGCCAGGTATCGATTTCCCAAACAGTTGAATTTTTCTTACAGATCATTACGCTGATCATACCGTTATCACCCATTACATCTCTCAGCCGAATTTGCCGTGTGAAATAGGTTGAATCCTCTTCAAGCTTTTTCACATCTAATTCACTATACCGTTTTGTAGTGAGATTAAATTGATTGGATTTACTAATCAATTGGGCAATTCGGGCTCGACTCTTGGCATCAAAAGGGGAAAAGGCAATCTCCATCTCCAAAGACTTTAAGTATGAATCCATATCAGATGAAGAATTAAGAATCTGAGCCCGCTTAGCATTATCTTGATAAAAGGAGGCCCTTTTACGATCCTCCTCGGAAAAAGTAATTGCTTCAAAATACCCTGCTGCAATGAGGGTTCTGACATACAGCGCTGGATCCTCAGGCAATTCAGGGACCGCGATTTCCGGCAACTCATTTCTAACCTGCATGCGCTCAGCCGGATTATCATCTAAAAAGACCATGCTCTCAAAACCCAAAGAGAGGGCTTGTGCAATTGCCTTGATGTTGGATGCCTTGTCTAGCCAATTGGCCTGAAAAACGGCAAGGTGATTCTCCCTAAGGAGCATGTCAGGATGCTCCGCAAACGGCTGGCGAGCCGTAACATCTTCATTTTTAGATGAAACGGCCAATACCACCCCTCGGTCACGCAATTCCAAAGCTGTGCGCTGAATATGCAAATGGGCCTCAGCTGTGGGGTCGCCATTACCAATCAAAATCCCTTCAAGCCCATCATCACCGATTACACCCCCCCACAAGGTATTATCTAAATCCAAAATAAGACAACGGCGACTCTTGCCTAATCGCGCAGCCAGGATACGACAAATATATTCAGCATAAATAGCGGTATATTGCTGTGCAAATGGCAATTTAGCCAAATTCCATAATGTGGGATTGTGCCAATTCGCCAAGCCAACATTAGCTGCTAAACCAGCAATATCAACAATAAAAGTGTCATCGGCCACAAGGGTATCGAGTCCAAAATTCAAGTGCGAGCATAGCCATGAGAGGGTGCCAGGCAAACGGCCTTCATAACTGCCGGCAATGCTCTCTACAGGAGGGGCAATATTCTGCAAAATGATTTGCGCTCCAGTTTTAGCACGCAGCGATTCAATAACTGACTTGATATAGCCAAGACAATCAACAACATTTTTATCGGCGGAAATTACATCGCCAGGAGTTGGTAAGAGTGGCAACCCCCGGTAATCAATGGCAATAAGGATAATACTTAATTGATGCCCGCTAAAAGATGACTCTGGAGAAAAAGCCTCTTGGGCAATTTGATTATATCCAGACTCCACTACCTTGAGGGCAATACCAAATCGCAGCGCAGTGCCCACCAGAATAGGCGTTATTAAGTTAGTAGTTCCATTGGAAATAATACCGATTGAGACAGGTATTAGCGGCGAAATATCCACCTGCTGCTCCTGCCAGCCTTGCAGTTTTTTTGATAGTCTTCTAAGCTGATTTTCATCGACACGATATTTTGCCAAATCTCGCAGGTCAGATCCTGAACTAGCTACCGACAGCCTTTCCGCAAAGTCAGAGGGAGGATTGGGTAACCACAATAGATTTTCAAAGATATCTTGCATAGCTCAACCTTAGTAGAAATTTCTTGTATAGGGCTTAATTTAAATACCAGCTTGCTTTTTAAGAATCAGCCGCGCCATTTCACCCACATTATTTAAGCCTGAAATTTCAGCAGCCGAAAACTGTATGCCCAGCACTTTTTCAATCGATATCATTAGCCGTATGTTAGCTAAACTATCCCATCCATCCACATCTTCAGCCGAAGTGGGTGCCCCAATAACTAAATCTTCATCGTCGAATACATCTCTGAAAATATGGATTAACTGCTCGATTATTAGATTTTCACTCGTATTCATATTTATTGATCAATGTTTTTGCATTTATATAAAGCAGTAGTTTATACCTTTCAATTCATGGAAAAATTTTAGGGCTTAGAGTAAGATAGTCCGATACTTCATGATACATTTTTCAAGTGCCCACATCACACCTCATTAGATTCCACCATGTAGGGATTGGAACTGAGACATTTAAAGAAGCTATAACTGTATATGTTTCGCTGGGGTATGAGCTTATTTGTGCGATGGATGACCCTGGCTTAGACATTCAGGTGGCATTCTTAAAAGGTGTTGATGGGCCTTATGTTGAGCTAGTTGCTCCCCTTGGCCCCAGCGGCCCATTGAAGTCATTAATTTCTCGCCGCCTCCTACCCAGCCCGTATCACACATGTTACGAGACGCCCGATATTGTTCGAGCGGGCAACTTAATGCAAAATTTGGGATTTTTCTCTGTCTTAGATCCGCATCCAGCGCTTGCGTTTAGAGGGGCACTAATTGCATATTACTATCACCCAGCCATAGGTCTATTAGAGGTCGTCGAAAATCCGCCCCAATGGTAACTCATCGAATCTCCAATAGAAAGCAATTGCGCTAAGATTAGCCAGTCGTATAGCTTTCTTTATAGACTAAAGCTACTATGCTAAAACCCCTTGTGCGCCTATGCTATGGGCTAGTTAACTTCTCAGGTTTAGCCTCTCTGTATTGTTTTTATTGGCAATTGTATCTGTTACATTCATTATATAAATGTATCCACAATTTAAATCCTAGTATCTGCTTACAAAATCTCAGGCAATCTGAGATCTGGACTCATCCATCGAAAAACATAACTAATATTTTCTATCGAGTAACCGCAGGCCAAATGAATTTTGAGTGATTGCTGATTGTTTGATGAATTAACTGTATGTATAAACTTTGCTTTTTGCTCCTTGGCAAAAATAATAGGCATAGCAATCGCTGAAAGCCCAAACCCACAGCCTTTAAATTCAGAATAAATTCCAGCTAAAGTCGAAAAACAGTACTCAGCTCTAAAATTTGAAAGTAAGAAAAATCCAATAGAGGCACCTTCCAAAGATAATTCAACCAAAACCGCCTCCCCACGACTCATCTCATCTCGTATCCAATTACGATATCTTTCTGCGCCAGGTTTAGAGCCCAACAGAGGGTCAATTGATACTCTGTCAGAATCAAACATAGAAGAATCAATTTTCGCTAGAATTTCCTCTATACGATTTGTATCTGAAATAACACTTGTATTAACCCTATCGTTTATCCAGCTAAATTCTTGAGGAATTTGCAATCCCTTTCGAAGATCTTTTTTAAGGTCAAATTGAGTCTCTAAAAAATAAAATTTTAAGCGCTCTAATTTATGTACTAGCGGCAGCATATTTGTGGGAACTTTTGCAACAAGATAGTCATAGCTCCCAAAAGGAAGTGGCGTATGAAGGGCATCTATGAGATCAGTTCTTTCGAATTGAATCTCACCAACCCGAAGGCCTAAATTTCTTTTTTCCCATACTGCATCAATAATCTTCATGTCATAAATCAATATATGTTGTCTGGAATACCAAAAATTTAATATGTAGGGATGGCGCCAGTACTTGTAAATAAAATGTGCCTTAACAATGCTTGTATGCAAAGATCTCCCAGCCTCCTACAAGATTGTAGTTACGACGAAAAATATACCAAGGACTCTTTAATATATAAGCAAATAAAGTTCTTATAAAATTCTGCCGAAACCCAGTCTCTACAAAAGATGGCCTACTTTTTAGCACTCTAAAGTCATTAGCATTTTTTTTGAAAAAATTCTCCCAAAAAGACTGCCCAAGATCATGCAAATAGCCCGGATAGGTAAAGTCGATATGCGCACCAATGAAATCCAATAGCTTCATTATTGAAAGCATATATGGCGTACGAGCATAAAACATTCCACCCGCAGAAACCTTTGCTAATAATTTCCCCAACAAAATCCCCGCTTGAAGATAGTGCTCAATAACTGCGCTTGCTAACACCATCGAAAATTTATCAACTATTAAAGTCTCGAGATTAGGCTGTTTCGTTATACAAATTCGATCATCGTCTGATCGCACAAGAAAGTCCCCATAATCAACTACAGTAATTAAGACCCTAATTGCACCTTTCTTGATGAGTTTTTTTGCTACCAAGTAAGAAATGCTTCCATCGCCCCCGCCGAAATCCAAGATTGAAATTGGCTCCCTTAAATTTCCACGAAATTGATCGTAGATACGTGTAGCCAAACGAATGGGGCCATCCGTTGTAACTTTTTCAGGGTTACCAGATTCATAATACACGCGGTAATAATCAGATAAAGCTTCATTATTGGGCATGCGTGATGCACTTACAGCGCAGCATTCTGGACACTGCATTAAAAAAATATCTGGTGATTCCTGTAATACCCAAGTATTGTCCAGCTTTTGGTGCCCGCAGAACAAACATGTTGAGATGTATTCCGGAAGCAAACCCCCATCATTGAGATAATATGATTGATGAAACACCGCAGTATTAATCATTTCCAATACCAGTAAAAAAGTTTTTGTTATTTATTTATCTAATGTAGATTTCATACAGATATTCAACAAAAGCGCATAAACGTTACTAGAGACAGCTGAGAATTTCTCCACTAAGCATCACATTAATATTCCACTGATGCCATTTGGACACTTTCATTTTTTTCATGTCCTAATTAGACAATCTTTGCCCAAATACTCCCTCACTAAATATGCAGGTCTTTCCATTGATCTCTGGTGCATTCTTGCCAAATATTCACCAATAATACCCAAAGCCAATAGTTGAGCCCCAGAGAATATGGCGATAATTGATGAAAGGAATGCAAATCCAGGCACAACAGCTCCATACAAGAGGTACTGCACCAGAACATAAGCAAGTACAAGAACTCCAAAAATCGCAAATAAAAATCCTATAATTCCCGCAAACTTTAAAGGTGCCGTTGAAAACCCAGTCATCATATTGATTGCATGACGTATTAATTTACGAGTTGTGTAATTGGATTGCCCATACTTGCGAGCCACATGCTTAACTTTAATGGCTACAAACTTAGTGGTGCCCCAAGTCAATAAAACATCAATGTTTACAGTCGGACTACTATAAGCTTTAAATGCATCACGTAAGTCAGCCCTAAAAACCCTAAAAGCACTAACATATCGAGCAGTTTCAGCGCCCATTGATTTTTGCAATGCTATCTTGGTAATTTGCGATGCCATATCTCTAAAAAAGCCATGCTGCTCTGTATCAGGGGAGCCATAAACTACATCAAAGCCTTCGTAAACTTTAGACAGCAATTTGGAAATTTCATCTGGGGGATGCTGAAGGTCATCATCCATTGTAATTATGAATTTTCCATTAGCCGCCCTAATTCCAGCCAATAGGGCATTATGCTGACCATAATTGCGACTCATTCGGATACCGCAAATCCTTGGATCAGTCGCAACTAGCCTTTGGATCAATTTCCACGAATCATCCTCGCTGCAATCCTCAACTAAAATCAACTCAAATGTTAGATTCAATTTATCCAAATAGGTTGTTATCCCTGTATAAAGCTCCCAAAGCGAGTTATAAGAATTGTAAACAGGGATGACAATTGACAAATAGGTCATAGAATTAACTTGGACATAAAAAATAAGCTCATAAGTTGCGGGGGATTCTAGCTAAATCACTAAGAGCTACAGCTTATATCCAGCTAACTGCGCATCCTCATAAAACATTTTTACAGTATCTAAAGAGTAATTGTCTAAATCATATCCAACTAAGTCTAGTTTTTTTATTATGTCAGGGGTTACCGTAATAATATGGCAGCCAATATCATCGGCCTGATAAATATTTAAAAGCTCTCTTGGACTAGCCCAAATTAACTCAGACAATGGATTAACTTTCAAAATATCCACTGCTTTAACCATGAGTGGAACTGGGTCAACTCCAGTATCAGCTATTCTGCCCGCAAATACAGAAACATAGCTCGGCACATTAGGAGTAAGTGCATAGCTAACATTTTTCACCTGATCTAGCGTCATCAAGGCTGTCACATTAAGTTTGACATTTTGCTTCGCCAATCGCCTGACAAGCTCATAGGCTGGCTCTCGCTTCGTATTTGTTATGGGAATTTTGACATAAACATTTTCTCCCCAGCTTGCAATTTCTAAAGCTTGCCTCTCCATTTCATCAAAATCATCAGAAAAAACTTCAAAAGATAAGGGCTTATCAGTAATTACATTCAAAATATCTTTGCAAAAAGAAGCGTAATCCGTGATGCCCGCTTTTTTCATTAGAGTAGGATTTGTTGTTAAGCCCTTGACAAAAGGTTTTTGATACATATCCAACATACTAGCCTTATCAGCACCGTCAGCAAAAATTTGCACTGTTAAATCCGCTACTTTTTTCATTAAAACTCTCCAAGAATAATTTGTTGCGCCTCCAATAAAGAGGAGACTATAAAATCAGGCATATCTGGATTCTGCTCAGAATATCTATTATTTATAAAAAAAGTTTTGCACCCAGCGGCCTGCCCAGCAGCAATATCTCGCCAGCGATCACCCACCATAAAACTTTTAGATAAATCAATATTATGCTCAACAGCAGCCTCAATAATTGCACCTGGTAGTGGCTTTCTACACTTACAACCATCTCCATCATCGTGGTAACAGGTCTTAAATTCATCCAATGGAAGACTGGATAGGAGGTATTCGTTCAATTCCACGACTACATCCTGACTAACGAATCCACGCGCAACATCGGGCTGATTAGTTACAACAATTAGAAGGTAGTTCGCATCGCGCAAGCTTTGCAATGCTGCAAAAACTCCAGGCAAAATTTCTAACTCTAATAAGCTGGAGGGCGGATAGGGCCTACCCTCTCGAACTATTGCTCTATTGATAACCCCATCACGATCTAGAAAAACTGCACGCCTCATTCATACACTCAACTGTGTTACTACACAGAAGACTCCCATTTTGTTTGATTGGCCTTTAGCTTGGGATGCGAAACAAGTAGATGCCATATAACAGCCTGAAATGCCTCAGAATGTGGAGTAATGTTATCCACATTTACTGTTGGAATAATGAGGCATGCATCGGCAACTTGTGCAACAAAGCCACCGTTACGACCAACGATACCAATAATTTTTGAACCAACACTCTTTGCATATTTCGTGGCCTCAACTAAGTTTGGGCTAATATTTTTTTCTAAGTTACCCCCGCCAACCGAAAGAATAAATATCATATCTTTCTTTGTTAGCTTACTAACTCTTAGCCATTCCGAGAAAATAGATGCCCAGCCATCATCGTTTGCTCGTGCAGTCAATTCGGAAACATTATCAGTTGGGGCATAGGATTCGATCCCAGCAATTTTTCTAAAATCATTGACGGCGTGAGAGCAGTTTCCAGCACTACCACCAACACCTAGAAAAAATAATCTCCCATCAGATTTTCTCAAATCCGATAAAAGATCAGCCATCAACTCAATCTTTGTGACATCCAAAAGATTAATTATTTGGGTGGCCTCTTGTAGAAAATATTTAGAAAAGTTCATATGTATAAATTAAAGGGAGATTTTAGTAATTAAAAAGCTAAAAGGAAACAGTAATTCTTTTGGATTAATAATTAAATCGGAAGAATATTTTAAGCTTACATCATCAAAAATAGAATTATATTCCGACTGATATCTAATATGCTCACCACGATCAAAATCCATTAAAAGTTTACTAATTAAAGGTTGCGAGGAAATTCTTACAGGATCAATAAGAATGATAGACCCGCCATCAGATAAAGCAGATTTAGAATACCTTAAAAAATCAGTGCATTGTGCATCAGTTAAATGATGTACGACCCCTATGGCCAAAATTAAATCAAATTTAGCCTTTAAATTCGGCAAGACTTCATAGCCCCCACAAATAAAGCTCCCCCTGGTCCCATAAGCATCTTTAGCGGTAGATACATATAAGGAGTTTGGTTCAATTCCAGTATATGAATAGTGTGAAGGTAAATACTTAAGAATTCTAGATGTGCCCGAACCAACATCGCAAATATTTAAAGTGCGGCTATAAGGTAGAACTAGATATTTGTCTGCAAAATTGACTTGAAATGGGTACCAACCAAGAATGACTTGCATCGTGTCATAAAAAAAACTAAAAGATAATATTTTTTTAATATTCATATAATTTATTATTTCAAATTTCCCCGTAACACGGACTGCTTTTCATTTATAAAAATTAGATCCACAGTCTTTTGAGAGTTAAAATTAATATCCTTTAAAATACAATCAAAGTCTCTTAAAGGGACTCTATTGAGTGAAATGTCACCATCCCACATACCTGTTAAATTCTTTTCTTTATAATATTTGATATTATATGTTGATAACATAACCTCAAAATATGTTCGCAACCACATATCATTTATATCTACAAATGTATAATCACATTTATGAATAATCCCAGAAATTTCTGAGCTTGAAAAATTAATGTTTTCCAAGAACTTTCCATTAAACTCAGACCAGTAAACCGGATCCTGTAACCATGTATAAGTAAAATATTTACTAAAATTACTTGTATTACGCATGACATTGATCAATAAGTTTCCCTGGAAATTAATAGATAAAACCAAAAGGATTGATGATAAAAATAATGCAATTTTGGTCTTTGAGTTGAAGAGGAAATAGATAAAAATACTTGAAATTAGTAAAGAAGAATAGTTAACAAATCTTGCCCATGCTAAAAAATTATGGTTAACTAGGTAAAAAATTTGTAGGGCAAAAAGCAATAAAAATAGTGGGCAGTATCTTTTGTAATCAGTATATAAAAAATATATAATTGCTAAAATTATAATTATTGAAAAATATCCAAATATATAATAGGATCCAATATAACCAAAAATACCTAAAATGTATTTAGGCATATCTAAGATTAAATTTGGTATTTTATTAATTATCCCATTACCACCAGAAAGCCATTGCATATAATCTATATAGTCATTAAAGCTTACACACTTAGCGCAAACCAAATCGCGAAGGTAGTACGCATAATCACTAGGGGTATACCCAGATGAAAAGTTTATTTGGCGAACAACAAAATTAAAAAATTTATAATTTAAAAGTAGTGGCACAGATATACTAATAAATAAAGCAAATAAAATATATTTAATATTATTCCAATAATTACCTGATTTTTGGCTCCAAATTAAATAATATATAGCTATTGGCAACCCTAATGCCAATGTGCCTTCAGGGTAATAAAGAAATGAAAAAATTAGTAGGGCTACAACTTCTATAAATCTGGACTTAACCGTTATTTTTTCAAGACATAAAATGTATGTCAATAAAATAATCGCCGGCATGACTGACAACATGGACCAAGAATTAATATCCTTACTGTACTGCAACCAATACATAGACTGAATTAATATTAAGGCAAATAATCTAGAGCCATTGGATAGTAATTTTTTTTCCATGGCTCCATACAATGTTAAAGTGAAAATAATTTTCATCAGCCATTCAAATGCATTTGCTAGCCTATAAAATTCTCTCTCGAAAAGCAAAGTTGAGATAGCGTATGACAGAGAAGCTGCAGGTCGATTGTAAATCTCGCCCGCCCCTCTTGAAAAAAGATAATCCACCTGTAAGGGCACCTGAATACCAAAACCAAATAAGCCTTTCAGATATGAAGAAATTTGATTGTAGTCATATGCTTTCATAACATATGCATTAATAAGGTATGCATTTCGATCGTAAACATGACCTTGAAAAGCTTTATATGTTTCAGACCCTAGACTAGCGAGTAACAAAATTGTTATTACTGCAAAATATTCAACTTTGTGAAATTTTTTAATTCCCGTATAAATATCTTCATTATTCCTAATGAAGAGAATTAAAGATAACCCGTAAATTAAGTAAGAAATTAATTCTATACTCAATCCGTACCTATAAAGAAAATTTGATGCTAACCCAGCAACTAAGAACCCAAATAAGAACCTGAAATAATTTTGATTTAAATTTCCAGGTGGTATTATTAAGTATGATAGTAAATAAAAATTTACCATATTAATAATAATATATAGAACGTCTATCATTTATTTTCTCTAAAATTGAATAAACACAATCCATTGTAAACAAGTGGTTTAATATTTATATCCTGAAGGTATCCGCACCTTATTAATGCATAATTTGGCTTAATTAGAAATAAAACTTCTGGTGCTGTTTTTTTAATTATGTCTCTTTGAAGTAATAAATAGGTAACTGGAAATATATTCCTATATTTTTTTAGTGAGTTGTAGGTATAGTCGTCAACAATGATTCCTCCGACACTAAAGTCTAACTTGTTCTCTTTTATCAGATTCTCAAGATCTAAATCTACTTTTTCCCAATCAGTAAAGTAGCTCATAGATGGTCCAAGATTATTCGATTTGATTAAAAATTGCGTATAAAAATATTTATAATTTAATAAAATATTTTGAGTAGTTAATATTATTAATAATACTGAAAAAATTTTAATAAAATTTTTATGGGGACTTGATAGGCTAGATAAATATATTATTGAGCTTATAACCAGTAAAATATTTATATAGAATGACCTATAAAAGTTATTATCAGCATCAATTGTAAGCAACAATAATGCAGGGATACCAATAAGAAATGATGTGACTAGATTTTTATTTTCTAGGGTTGAAATTATTGCATTCGTTACCCTTAGACTATAAAAAGATTTTGCTATTGATTTTATTGTATTAATAGCGATAATTATATTTATAATGATAACAGAAATTAGTTCAGCTTTAATTATAAAATTAAATACTTTTATAATGTAATTGTTTGAGTCTAGTATTCCAGGTATATACCCAATTGCATAATTCTCTTTAAAGATAAATGCACCACTATACGCTTTAAATTTTTCTACAAAAAATGATATATTAAATGGGTATAAATGAAGCGTAGATTTCCAAAATAATCCAATTTCCTTATATTCATCACACAATAAAGAATGACTTTTTAAATCATAATATACCGATGTGATAAAAATTATTATTGAAAAAATTAGCGCTTTAGTTGGGGCTATTTTATTGCGCAATATTAGATACACTACATAACAAGAAACCGGTATTAAAATAACGCTTTCCAAGTGAACAAATAATGCCAATTGAAACGCTATCATTAAAATTATAAGTCGAAAATAATCACCTTTCTTATTTACACTCTTATTATCCAGAGAGCTAATTAAAATGCACATCATAAGCAATGGAATCTGATACAGCTCATGCCTAACTAATATCAGACCCGAACAAGCAACCCCACTGATGGAGATCAGAATAATCGGGAAGCTACTACCGTATCGCCTAACCAATACTATTAATATTCCAATATAAGTAGCGAGTGAATATAACCTCATTTGTGCAGGGTTGGTATTAAGATCTATAAATGACAATATAGTAGATGGCACGATAGTCATAAAATTTAACTTATGAACCTGTGAGCTACATAAACTGAATAATTCGCGCACAACTCCCTGATCCTGGATACCCCTTGATAGCCCTATTCTTAAAGCAATTTCATCTGGATATATTGGGCTAATAATCCAAAGAGCTAGCGAAATTGCAAATAGTAGAAAAGCTAAAATTGAATTTGATTTCAAGATTATGTCTTGTTAGAGTTTATGAAAATTCTTGATATTTTCATCAAAGAGCTCTGGCGTATCTATAGCTATTACCTTAGAGGTCATTTGCGCTGCATAAATTTTTTTATTATCACCGCACCAATTTGGGAATATATCCCTCCCAAAATCCGAGAACCCAAGGGGTATAAAATTTATCATTGCGCCTGAAATTACATATACCCCCATATTTACCAGGTAATAACCATCAGCCAGATTCTTTGGTTTTTCTATAAAACCAGTGACCATTGAGTCATCATCAACACTAACAATTCCGCTCTGATGCGGATTTTTTAGTGGAAAAACGGCAATTGTTGCATCAGCATTCTTTTCTTCATGGCGGGCCGTTAGATCAGATAAATCATAATCTGAGTAATTATCCCCATAGATGACTAAAAAATCACCCCCACTAAAAAAAATTTCATTGTTTTTTACAGCTCCAGCCGTCCCAAGCAATACATCTTCATATGAATATGTCAATTGGACACCAAACTTTTCTCCATTACCAAAATACTCCAGAATTATTTCTGGGCAATGGTGTAAGTTAATAACAATGTCTGTTATGTTTGCCTGCCTACATAGTTCTATATTTTTTTCCAGTATTGGCGTACCCTTGTAATGGATCATTGGCTTGGGTATCGAGCCTGTTCGCTCCTTTAATCGGCTACCTAGTCCCGCACACAATATTATTGCCTTCATGTTTGCAAGCTAAATTCAATTAATTTCTCTACCTGGCTTCTCACCATAACCTTAGGAGACCAACCGAGTCGGTACGCCAGATTATTGTTAAATGCAAATCCATAATCATTACTCAAGAATTTTTCAACTTTCGCATCGAATACTATGCCTCTCATCGTCAGTCGCTCCTTTACTATTGAAAAATATTCACGTAAAGATATTATATTTTCCTCTCCACCTCCAGCATTTAATTTCTGCCTCCACGCCTTTTTTTCATAAATAAGCTCTACCAAATTGGCCAGATCAGAAACATGCAATGGATCCCGGAATTGCTTGCCGTCATTTGCTAGCATTATATTTTGATTCGATATCATCTTATTTATGAGGTTAGACATCCAATTTCCACTTTTAATATGTTTATCGCCATAAATAGTACTAAGCCGAATAATTGCATAGTTCTCACAACCCTCAGCAAAAATCTCAGATATTAACTTAGACTTACCGTATAAAGTTGTTGGATTAAAGGGTTGCTGATCATCAATTAATTTTTTTGGTACGAATTCCATCTCCCGATCCTCTATTTCATTTTTTTCATAACAAGGACCATAAACATCTTTTGTAGACAAATGAATTAGAGGGACAGAAGCGGCCTTAATTGATTTGAAGAATGCGTATGAGTGATGAACATTAACCTCATCACTTTTTGATCCAATCACATATGATGGAACATCTCTCTCGGTGACTGTTGCACAGTTAACAACCAGATCTACGCCCATACTCTTAATATCTTCAGAATGCAAATTTTGCATACCCTGCAAAGATCCACATCCTATAACTTCATGCCTATTACCCATTTGCGCATACAAAGAGGATCCAATGTATCCATCACTCCCTGCAACCAATATTTTCATAGGGAGTTAATCAGTTTGCTGTGAAGGTCAATAGCATTGTCTACAGATGTCAGCACCTTAGCTGAAAAAACTGACCAGCATCCATTACCATGGTCAATATTTTCAGAAACTCTTTCATCCGTACCAAATTTTTTTGAATCTACAACACGATCTACAAATATTGACCTTATATATGTGGCTCTTTCTAATATCGGAAGATATTGAGCGCTAACTTTCTTAATCTCATCCCAATTTGATTCCACATAGTTCACCCTACTCAATATTCCACTTGAGGCAATAGATACCTCTCTTTTTAATTGCGATTCTTCTGCGTGAGCAAACAAATATTCATCACTCTGGCCTAATGGCAACAGAGATGGATATAAACCATCCATAACAGTAAGCCCAATCTTATTAATTTCAGGAATTTTTATAACCGCAAGCTCCTGCAGATTAAATTGGAATTCTCTCTTGTGGCAATTAATCCACTGACAAAATTCGTTAGATCTGGCATATGTTGCATTAATCACGAAGTCATAATGAACAGGAGCATTACTGCCATCTACGTATAGATAGTTCTCATTCATACCCTTTGAATCTAGTTTCGATATGTAAGATCCTAATCGTATACTCAGATAATTTTTATTTAGATTTTTATTAAGATTGTCTATTGTTATTTTCTTTAAAATTTTATAGTCGTAAACCCCTTCTTTAACTAAGAGGCATCCTTCTATTTTTTTAATATTAAATAAATTCTCTGGCGGCTCAACCACCTCAAAAGATAAGTTCATTTCTGAACAAAATTTTAAGTAATTTGCAAAAGTAGTATTTGAATTGTCATTTGCAACTGCATAATAATTACTAAAGTTCCAAAATAGGGCGTCCTTATAGACCCTTTCAAACTCGACTCTGCCTCTTTGACACTGAAGGACTGTTTCAGTTGATCTTGGGTAATGAAATCCATAGTGATGTCTATTGTGATTTGCATAAGTCGCCCCCGAAAGCAAGTCCCCCGCCATTTCGTATAGATCTACAGAAAAAGTTTTAGACAGCTCTAAAGCAGCCGTCACCCCAAAAATACCGCCACCAATAACTGCAACTTTCTTTCTTGACATACGCATATTTAAATTGAGTAAATCGAGCTACAGCCGTCAAAATCGAACTGCCAACCCAATTCTTTATACCCCTCATTTTGCATTTTCAACCTAAAATTTACTTGAGATATCTCCGGAACATAAAATAAATAAAAGCCACCCCCCCCCGCCCCCATAATTTTC
>JGI26470J50227_1000334_pt1 | contig 20527 bp, 19 predicted proteins | sample FreactTroBogLake_FD_50227 | JGI IMG/M metagenome (IMG submission 50227) | reverse complement strand
CCAGAAAGATCCTGAACTTCCAGACCCCCGCAGAGGCTTACGCTAGGGAACTATGTGCACTTCAGATTTGAAAAGGCGTCACATGGTTGAGCTGGTCGTAAGTGAAGGTCAAAGAGGTCTGAGGGTTGGTGGCATTGAGCAGATTCCCCACTGGGTCATAGGTGAATTGCTTGGTTGTACCATCGGCATAAGCAGTACTGGTCAAATGACTGTCGGCGTCGTACGAGAACTGGGTGACCTTCCCGTTGAAATCCGTCTTGGCTTTCAAACGCCCGAGAGGGTCATAAGAGTAGTCTTCGTAGGGCACGAGCTTGCTGAGATCGATCTCGTCATACTCTGTCGCAAGTGCTCCCTTGCGGGGACCGTCAGATCGGTGGGGAGTCGTCTCGAGGAATTTTTCTTGTCGCTTTTCCAGGAAGCGAGCCTTCTTTGTCGCGGCCTTTGAGTTGTCGACTAATTCTGCCAGTTCTTCGTGAGCCGCAAAGATCATGCTCTCGTCAATTCGTTGCTTTCCTTCTCGGGTGAGCCTTGTCATGATCTCTTTGAGTTCCCACTTGCTGATCTGCGGATGGGACTTGTCCCGATAACCAATCTCGTCGTACTCGTTCGTGTCGGGATTCAAGAACCAAATCAAGTGAATATCACGTGGATCCATCCGAAACAGGAACTTGCGCTTCAGTTTCTTGTTGCTAGGATCCTCGGCGTTGACCCATTCTCGAAGTGTGTCTTCCCAGTACTCGATACAATCGATCTGGACGCCCGTTCGCTGAACTGTCCGTTCAACATAGGGCAGGAAGTCCAAACGAAACTGCCGTGTATCGGTAACTTCTGGGGGGNGCCCTCCTCCGAAGGTGCCACTACTTCCCTGGATCCCCTGGTCGAATTTTTCGCGAGGGCTCATTTTCAGGCCGTCCTCGAACCGCTCGTGGTAAACCTTCAAAATGTAGATTGCCAGCCAACGCTCAAACTCGAATAATGACAGGGCTGATCGCTTGTTCGAGTCATAGTCGCCCCGATCCTTTGAGTTTGAGAAGGTTGTGCCAGGGAGCTCATGAACGGCGATGTTTAGGGTCTGGAAAAGCCTCTCAACTACCCCACCATAGTTTGGCCTTCCCAACGGGCGGAAGTCCAAGTCGATCTCATAGTCGGCGCAGGCCCGTTGGAGCATCTTGTTCCGGAACTCGGGACCGTTGTCTGAAAGGAGTTCCTTAGGAAGTCCATAGCAAGGCCACTGGGCATCGATGTCGTACTTTGCCAGCCACTCGGTCTTTCGAAGGGCGGCTTGAACCAGACAAAGCCCCGTACCGAGGGCACTAGGTTTGTCGAACGAGACATAGAAGCCCAGGACCATTTTGCTATAGTTGTCGATCGCCAGGGNGACCCAAGGCCTACCAAGAGGCTTTCGATGAATTTCGTCCACGAGAACAATGTCGGGATTCCAGTTGTCCATCTCCACGAGGTCCCAGGGCCCTACAGTCTTCTCAGTACGGGCTCTGACAGGACCGAACTTCTCCCGGGCCATTTTCTGACCATGGCGCTTGGAGAGCTTCATTTCGGCCGAGAGCTCCGCGATCCGACCACGAACAGTATTCCCGTGAGGAGGCTCTATCCCCTGTTTCAGACAGGCTCCTCGGACTTTCAAGATCACTGTCGAGACTGACTTACGCTGCGTTGTCAGGTATTCGGTTTGGACGACCTGGTCGATGATCTGCTCGACCTTTGCCGGCAGACGCTTGGCCCCTTTGTCTGAACGCTGCCTGTGAACCAGCGACGAAATGGCCCCTGTCGAGTCGAACTTGGCCAGCCAACGGTAGATCGTCACTGGGTTCCTTCCGGCCTTCTCCGCAGCTTCTCGAACCTGCTCGGCGGTTCTTCCCGGCTGAAGCAGGGGACGAATAATCTGATATCGTTTTTCGGCTTCGACCCAATCGGCATCTGGGATCTTGATGAGATCGTCGCCCGAAGACTTCCCTACCGTTTGGATCTCAGACACCTGGGCGACACGAATTTGGTTCGCCTCTCTGTCGAGCACCCGCACCTCATCGACTCCGACGATTTCCAGAACCGTATGCTCACGATCGCCAATGACGACTCTCGCACCGACCCTAAGTCGACGAACTAGATTCTTCGCCATTTCGCGCCNCCTCCCGTCGACCCGACTGGTACACCGCGGACAAGAATGTTGTACCGATCAAGGGCATTCTCCACATGCCTCAGACCCGGAACAACCCAGACCTCACTGCTCATAGTCAGAGGCTCGGTCAAGTCAGCCCCAAGGCGAAAGGTACCTATCAAATTCCACAGACTTGGAATCAGGTACGCGCGCTCCATAGGATCGTGGAAGATCGACTCGAGGAGTCGCTGTATCTCAACTCTCCCGGCTCTGGCGATCGTTCGACCTAGAGTTGGCCAGTGGTCGGGATTATTGAGACCACGTCGGACATAGGGAAGGAGCAACCCAGCGTTCCTGCCAAAGGTGCTGCGGATCTGTCGTTCTGTAGCGATCCGGAACACCCAGCCCTTGGCCTGGGCAAACTTCCTTGCCGCTTCAAACTTGGGAGCCAGCTCGTGCCATTTTTCCTTCAGCTCACTTCGATATTTGACCTCTGCAAGAACCGGCAGGCGGGGCGACTCGGGGGCAAAAGAGACAAGGACATCCGGAGTGTATCGTCTTGATTGACCGAGTGAATCGACCCACCTGATCGTGACCGGCTGAACCTCGAAGCTACTGACTTCAGGCGTGAACTCGAGGATCGTCAGAAAATCACGCTCTAGAGTCGATTCAAAGGCCGCCGGACCCCCACTTTTCCGGCTTGAAACGAACCCTGTGCTAGTCATATAGTTTGGGCGAACCTTTCTCTCTGACATTACAATTACTTATATTGAAACAAATAATAGCACTTGTCAACCAGGACGGAAAACTCGATAGGCCAAAAGTGGGCTTGTGTCAGCGAACGATGGAAAATTAGGCTATTCTGGAGGCTATTGATTGCTCGGATTTGCATTTAGCGTTGTGAAACTCGTTGAGTTTCGGCCGATTTTGCTACATATAATTATGGAATCCACAGGAGGACCGCCGTGAGTCAGACTGAACGGATCGCCTNCCTCGATCGCCGCCTCCGGGAACGGGGCTGGGTGACGGCCGCCGAGGTCGCCTCGGCCTTCGAGGTGTCGACCCGTCAGGTCAAGCGGGACATCGAGTACCTGCGGTGGCGCCTCGATGCCCCCGTGGCGTACGATCCCCTGCGCCGCCGCTACCACTACGAAAAGCCCTACGCCCGGTTGCGGTTTGTGGACGAACGTCGGGTCTTGTTCTCGGCTCTGGTGAAGGGTTGGGCCGCCAGCCCCAGCGTTCGCCCCTGGGTGACCCCGGACCTGTTCGAGGGCCTTTCCGCGTCGGTCAGCCGGGAATACCGGGTCGTGGCCGATCGAATCCGGTACGAGGCCCCCTCCTCCGAACCCATGGACCTGGAACTCTTTGCCGGGCTCTGCCGAGGAATCCGGGATCGACGGATCGTCGAGCTCGAGTACGTGAACCTCTCGGGGGAGCCCAGCCGCCGCCGGGTCGAAGCCCAGAGGCTGATCCACTACGAGGGGGNGTGGTATCTGGTAGCCTTTGACCACCTGAGGGATAGCCTCAGAACCTTTCACCTCGGTCGGGTCAAGGCCCTCACGGTGACCTCGGACCCCGTGACCCGAAGCGACTCAGACCCCGGGTGGGCCGCCCAGGTCGAGGCCTGGACGGGGTCGGGGTTTGGAATCTTTCAAGGGGGAACGGTTTGGACGGCCACGGTCCGCCTCCGGGGGCCGGCCCTCCGGGTGTCGGCGGCCCAGCGGTGGCACCCGGATCAGACCGACGCCCGGGGCGCCGACGACCAGGGAGAGTGGCTCGACCGAAGCGTTCCGGTGGTCGATGCCCGGGAATTGGTCCGCCGGGTCTTGGCCCTGGGCGGTGACGCCGAAGCCCGGAGCCCCGGGGCCTTCCGGGACCTCTGGGTCGCCGAGGTTCGGCGGATGGCTAGGCTTGTGGAGTCGGCGCTTTCTCGGGATCCGATTCCCGGCTCATCTTCTGGGCCATGACGCTGCCGGCCATCAGCTGCAGGGCGTGGTAGAGCATCAAGGGCAACAGGATGACGCCTCCGGCCCCTGGGAACAACACCGGCGACATCGAAGCGCCCTGGACCAAAGACTTCTTAGAGCCGCAGAACAGCAGCGTGATCCGCTGGGGCCGCCCCAACCGGAACCACCGGGCCCCCGCATCGAGCAGGAAGAAGACCGCCAGGAAGAACCCGAGCATCAGGGCCCCCAGGAGGACGATGGACCCGATCGAGAACCCATCGAACTGGCGCTGGGCGAACGACTCGCAAAAGGCGCTGTAGACGATCATCAGAATGACGAACTGGTCCGAGAGCTTCATGAGCTTCTTGTTCTTCGCAGCCCAGCCTCCCCAGAAGCGGTTCAAGAGCACCCCCAGGGCCACGGGCAACAGCACTTGCACGGACAGCGAAACGATGGTGGGGCCCAGATCCATGGCGGCCTGGCCATGGACGCTGAATACGGTCAACCAGACAGGGGTCAACACGATGCCCAAGAGGCTGGAGACGCTGGCGTTCAGCACGGCCAGGGGGATGTCGCCCCCGGCAATGGACACCATCACCACCGACGACGAAACCGTGCTGGGCAGGGCCGCAAGGTAGAAGGTGCCCAGCCACAACTCAGGGTTGCCCCAGGCACCAAAAACAAACTTCAGAACCAAGATCACCACGGGGAAGAGGAGGAACGTCGTGGATTGAATGATGAGGTGAAGGGGCCAGTTTTTGACCCCGGCCTTCAGGTCGGCCGGACTCAGTTTCAAGCCATAAAAGAAAAAGATCAGAGCCGGCCCGTACTGGGCGATCCAGGCCATGGGGTACCACGTCCCCTTCACACCGAGGCCAGGGTTGAGCCAGGCGAGGAAGATCATCGACACCAGGAGCAGGAAGAAGCCGCTCAGGCCCACCTTCCCGAGCATCTTAAGGAAATTATTCGAGGTTTTAACGAAAGACGACATGGGCGCCAGGATATCAAGGATCCTTACTTTCGTCAGGCTCCCAACACCCCTTCGATGGTCTTTTCTTCTTCCTTGGAAAACCCAAGCTGGTTCAAAGCCCCCACGTTCTCGACGATCTGCTCGGGTTTGCTGGCCCCGATCAAGGCGCTCGTCACCTGGTAGGTCCCCTGGGGGCGCAGGACCCAGGCCAGGGCCATTTGGCTCAGGGACTGGCCCCGGCCCCGGGCCAGGTCGTTCAGCCGGCGGACCTGGGCCACCTTGGCCTCGGTGATGTGCTCGGGCTTCAGGAAGATCCCCGAGGAGCCAGCCCGGCTATCGGCGGGGATGCCCTGGAGGTAGCGATCGGTGAGCAACCCCTGGGCCAGGGGTGAAAAGACAATGCTCCCGATCCCTTCGTCTCCCAGGGCATCGAACAGGCCGGTGGTCTCGGGGTCCCGGACGAACAGGGAGTACTTGGGCTGGTGGATCACGCAGGGAGTCCCCAGGTCCCTCAGGATCTGAGCCGCTTTTCGCAATCGGTCAGCCGGGTAGTTCGACACCCCAACGTACAGAGCTTTGCCGGAGCGAACGGCCTGGTCCAGGGCCCCCATGGTCTCTTCCAAAGGGGTCTCCAGGTCGGGTCGGTGATGGTAAAAAATGTCGACGAAGTCCAACCCAAGGCGCCGAAGGCTGGCGTCGAGGCTCGACAGAAGGTACTTCCGGCTCCCTCCGTCTTGGTAGGGCCCGGGCCCCATGGGGTAACCGGCCTTGGTGCTCACGATCAGTTCGTCCCGGAGGCCGGCGAAATCCTGACGGAGGATACGACCGAAGGTCTCTTCGGCGCTCCCCGGGGGCGGACCGTAGTTATTGGCGAGATCGAAGTGGGTGATTCCCAGGTCAAAGGCCGTCCGGGCCAGGGCCCGGGCCGTTTCGGCGGTGGTGACGCCGCCGAAGTTGTGCCACAACCCCAGGGACAGGGCGGGCAGGCGGAGACCAGAGCGGCCACAGCGGCGGTATTCCATGGTCTGGTAGCGCGATTCGACAGGATGGTACAAAGGAGCCTCCGGGACGAGTGTACCCGGGATTCCCGAAAAACGGGAGCCTCGATTCGATTGTTGGAATCCTTTCCTTGTGTCCGGGGTTCCATCCCGTTAGACTGATGGAATGACCCTTGCGACCGAAACCCTCCTGGCCGTCTTCGACGCCTTCGAACGAAAGGAGGGTGTCTGGCGGTCCACATTGCCGATGTCGTACCACCGCCTCAAGGAAATCATCGCCGGGACATCGGTGCAATTTGCCGAGTGGGACCCCCAACGGGGTCTCTACTACCTGGACTTCTCTCCCCTCGGGAGCAACCTGGTAACCCTGGACCTATTGCTGGTCAATTTTCGGGGAGACCATGGGACCGACCACTACCGTCTGGAATGGGGTGAGCGCGAGACGCTGTTGGGCGTGGAGTTGCAAACCCACGCCCCGGGACCCCTACCCTTCCTCCCCGAGATCAGCGAATGGGTGGAACCTGACCGGGTGGACATCTCGCCGGCCTTGACCCTGGAAGCCTGGAAAGGTTACCTGGAAGGGCTGACGCCCCTAACGCCCGCCCTGTGAGGTAGCATGGACCTGTCCACCGTCTTTCCCCCCGACGCCGTTGCCTGGCTCAACCGGTACGGCTTGTTCACTGCGGTGGTGTTCTTCGCCGCCGGGTTCGTNGCCCTGCTGCTCCGGCCGTTTTGGTTGTGGTACTCGGGAACCTCGGAAAAAATCGACCACCTCAAGCGCATCGACGATACGGCAAGGAAGGCTCTCCTGGAGCTCGAAGTTCTCAACCAAACCCTGAGCATTCCCGTGAAGCGGGCCCAGAAGAAAGCCCAGGCCGAAGAAAAGGCCGACGCACCCATGGTGGTCACCCAGGAAGCCAAGGATGCCTTCCTCAAGGTCCTCGAGCAGACCCGAAGCCGGGTCCAGGACCCCGAGGACCCCGAGTAAGGCCTGGGGGCACCCCAAAGGGGTTGTCTCCTGGATTTTCCTCCGGTTATACTGATCCATCCGCATGACTGACGTAACGGGGAGTCTACCCCGGGGGAGTGCGGACGTCGCCCGAAGGCCGACTCCGCCGCGCGTCTGGGCACATCCCGAACCCCGTTGCCTTCGGGCAACCAGGAGAGCCCCATGAGTGTACTATCCCACCAAGACCCCGATCTCTTTCGGATGATTCAGGCCGAAGAGGCCTACCAGAAGAGCACGATCCGGCTGATCGCCAGCGAGAACTACGTGTCCAAGGCCGTCCTCGAAGCCTCGGGAACCGTGTTTGCCAACAAGTATTCCGAGGGCTACCCCGGGGCCCGGTACTACCAGGGTCAGGTCAACTGTGATGCTGTGGAGCGTCTGGCCATCGAACGGGCCAAGAAACTCTTCGGCGCCGAACACGTCAACGTTCAACCCTATTCCGGAAGCCCGGCTAACCTGGCAGTCTACTTTGCCTTCTGCCAGCCCGGGGACACCATCCTCGGCCTCAACCTGAGCCATGGCGGCCACCTGACCCACGGTTCCAAGGTCAGCCTCACGGGGAAATGGCTCAACGCCGTCCACTACAGCCTCGACGAAAAAACGGGCCTGATCGACTACGCCGAAGTTCGCCGCCTGGCCCTCGAGCATAAGCCCAAGATCCTCGTCGCGGGCCACTCGGCCTACCCCCGACAGCTCGACTTTGCGAAGTTCCGGGCCATCGCCGACGAATCCGGGGCCATCCTGTTCGTGGACATGGCCCACTTCGCCGGGCTGGTCGCCGGGGGTGCCCACCCCAACCCCGTTCCTTTTGCCGACGTGGTCACCACGACCACCCACAAGACGCTCCGGGGTCCCCGGGGTGCCATGATTCTCTGCAAGGAGCAGCATGCCAAGGCCATCGACAAGGCCGTGTTTCCCGGCCTTCAGGGGGGGCCCCACAACGCCACCACGGCGGCCATCGCCACCGCCCTCCGGGAGGCCCTCGATCCCAGCTTCAAGACCTACGCCGCCAACGTGGTGGCCAACGCCCAGGTCCTCGCTGCGGCCTTGGTCAAGAGAGGGTTCCATCTGGTGAGCGGAGGGACAGACAACCACCTGATGCTCATCGACCTGACCAATAAGAACGTGTCGGGGAAGGTCGCTGCGGTGGCCTTGGAAAAGGCCGGGATTGTGTTGAACTACAACACAGTGCCCGGGGAAACCCGGAAGGCCTCGGATCCTTCGGGGATTCGCCTGGGGACCCCTTCGGTCACGAGTCGGGGCTTTGGTCCCGGAGAAATGGAAAAAATCGCCGACTGGATGGACCGAGCGTTGAAGGCTGCCGAAGACGAGGGTGCGTTGGCCACGATCAACGCCGAAGTCTCGGCCCTGTGCTCCCGGTTCCCGGTTCCCGGCCTGGATTGATGTGGCCCGGGGATTCCGTCTTCTGCTAGAGNCCCCTCCCTTGCCGCCCCCCGGGGGCCCGGTGAAACGCCGGGTGACCGTCCGGGGGTTGGTCCATCGCCGGGGCCTGTGGCTCATGGTCCACTCCAGGGTCGGGGGGGATTGGAAGTTCCCCGGGGGGGGAATCGATTCCTGGGAGACGCCCGAAGAAGCCCTTGCCCGGGAAATTCTGGAAGAAACGGGGTACAGCGTCCGGGGACGGGCCCGGAGTGCCGGTAAAGTCGTCGAGAGGGTGGCTGGTCGGGATGTTCCCGGGTCCTGGTTCGAGGTGGAGTCCCGGTACTTCTGGACCGCCGTCGACGGGGAGCCAGGCCCGTTGTCCCTTGACCCCTACGAACGGGACCTCGGGTTCACGCCCCAATGGGTCGACGCCGCCGAGGCCCTGGCCGTGAACCGGGCCCTCGCCCACAACACAACGGCCACCGAGGTTCCCCCGTGGCTCGACAGGGAAACCTGGGTGCTGGAGTGGCTATCAGGCGAGGGAAGCCCGGTCCCGGGGGTCATTCCCCAGCGGAGCTGACGGCAGGCCGGCCGACGGGGCCCCCGCGATCCCGAAGACCAGCTTCAGCACATCGGCCACGTGGTCGACGAGGGTCGCCGCCAGGTCCGCCCGGACTTCCTCGGGGAGATCCTTGAGGTCCTTTTCGTTCAACCGGGGCAACAAGATCTTGCGGATTCCGGCCCGGTGGGCCGCAATGAGCTTCTCTTTGATGCCGCCCACGGGCATGACGGCCCCCCGGAGCGTGACTTCCCCGGTCATGGCCAGCCGGGAGTCGACCCTCTGGCCCAGGACCAAGCTGGCCAACGTGGTAAACATCGCGGTCCCGGCACTGGGCCCGTCCTTGGGAATGGAGCCCGACGGAACATGGACGTGAAGGTCCATGGCCTTGAAGTCAAACCCCGACGCCAGAACCCCGAGCTGACTGCGGACCAGGCTCAAGGCGATCCGAGCGCTTTCCTTCATCACGTCCCCGAGTTGCCCCGTCAGGATGAGCTGACCCGACCCGGGCATGGCCGCTGCCTCCAGGAACAAAATATCCCCGCCCACCGGGGTCCAGGCCAAGCCCGTGACCACCCCCGGGGGGTTGTCGGCCAAGGCCGCCTCGTGGCGGTACGGCTTGGCCCCGATCTTGTCTTCGAGGGTCGTCGGGTCGACGGTCAAGGGCAACTCCGAGGGGTCGGCCTTCAAGACCGCTTCGCTGGACACCCGGCACAAGGTCATGATCTTCCGCTGGAGGTCCCGGACCCCCGCCTCCCGGGTGAACTCCCCGGCGACGGCGTGGAGAACCTCGTCACTGATGGTCAGCTTTCCGGTGAGGCCGTGGAGTTCCAGTTGCTTGGGCACCAAGTAGTCCCGGGCGATGTGGAACTTTTCGGCCTCGGTGTACCCCGAGAGGGTGATGACCTCCATCCGATCGAGCAAGGGCCCGGGGATGGATTCGGTGGAGTTGGCCGTGGCGATGAAGAACACCTGGCTCAGGTCGTAGGGAAGGTCCAGGTAATGGTCCTGAAACGTGTGGTTTTGTTCAGGATCCAGCACTTCGAGGAGGGCGGCTCCGGGGTCACCGTTCCACCCCTTGGCCATTTTGTCGACCTCGTCGAGGAGAAACACTGGATTCTTGGCCCCAGCCCGCTTCATGGAATTGAGGATCCGCCCCGGGAGAGCCCCGAGGTAGGTGCGTCGGTGGCCACGGATCTCGGCGTCGTCCCGGACACCGCCGAGGCTCGCCCGGATGAACTCCCGACCCATGGCCTTGGCGATGCTCTGGCCCAGACTGGTCTTGCCGACCCCCGGGGGCCCCACGAGGAGCAGCACCGTCCCCTTCTTGTCCTTCTTGAGTTGGAGCACCGCCAGGTGTTGAACAATCAAGGCTTTCNCCTTGTCCAACCCGTAGTGGTCGGCGTCGAGGATCTTTCGGGCCTCGATCAGGTCGACGGCCTTGGCTTCGGGTTCGGTCCAGGGCAGGGCCAGGAGCAGGTCGAGCCAGTTGCGAACCACGTTGGCCTCGGGGTTCGAGGCCCCCATCTGCTCCAGCTTATCCACCTCTTCCAGGGCCGCCGCCTGGATCGCTTCGGGAAGGTTCGCCTTCCCGACCCGCTCCCGGTAGTCGGTGCCTCCCTTGGGCTTGGACTCGCCCAACTCCTCTTTGATGGTCCTCAGTTGCTCCCGCAGGATGTTTTCCCGGTGAGACTTGCTCGCCTGCTCCCCGATCTTGGAATTCATTTCCACTTGGATCCGCAGGCTCTCCTTCTGGCGCACCAGATGGTCGAGAACCTTCAGGCCCCGGGCCTTGAGGCTGAGGGTGGTCAAGAAGCCGTACTTGTCACTGGCGGGGNTGGGCGAGTTCTGGATGACAAAGGCCATGAGGGCGACCACATCGTCGTAGCCTTCGATGACCTTCAAAATGGTCTCGCCTCCTTCGATCATCCCCAGGATGTCTCGGCTCACGGCCTTGATGTTGGCCAGGAGCACCTGGTGGGTTCCGGCATCCAGGTCGTTGCTATCGTCTTCGAACTCGTAGTGGGCCACCTGGGTACCAGAATCGTCGGTGAGCCTCTCGATCCGGACCCGGGCCAGCCCCTTGAGGGTGACATCGAGGCCCAGGGAGGCCACTCGGGTCCCTTCGACCTCGGCCAGGGTACCCACGGGTTGGGGCTGCCCTGCGTCGTCCAAGAGGGCGACGACCACCCGGTCTCCCCGGGAGGCTGCGTTGGCCAGGATCGAGTCTCCGGCATCCCGGCGTACCCGGACCAGGGACGTCACACCCGGAAACAGAATCTGATTTTGGGCGGTCATGATCGGGGCAATGCGCTCGGCGCTTCGGAAATCTTTCATACGGGGAAGGTAAAAAGGATCGGTGAGAAAGTCAAAAAAGGTTGCGAACCGAAGGATACCCTGGACGGCTCGTTCCGGACGCCCTATCTTTTGTTCCATGGATCCAACGACGGTGCTATGACCACCCCCAGCCTTCGCCGCCAGATTCAACACATCACCTGGCAACGGGCCCCGTTTTTCTTCCTCTTCATGCTGGTTTCCGAGCCCCTGGTGGTGGCGTTTTCGGACCTGCCCCGGACCGGGAACCTGTCGTGGGTAGGGATGGCGCCCCTGGCCCTCCATGCCACCCTGTTCTTGGTCGCCCTGGGGTCCCTCGTGTATTGGTTCTTCTGGATTCGAAGGGATCGATGGTCCAACGTCACCCTGGTCGAAGCGACCACCGCCCTCATCGGGACCCTGGCCCTTTCCCTCACGGCGGCCTGCACCGTGGTCGACTTGGCCGACGGGGGATTGGCCACGCCGTTTCTGGCCAACCTGCTGATCTGTGCCGCCATGGCCTTGATTCCCTTTGGGTGGAGCTTCTTCGTCTATTTGGTCCCCACGGGCGTCTTCTTTTTGGGCACTCTGTTCCTCGGGGCCCCCACCACCCACATGGTCGGGGACCTGGCCTACGCTGCGTGCTTTTCTGTGGTGGCCTTGGCCATCTCGCGGTTTCAATACCAGAACCAAATGGGCCTTTTGACCAAGAATGCTGAACTCGACTTCCTGTCGAGCCACGACCCCCTCACCGGTCTCGCCAACCGAAGCCACTTCCAGACCAAGACGGACTGGCAACTGTCCGCCCTCCGCCGGTCGGGGGGAGTGGCCTCCTTGGTTCTGGCCGACGTCGACCGGTTCAAGACCATCAACGACAAGTACGGTCACCCCACCGGGGACCAGGTGCTCAAGGCGGCGGCCCAGGTCTTCCAACAAACCGTCCGGGATGTGGACTGCGTGAGCCGTTGGGGTGGGGAGGAGTTCTTGATCCTGCTGGCAGACACCCCGTTGGACGAGGCCGTCCGGGTCGCCGAACGCCTGCGGACAGCGGTGACCCTGATCGAGGTCCCCGGGCCCACGGCCCCGGTGCACTTTACCATTAGTTTTGGGGTCGCCAGCCTCTCGGGCCAGTCCCCGGTTCCCTTCCAGGATGCGTATGCCCGGGCCGATGCCGCCCTGTACCGGGCCAAGACCCGGGGACGGAACCGCGTGGAAGTGACCACCGAGTCCTAGGCCCCGGGCCCCGCGATCAGCGCCGGCGCCAGCGAATCCGGAGCTTCCGGGCGAGGTCCCCCGGGGGGGCCGGGAGGGGCTTGGCCCGGGGCAAGTGGAAACGAAACCTGAGGGCCAGCAACCGAAGCCCCAGAGTCAGGGCCGCCGCGACCACCAGGCTGATTTCATTCCCCCACCCCAAGACTTCGCAGCCCCAGAGGGCCAGGGCCCCCAGGGCCGCCGCGGTGGCGTAGAAGTCCGAGGACAGCACGGCCGGGATCTCGCTCACCAGAATATCCCGGATGACCCCGCCGCCGACGGCCGTCATGGTCCCCATCATCACGACCCCGAAGGGACCCAGGGCGTGCTGGTACCCCTTGAGGGCCCCTAAGGCCGCGAAGACCCCAAGACCCACGGCGTCGAAGAGCTTCACCACGCTCCACCACCGGGCGATCCTCCGAGCGGTGAAGAACACCAGGAGTCCGGCGATGAGGCACAGCAAAAAATAGGTTTCGTTGGTGAACACGGCCGGAGGGGTGGACCCCAGGATCACGTCCCGAAGGATGCCGCCCCCGACGCCGGTGAACACCGACAACACCAAGACGCCCAGGATGTCCAGTTCGTATTTTAGGGCCCGGAAGGCCCCTGTGATGGCGAAGACAAAGGTACCGAAAAGGTCGAGGAACGACAGAAGTTCCGAGTTGGTCAAGGGTTGCCTCCTGAGGGGGATCTTTTTATGGTAAAGGATGCCGGGGGCCTCCGCCACCGGAAAGGAAGACCATGGAACACAGGCTCACCCGGACCTTCAGCGAACGTCCCTTTCGGGGCCGCCGGATCCTCTATTGGATGCAAGCCTCGGTCCGGGTTCGAGACAACCTGGCCCTGGCCTGGGCCCAAAGGGAAGCCGAAGCCCGGAAGCTTCCCCTCGACGTGCTGTTCTGCCTCGATGCCACCTACCCCGAGGCCAACGCCCGGAGCTTCGCCGTGCTTCTCGATGGCTTGGACGACGTGGCCCGGGGCCTGGAAGCCCTGGGGCTCACCCTGACCGTGGCCCTTTCGCCGGCCGAACCGGCGGTATTGGCGGCGGGGGCCGAAGCCGCCTTGGTGGTCTTCGACCGGGGCTACCTGCCCTTCGCCCGCCGGCAACGATGGTCCATCGCCCAAGCCCTTCCCTGCCCGGTGGTCATGGCCGAGGACAACGCCGCCGTCCCGGTCAAAACGGTGTCGGACAAGGACGAGTGGGCCGCCGCCNCCCTCCGACCGAAGCTGATGAGGCTGGCGAGTCTCGAACCGCCCCTGCCCCGGGCCCTTCCCGGTCTGGCGACCAGTGAGCCGACGGCCCTGGGGGAGGCCCTGGAACGGGCGGGGGTGAGCGTGGTGACCCGCCCCGACCGGGGGCTTCTGAGCCAATTGCCCCTGGACTTTGGGGTCGCCCCCACGGACCACCGGGGGGGCGAGACGGCCGCCTGGGCCCGGTGGGAGCACTTTCGGGACCACAAACTCCAGGCCTACGACCAGGACAGAAACGATCCCACCCTCGATGGCCAGTCGGGCCTGGGGCCGGCCCTCCACTTCGGACACCTCAGCCCCTTGAGCCTCATGGAAGACCTGAAGGCCCGGGGGCTTTGGCAGGAGCCCACGACCTTCCGGCGAACCGGGGACGACCCCGTGTCGAAGTTCTTGGACGAGGTCCTGGTCCGTCGGGAGCTGTCGCTCAACTTTGTGGTGTTCAACCCCGACCACGGCACCTGGCTCGGCCTGCCCCCCTGGGCCCGAAAGACCCTGACCGATCACCAGGGCGACCATCGGGCCGCCGTTTACGATCGGGCCACCTGGGAGGCCGGGTCGACCCACGACGAGATTTGGAATGCGGCCCAGCGTCAGCTCGTGACCACGGGGGGGATCCACGGGTACATGCGGATGTACTGGGGAAAGAAGCTCCTCGAATGGAGCGCAGACCCCGCCCAAGGGTACCTGGACGCCCTGTACCTCAACAACAAGTACGCCCTGGACGGCCGGGACCCCAATAGCTATGCGGGGGTCGCCTGGTGCTTTGGAAAACACGATCGTCCCTGGGGCGAACGGCCGGTCTACGGGCTGGTCCGGTCGATGACGGCAGGGGGCCTGCGGAAGAAGTTTGATGTCGACGAGTACGTTCGTCGGTTCACTCACCCGAGCTGACAGCTTCGAGCCCCCCGGGCCCTTCCCACAGGAGCCGGCCCTGGGGGTCCAGGCCCCGGACCACCCCTCGGCCCGGGGGGGCCCCCGGAAGCGACAACTCAACCTCCTGGCCCCTTCGCCACAGCCGGCGTTCGCAGGCGCTCCGGGGGTTATCGGTGTCCAGGGCCTGGGCCAGCCACGGAAGGAGCGAGGCCAGGGCCTCCTCGGGGGTGAGGGACAAGCCTGCGTCGGCCAGGGACCCGGGAGGGGTACGGAAGCCTTGGTCCCCCGGGGTGATCAGGTTGATCCCCATCCCCGCATGGATGGTACCACCGGCCGAGGAGCTCCACCGTTGCCGGACGAGGATGCCTGCCACTTTCTTGTCCGCCAGGTACACATCGTTCGGCCACTTCAATTGGGCGGGGACCCCAAGGGATTCGAGCCACAGGCAGACCCCCAGGCCAACGGTCAGCGAAGGGGCAAAGGACGGGTCCCGGAAGCGCTTTGGGGCCCAGAAGACCGTGAACGTCAGGGATGCCCCGGGGTCCCCCTTCCAAACGCGGTCGGGATACCGGCCCCGGCCAGCGGTCTGGACCCCCGCCCACGCCAAAGACCCCTCGGGGGCCCCTTGGGTCTCGAGGGCCTGGGCGTCGTCCATGGTGCTTCCCGTCACGGGAAGGTAGACGATGCGACCGCCCCAGGGCGTGGAAGTCACTCGCCTACTTTTTTCGTGTAGACGTCTTTGTCCAGCACCGATACGACCACCACATCGCCCTGGGATGCGACGAAGGGGATGGTCAAGGGTCCCCCCGGGTGCTTCAGTTGGTACAAGACGGTGGTCTCCCCCGAGGCTTTCTTGAGTTCCACTTTCACGTCGACCAGGATGGGATATTCCGGGAGGGTCGTTTCGAGAAGCTGGAACACCTGCCCATCGGTGGTGGGGGTGGGTTTCACCATCGTGATGGTCACGGGACTGCCCTTGGGCATCTCGCCTCCCGGAGCGGGGGCCTGATCGACCACCATTCCGGGGCGCTCGCCGGCCTCGGCCTTTCTCACCTTGACCACAAAGGGCTTGTCTTCCGAGATCAAGAGCGCCACGGACTCACCCCAGGGACGGCCATCGTACTTACCCACCTTCACGGTTTGGCCCTTGGGTCCCTTGCTGATCACGAGGACCAAATTGGTGGGACCGGTCAGGGGAGTTCCCGGGACCGGCTTCTGTTCGAGGACGGTGCCCTCGGGGGCACTATTGAAGGCGTAAATGGGGTTGGGGTCGACCGAGAGCAAGGGGGTCGCCTGGGTCGAAAAGAGGGTCTTCAAGCGCAATTGCACATCGTTGACGTTCTGCCCGACGAAGTTTTCGACATTGTCGATGACGGCCCCCCGGGAGACCCACAGGGACACCCGACGGCCCGACTTCGATAGCATGCCCCCCTGGGGATCCTGGCCGACGATGTTCCCCTTGTCCCGGGGATCATCGGAAAACTTCACCTGCACGTAGGGGACCAGTTCCTTCTCCTGGAGTTCCAGGAGCGCCGAGGTGAGGTCCTTGCCGACCACTTGGGGAACCATGGTCTCTTCTTCACCCCGGAGCACGAGGAAGAACACCGAAGTGGCCAGGAAGACCACCAGGAACGCCATCCCAATCAGGGACCACGCCACGGTCTTGAACAGCTTCGTCCTCTCGTCGTCGGTGGGCCGGGGGACCACCCGGCGGGCAAACGCCCGGGACGAGGCTTCGAGCCGAGACCATCGCCCTTTCAGGCGGTCCATGCGCTCGGGCAGGGTCACGGGGGTCTTGGAGACTTTTGCGGGTTTGGACTCCCGGGGGTTCTTCATGAGGGTTCTCCGAGGCGGGACCCGACCAACGAAGGGTTGCCATTGAGGAAACTCCGGAAGTCCAGGCTCTTCCGGGCCGGAAGCTGCAGCTCCCGGACGGCCACCAGACCGTCCCCTGTTTGTATCAAAATCCCCTTCGACTTGTCTACCGAGACCGTCCCCGGAACCCCCGGGGCCCCGGCGACCACTGCGGATTGCCTCAGCACCAACCGTTGGCCCTTCCACTCGGTAAACGCCCCAGGCCACGGGTCATAGGCCCGGATTTGGGCGTCGAGGTCGGCGGCTGCCTTGGTCCAGACCAACCGGCCGTCGTCCTTGGCCGTCAGGGAGCACACCGTGGCGAGAGCTTCGTTCTGAACCTCCCCCTCGGCCCCGGCTTCGGCCAGGGCCACGGCCCGCAACAGCAGAGGCACCGCCGCCTCCGAGGCCCACGCGGTCAAGGACCCCGTGGTCTCTGTTCCGTTCAGAGAGAGCGTTGACTGGACCAGGACGTTGCCGCTGTCCATCTTCAAGGCCAACCTTTGGACGCTGATCCCGGTCTGGGGATCCCGGGCCAGGAGGGCGGCGGTCAGGGGCGACGGGCCCCGCCACCGGGGCAAGAGCGACGGGTGGACGTTGAGCCCCCCCAGGGGAAAGAGTCCCAGGAACAGGGGGCCGAAGATCCGCCCGAAGGCAAAGCTGACCAGCAGGTCAAAGCGTCCCTCGAAGAGGGCCCGGGCGTTGCCATCGAGCTTTTCGGGTTGGTGGACCCGTAACCCCAGGTCGAGGGCCCGGGCCTTCACCGGGGACGGACCGTGGCGCCCCCCCCGGCCCGAGGGCGCATCGGGGTTGGTCAACACTTCGACGCCGTGACCGGCGGTGACCAAGGCCTCCAGAGACGGCACGGCGATCTCCGGAGTCCCGGCAAACAAAATGTTCATTTTTTCAGGTTCTTTTCGTACTGCTTCAAGAGCCGGTCGCGCTTCATCGGGCTGAGGTAGTCAATGAACAGGACGCCCTTCAGGTGGTCGAGCTCGTGCTGGACAATCCGGGCCAGCAACCCCGTGCATTCCCTTTTGAAAGGACGGCCTTTTTCGTTGTACGCCTGGATCACCACGGCTTCGGGGCGCACGACCTCTTCGTACATCCCCGGGATGGACAGGCACCCTTCTTCATAGGGAGCGGTCTCGACGCTGGTTCCGATGATCTCGGGGTTGATAAACGCCAAGAACTTCCCCTCTTCTTCCTGGGCCACAAACACGGACAGCAAACTCCCCACCTGGGGAGCCGCCAATCCAATGCCCCGGCCTTGGACCATGGTGGTCATCATCTCTTGGACAAACCCGGCCAGTTGGCCGTCAAATTCAGTGACCGGAACGGTCTTTTGCCGAAGAATTTCGGCGGGGNAGCGAACGATTTCCATGACCGGACCACGATACTTCTTTCTCCTAGTAAAATCCAGTGCGGCAAGCTATACTCCGGGGGAGGAGCTCTGAGCATGAAACGGTTGGTCCGTTTTTTCCCTATTTTTTTGCTGATGACCGGATGCGCCCAACTGTTCGACGGGAATGCGTTCAAAAGCGTGGACCAGCCCGCGGCCCTGAGTGCCAGTGCGATCGCTGGGGAGTCCGACAGCACGGTGGTGTCGCAAATCACCTACGATTCGTCGTTCGTCTCCTCACTGAAATCCAATTCAGCGGCCCTGACGGCGGTGCAGACCGTCCTGAAGAACGCCTTCACCGCCAGCGGGGCGTCCACGACCACGGTGATCACCGATGCCCAGGCCTACATCACCGCCACCAACGGTGGGAGCAGTGCCGGTACCGTCGTCACGTCGGCACTCTCCCAGCTCACCNCCCTCGCCAGTTCGGCCTCGGCGTCTTCGGCGGCCACCGCCCTCCAAGCCATCTTTGCCGGCCAGACCTACAGTCAGATCCAAGCCAGTCTCACCCAGCTCGAAAACGAAGCCTCGGCCTTCACGGCGATGCAGACCGCCTCGGTCCCCAGTGGGGGAAACACGGTCAACTCCACCACCTTTTTTGGCAGTACGACTTCGAAGCTCAACTTGGGGGTCACCGCCGTCTTGGCGGCGTCGGTGGACGCCTTCATCACAGACAACGGGGGCGGCTCCACGGGGATTGCGGCCTTGGCCACGGCCCTGGCCAATGGGACGACGCCGAGCTATTCCACAGCCGTGACCAACAGCCTCGTCCCGGCCCTCACCACTTCCACCACCACTACAGCCAACCCCTACGCCTACCTGACCGCTGTCACCAGCGTCGTGAAGACTTGAGGAATCCCCCATGAGCAAGTCGTCTTCCCTCTGCCTGTTCATCACCCTGGTCCTCGGCGCCCCTGCGTGGGCCTTGGACCAAGTCTTCCTGGAGCCGATCGCTCCAGTCTCCCCCCTGTTGAAGGGGGAAGGAGGCGTGTCCACGTCCAATGCCGAGGGATGGGACGCCCTGTTCGTCAACCCGGCCGCCGACGCCTCGGACAAAGTCAGCATCACGGTCTTCGATGTCGGGGGCGCCCTCAACATGTCCCTGTCGGGGCTGACCCAGTTCTTGGACAATTCGTCGTCCTTGAGTTCCTTCAACCCCCTCGTCCCAACCAACCCCATCACCGCCGAGCTCAACTCCCTGTTGAACCAGGGCACGGTAGGGGCTAAGACGTCCTTGGGTGGTGGTTGGGTCGGCAAAAACCTGGGCACCGGCCTGTTGATCACCGACCAAGTCCTGGCGGCCTCGGCCTTGCCGGCGACCACCCTGACCATACAGCACACCGTCTCGGGCGTCGTGGGGATGGCGTGGCCCTTCGACGTCGGCATGGGGATCCTCAAACTGGGGGCCGACCTGCGACCCGAAGAAATCAGCATCCTGACCCCTCAAGTGACCGATGTGCTTTCCAAAGGGACGAACCTGTCCTCGTATACGGTGGCCGCAGGGTTCGGTCTCGGCTGGGACCTCGGGGCCCGGTGGGAATACGGGGAGTTCAAAACAGGCCTGGTGATCCGGGACATCGGAAGCACGGTCATCAACTTCCAGAACTTCTCGGGAAGCCAGTGGGCGAATGCCCTGGGGTTCCCGTCCAACGGAGCCAACAATGGGACCGTCCTCTACCGAATCCCCACGGTGATTGGCCTGGGGACCACCTGGACCCCCGACGTGGGGACCTTGGCCTCGTTGGTTCAGCCCTCGGTCACGGTGGACTTCCAGATCCCGATCCAGGATCAGTACTCCCAGCCTTCGTTCTGGACCTGGACCCACCTGGGAGCCCAGGCCAAGTTCCTCGAGTTTCTGATCCTCGAAACCGGGCTGAACCAGGGCTACTTTACCATGGGTCTCGGCATGGATTTCCCGGTGGTCAACTTCCNCCTTGCCGTCTACACCGACGAGCTGGGCAGGTACTCGGGCCTCGACCCCAGGGCAGCCATCACCGCCGAGCTCGCCTTCCATCTTTAGTCGTCCAAGTCCTTGCTTGACAAATAGGAGGCAGATCCCTATAGTTTGTTTCCGTTCGTCGGGCTGGTAGCTCAGCAGGTAGAGCAACGCCCTTTTAAGGCGTGGGTCACAGGTTCGAACCCTGTCCAGCTCAAGCCCTCCCGGTCCCGGGAGGTCCCCGACAACACCGCGTGGCCGACGCTTTGTTCGAAGTTGCGTTGTCCGCGGGCGATCCTTTCCATGGAACGGATCGCCGGGGTTTAGAAAACTTCGAAGCCTGCCTCCTTCGTCTAGTGGTTAGGACAGTGGATTTTCATTCCACCAACACGGGTTCGAGCCCCGTAGGAGGTACTCTTTTTTCAGGTTGCTGGGCTGAACAAGCTTGTGCCCTGGGAGAAGGCGCAGTCTGCACAATGCCTCCTTCGTCTAGTGGTTAGGACAGTGGATTTTCATTCCACCAACACGGGTTCGAGCCCCGTAGGAGGTACTTTTTTTCACCAAAGCTACTGCGGGGCAGGCGGGCTGCGGCTCGGGCTCGCTTCCGTCCTCACGTACCGTCGTACGTTCCGGGCGTCGCCACGCCCTCCCCTTTGCCCTCCTCCCTCC
>JGI26470J50227_1000331_pt1 | contig 20742 bp, 31 predicted proteins | sample FreactTroBogLake_FD_50227 | JGI IMG/M metagenome (IMG submission 50227) | reverse complement strand
GTTCACTGGATGCAGAACAAAGATACAAAAATTCTGCTACCAGCGCAAGTAGACATTGACCTTACCAATATTTGCAATCAAGACTGTTACTATTGTAACAGTGCTGACCATCGTAAATCTGCACCTGTTCAAAAATCCTACACAGAATACATCACTTTGTTGGACAAACTAGCGTCTTGGCGCAGTCATAGTCCCAACAGTTTTGGAACCACACACACAATTACCTATCCCGGTGGTGGCGAACCTACAGTGCTGAATGGTTATGAAAAAGTAATTGAACACACAATCGATCTAGGATTTTTGACCAGTATTACCACTAACGGATCAAAGCTAGACAGATTGATTGAGTCAGTGCCCATAGATAAGTTGCGTAAAATTGCCTGGATTGGTATAGACATAGATGCAGGCACTGAAGAACTGTATGAAACTATCAGACGGAGTTTAACTCGAACTAGTTTGTTTGGGCGTGTAACTGAAAATGCACGACAATTAATTGCCGCCGGAGTCAATGTAGATTTCAAATGTTTGATCAATCCTTACAACAACAATCAGCAGGCAATCGACGATATTTTTGATTATGTCAAACGCATCAATGGGCGTAGTGTTTATTTTAGACCAGTGATATATAACAATACTGCACATGAGATTACTGCAGAATTAACCAGCTGGATTGAATCTGCTGCACAACGAACTGGTATACCTTTTTGGATCAACACCAACAAAACTCAACCAAGAACATACAAACGATGCCACCAACTGTATCATTTTCCTGTGTTTTGCGCCGAAGGATATATATATGTGTGTTGTGACAACAAAGGCAATCCAGCATTTTCAATAGGTCGTTGGGACGAGGGCGATTTTAGAGACAACTGGCAAGCTCAACGGCACCACGACATCTACGACAAGACCAATGTATCATTGTGCAAACCCTGCAGACCCAATGCAACCAATAATGATATACAAGACATATTAAACAATCCAAAGAAAATTGAACAATTGTACCTATGATAGTATTTCCCATAATAGAATTAGTTGATCGTTATACAATTGCTTTATTAAAATTTAATAAAACAGGCGGCAATCAAGAGGAACTTGATTTTTATTCAACCCAATTACACTCTTACGACTTGACTTTGATCAAAGATAGTTTGGATCAACTGTATTCAATCCATGGTAAAATATGGGAACTAGAAGCACTGCTTAAATCTGGTCGAGAACAAGAACTTAGTCTTGAAGAAATTGGGCGTAGGGCTATTGCCATACGAGATTACAACAATAAAAGAATTAAACTTAAAAATTCAATTGCAGAACAACTTGGATGCAATGTTAGAGAAATTAAACAGGATCATTTAAGCCAATGAAATATAATTATAAATTTGGACACATAGAGCCTTGGTGGGACGATAGTTTTAAGAATTTAGACTATGAGTATCGTGCTATTAAAAACACCTGGGATGAAGAACGCTGGATCAAAGAAGGATACACTGGTGTAAAATTAAATGGCGCACTATACAGCATGCCAAAAGAAATGCCCAAGTATGCTGATCCGTTTTTTACATTGTTTAACTGGAAAGATGTTGGATTAACCTTTTTCCGTATGAATACCCTGGACATGTTGCCAACACACGAAGATCATTTTATTTCCTACAAGAAAAAATTCAACATAACAGATACTTCAGTGATTTGGAGATGTGTGGTTTTTCTTGAAGACTGGAAGTCTGGACATTACTTTGAAATTGACAACCAACCACATGTCAATTGGCGTCGAGGTGATTATGTAGCGTGGAATTACGATGTTCCTCATTATGCTGGAAACTTTGGAGTGGAACCTAGATACACATTACAAATTACCGGAACACAACTATGATCGATATAAAAAATTACAAAAATCCTTTTCAGGCTATCTTGGATTTTGAACAAGCATTGTGCGAGTACACCGGTGCTCCATATTGTGTTACCACAGACTGTTGCAGTCATGCCATTGAAATTGCATTTCGTTTGACTTTTGACAACAATATTGTCATGTTCCCGGCCAAAACATACATCAGTGTGTTGATGACTTTGAAGAAACTAAACATTCCATATATGTTGTTGGACCAGACCTGGAGAGACTTTTATCAATTTGAAGGATCCAACATTTGGGACTGTGCAAGATATCTGCAACCAAACATGTATAAACCTGGCACCACTCAATGTTTGAGCTTTGGTCGAACCAAACCTTTGCAGATTGGCAGAGGTGGGTGCATCCTAACTGACAACAAAGAATTATATGAATCTGCTTCAAGGATGAGATCTGATGGCAGGGATCTATTCAACTTTGATCCATGGATCAGCCAACCTGAGTTTGAAGTTGGTTATCACTATACCTTGAAGCCAGAAGAGTGTGTAGCTGGCCTAAACTTATTGAATCAACGACAGTTTGTCAAACAAACTGATCATCACTTTGATTACCCTGACTGTAGATTGTTGAACATAGTTGATTATAAAAAAATAAAATAACATGTACAAGTTACTGTATGACAACAACAAAACACTGTGTTTTGTGGGCAACACAGTATACAATAATTTATTGTACAATCACTGGAAAAACATCCGACCCTGTGTGTTGATCACAGTGGAACAAGCAGAATCCAATGGACAGGCCTGGATTGACCAACATCAGTTTATGTGTGCAGTATCCAATGTTGGATTTAAAAGATTTGTAGTTGACAAACTGAGTCAATACAATCCCAGTTATTTTTCTGTAGTCGGCGATAACAATGAATTTAAAGATATCAACATCGGCGTGGGCACATTCATTCAGCACTACAACACTGCTGTATTCAGCGATGCCACTGTTGGTAATCATTGCACTCTGAGTTCTTATATTACCCTGAGTCATCATGCCACAGTGTGTGATTTCTGCCATGTCAGTGGTTATTGTTTTATAAACTATACAACCATACAACCTGGCAACCTTTTGGCAATTCGATGTAGCCTATTAGGCAGCCCAGACAACATCATTGATATTGCGCCAAATTGCAATTTTATGGTTGGATCTACTGTGACCAAATCTGTTAATATAACAGGAACTTATTTTGGTAATAGACTAGTTACCAAAGAATCTAGTTTAACTTACAAACTGCTCTAGCCAGCTTCTGGATATTTTTCCTGAAGGTCCAATTGGTATGGTGTCTACTTTTTCTACCAACACAGGTCGGCAATGACGATCCAGTGAGATCAAAAAATTGCAGATATCGGCTGCACTACACTCACCTGTGTATAAACATTTTACTTTGTCTTTACCAAATATCACACAATCAACCAGGCCAGTTATGTTAGCCTTTAATTGAGATTCCAGGCTCACTGGATTGAATTTAATTCCTTTGATATTGATTTGATCTCGATGTCTGCCCAATATCTTATAGTATCCGTGTTCATCGACTGTGGCCAAATCGCCGGTATTGTACCATCCTTGACTGGCCACAGTTGGTCCTGAAATATATAATTGGTCGTCGACTATGTCTGCTTCGATTCCGTCTGGCAGTCCCACTGTACCTATACGCTGTTCACCGTTCAACGGATTGGTAAAACAGTGACTCAGTGCTTCGGTCATTCCAAACGCTTCCAACACCGGTACTTGATATTTTTCTTTTAGATGTGTGTACAACTGGTCTGGCATGGCAGAACTGCAACTTCTTATAAATCTCAAACTGTCAAAGTTTAACAGTGATACAGTTTTGAGAATATCAGGAATAGCAGTTATAAAACTAGGACTGTGTTTGGAGATATCACGAATATTTTTTACAGTTACATAACTGGTTTCACATTTGGCTAGTTGTGTTGCCCAATAAAATCCTTGTCCATGCGCATGCCACAGTGGCATAACGCCAACATAACGATCATTGGCTGTGATACTGTAAGTTTGGCAGATTCTACGAGCAAGATTGGCCACTTGCTCTTGGCTGAAACTGCAGAATTTACTGTCACCTGTGGTTCCAGAGGTGTACCATAGTACCTGCTCGTTGTGGTATTGACCACCATCACGATATTGTTCACCATCTTTGGTAATCAGCAAACTCCAGTCTGATTTTTCCAATAGATAATCTAATCTGGATTCTGAGCTGTTGGGGTTTACTATCATGAGGCTGTAGTCTGACAACTGTGGAATAAAATCCTGAGGATTTTCCACACAGACCACTGCCCGTTGTTTGTGCATGATTAATCTACTTTGACACCGGTGCTCATGTTTTTCCAAAGGTCTCTGCTGAAATTATAAAATTTGCCAGAGTCCATGGCATTTAATTCTGCATCTGGATAACAATAGTCTTCGCCTGTGGCCTTCAACACTTCTTTGGCAGTGGCCGCTTTGGATAAAATTTGACGAATTTCATTGAATTGTTGAGCAGGCATGGTCTTGGGAACTACTGCCTGTGCAGCACTGCCAAATTTGGCCAACACCTTAGGGAATCCTTGATTGATCAACAACTGATTTCCGTCAATCACTCGAGTTCCGCTCACGCCCAGGATGTTTGATTTTTTGTATACTGCACTGCCTTTGGTATAAGGAGCGACTTCGCCAACAAATCCAACTGCAAAATCTGTTTGTTCACTCAGTGTAGCCATCACTGCTTCGCTGGTGCTTTTGAAAGGAATAATAGCCATCATGGGGTATTTCTTTTGAATTTGTAGTGCAGTTAGATGTGTGGTTGTACCCAGACCACTGATACCAATTGTCAGGTGTTTGTCTGTGGGAACTTCTGCCCAGGATTTGTACTTGGTTGAACTGATAGTAAATGGTGCTATACACAGATTCATCAATGACTGAAATTTGTCTAGATCATAACTTTCATTGGGGTATAGATTGGCACGAATATAAAATGCCGAACTGGTTGCTTGGATAGCGTTTGGTGTGTCCAGAATATGATGTGCAGCAACGGCTCCGCCTGCACCGGGTTTATAGTCAATGATAAAATTGTATTTTTTCTGGTCGCGATTGGCCGCTTCTGCTAGGCTGCGCCAATAACTGGCAGCTTGGTCAGCTGCAGTCCAAGAATAGTTTATGGTGATGTTTTCTGTGGCTGAAACTGTTAAACACAGTGTAATTAATATTAGTGCTAAGATCTTGTTCATGTATGTACTTTTAAAGATATATTTAATTGCATTTTTGTTTGCCAAAATATTTTATTTGCTTGACTTCCAGGTCTAAATATATTACAATTAACAAATGCCATCCACGGCTATAACTCGGAGAATAAATTGACAAAAAAGAAAAAACAAACTGCATTAGATGCGATGGCCGGCGACGGCGGGTATGAGGAATCAACATTGGCAGATGTGATTCGTTTTAAAATGCGGCGTGACGGCAAGAGATTCTGGGCCAACGACAACATCAGTGAGTATGTAGATAGCCCTGCTATCCGAAAACAACTAATTGAAGAAGCAACTGCGGCATTTGAACAAGTGCTAAAGACTTTGCTGATCGACACCGAAACAGATCCCAGCAGTAAAGGTACTGCCAAGCGGTTGGCAAAAATGTATATTAATGAGGTAATGAGTGGAAGATATGATTCAGCCCCCGACGCTACAGCGTTCCCAAATGATTCGCAAGACCGTTACGAAGGTATGCTTGTTGTTCGCAGTGAATTGCGTAGTATGTGCAGTCATCATCACCAACCTGTGGCTGGTGTGGCTTATATTGGTATTATTGCTGCCGATAAACTTATTGGTTTATCTAAGTATTCCAGAATCGCTCAGTGGTGTGCCAGACGAGGTACTCTCCAGGAGGAGCTTTGTAATGAAATTGCTCGGGAAATAGGGCGAGCCACAGGTGCCGAAAACATTGGTGTGTACATGCAAATGACGCATGGATGTTGCGAGAATCGCGGTATTATGGCGCATAGCAGTTTGACTCAAACAACTGTGCTCAAAGGTTCTTTTAACACCGACGGCAACACAAAGAAAGAGTTCTTTGACAACATCAAGCTACAACAGGAATTTGCTCCAAGATGAAATATGATACATTGGAACAAGCACAAGAAGCAGGTGCGGCACCTTGGGACGACATTGTTAGAGAAGATTTTCATGTAATTGTGTTCCGAGACCGATATCCAGTGACCCGAGGTCATTTGCTATTTGTTCCAACGCATAACACTCCTGGTGTTATTGAAGATGCTTTTGGCGATGCTCTCAGAGAAGGTGAGCGTATGGTTGATGAAGGTGAGTGCGAAGCATTTAACATCGGACTCAACCAGGGTGCAGCCGCAGGACAAACAGTGATGTATCCTCATGTGCATCTCATTCCACGCAGACTTGGCGACTGTGCAGACCCAGTGGGCGGTGTGCGTGGTGTAATTTTTGGCCAGGCCAACTATAAAGCTGCCGGATATAATAAACCGGAATAAGTAATGAATTCAGCGGTCTTTAGGCATCACTCCCGCTTTACAAATTCTGCTGCCTATGCTAAAATTTAACATAGGAGAACAAGCATGACACCAGTAGTTTACAAATACACAAGTACAAAAGAATATGTGGACGCATTTCCCTGCGCCTACAGGCAGTGGCGAGCAGACAGTCATTGTAACACCATACATGGTTACAGCTTCAGTATGAAGTTTTACTTTGGTACCGATGATCTAGATGTTCGCAACTGGGCTGCTGATTACGGTGGCTTGAAAGAACTAAAGAAGATTTTAGAAGATCAATTTGATCATACACTATTAGTTGCAGAAGATGACCCAGAACTTAAAACATTCAAATTGTTGCAAGAAAAGAAGATGGCCAAACTAACTATTCTGCCAAGACTAGGATGTGAAAGTCTAGCTGACATGCTTTACACTTATGTAAATGGAGTTTACATTCCAGACATGTGGGGTCCAGGTGAAGCCGCCAGACTTTGGTGCTATCGTGTAGAAGTGAGAGAAACACAGGCCAATATGGCATTTAGAGAAGGTCATAGAGAATGGAATGAAGACTTATTGGAGTAAGGAGATGGATGTGCCAAAGTTAAACAATCATATAGAAAAGAGAGCTTCAAAAGAAATCGAAAATATTCGAAACCCTTGGCAAAAACTTAAAGAAGATGATGAAGATTTAAAAGAAAAAATCCAACAAGAAGAACTTGATAACTGTAATAAAAACATTGTTAAAAGTAATAATTAAAAGATTTTGGCGCATCTGGGCCAAAGCCCTGGGTGAAAAAGCCAGTCACAATGATTGTGAAGCTGATCTAGTGGCGGTGATAAGAACGGTGATTATATTATCTTATATNATCACCAACGCCTTCATTGTTGCTGGCGTTATTAGACATTGGAATNAATAGGAAATTTATGAGTGAGCATGAATATAAAATTGCAGTCTTGTTACCAACAAGAGGTAGAGATGACGCATTAGAGCGTAGTGTTAAAAGTTTGTTTGATCTAGCCGACGATCCTGACAACATACAACTCATGCTAGGGTTTGACACTGACGACGAAGAAGGCATTGGTGCATTTCAAGAAGTTGTACAACCTTGGCTAGACGAGCAAGGAATCAATTACACTGCAATGACATTTGAGCCCTTGGGCTATACTCGTCTAAATGAATATGTAAACACTCTTGCTAAAAATTCTGATGCTGATTGGTTGGTATTCTGGAACGATGATGCCTACATGGAAACACAGGGTTGGGATACCGCTATTGCTAGCCATACAGGCGAATTCAAATTGCTAGCGTTCCATACACACAACGATCATCCCTACAGTATATTCCCAATCGCTCCTAGAGAGTGGTTAGACTTGCTGGGCTATCTAAGTCCACATCAAATTTCAGATGCATGGTTAAGTCAACAGGCTTATATGCTGGATATTTGGGAAAGAATCCCAGTGGATGTTGTGCATGATCGCCATGACCTAACTGGCAACAATGGTGATGACACATTCAAGAACAGAGTCATGTACGAAGGCAAGCCCAGCGATCCTAGAGACTTCCATCATCCAACTTGGTCAGCTCTGAGATTCAACGAATGTGATCGTCTTGCTGACTACATGAGAACTCGTGGTATCGACACATCATGGTGGGACAACATCAAAGCTGGCAAACAAGACCCCTGGGACAAGTTACGAGTCAACGATGTCAACAAGCAGATGGTACAGTTCAATATCAAAACATACGGATAACACTATGATCGAAGAAACACTAGAAGATAAAATCAAACGCTACTGGAACAACCAGCCGTGCAACATCAAACATGGAGATAGCGAACCTGGTACCGTAGAATTTTTCCAACAGGTATCTGCTCGTCGATACTTGGTAGAATCACACATTCCTGAATTTGCTGGATTTCATCAATGGCAAGGAAAGAAAGTATTGGAAATTGGCCCAGGCATTGGCAGTGATGCGGCTGAGTTTGCTCGCAATGGTGCCGAATACTATGGCATAGACTACAGTGATGAAAGTGTCAAACTGGCACAACAACGATTCAATGTGGAAGGACTAGAAGGCGTATTTAGATGCGGTGATGCCAGTGATCCTGAATCATTTGAAGGTTTGCCAGAAATGGATCTTGTGTATAGTTTTGGTGTGATACATCATTTCCCTGCCATTGATAGAATCATAGACAATGTGTACAACATTTTAAAGCCTGGTGGCGAATTCCGCTTCATGGTCTATGCAAAGAATTCTTGGAAACAGGCAATGATTTACAAAGGGCTGGATCAATACGAAGCACAGGCAGGATGCCCTTACGCTAAAAGTTACACTAGAGAAGAAATTCCAGAACTACTAGGCAGTAAGTTTCATGTTGAGCGACTGCGTCAAGAGCATTGTTTTATGTACAATGTAGAAGCATACAAAGAAGGCAGGTACGAACTTGAGCCTTGGTTTGAAGCCATGCCTACTGCCATGCGTGAAGCAGTGAGAGAATATCTAGGATGGCATTTGTTGGTCAAAGCAAAAAAGATCTAGGATGTTTAAGACAGTACCAACATTTTTTGGACCGTTAGTAGCAATAGAAACCGATGATAGAATTGGTGATGAACTAGAGCGAGTAGGACATTGGGAATTTCAAGATTTTTTAGAAATAATTGAAATATACCAAAGACTTTTTTCAAATAAACTAGGTACAATCTTAGACATCGGATGCAACATAGGCACATGGACCATACCTCTGGCACATAGATTCAGCAACAATAAAGTTATGGCATTCGATTGTCAATCTGTTGCAATCGAATGTGTCAATAGAAGTGTGCGACTCAATCATCTCGCTAATGTTTCCACAATGTGGTGTGCAATCAGCGATGTTGATCAAAGTGTGAGCTACAACGAAATCAACTACAACTGGGGTGCTAACTTTGGTGCATTTGAATTTGAAACTCCTTTTATCAATTCTGATTTCAACGGCAAACTATCGAATAACACCAGCAAAATTGAAGTACAGACTGTTGACAGTCTAAATATCGATCATGTTAGTTTTATAAAAATAGATGTCGAAGGCATGGAACACAAAGTACTCAAAGGCAGTGCCGAAACAATAAAAAGATGTCGTCCAATGATTGTTTGGGAACATCATAAAACTAACAGAGATTTGGCTAATAAACTATTGACAACCCTAGGGTACAAAGAGTATAATAGTATAGGACAACTAACATTATCAATACCATGAAAATTAAAGTAAGTGAATTATTTTACAGCCTACAAGGCGAAGGGCGTTTTGTTGGAGTACCCAGTGTATTCCTGAGAACATTCGGGTGTAATTTTACCTGCAGCGGATTTGGATGCAAGCCTGGAGAAAAATCCACTGGAGCAGATGAGATTGCAGAGGTTGTGCATCTGTACAACAACTTTGAAGAACTGCCTTTGGTAGAAACAGGTTGCGACAGTTACGCCAGTTGGCACCCTGCGTTCAAGCACCTAAGTCCAAACTACACCTCAGATCAACTTGTGAACAAAATGCTTGATCTAGTACCAAATAGACAATGGCTACAACAAAACGGCAATGATGTTCACTTGGTCATCACCGGAGGTGAACCATTGTTGGGCTGGCAGCGAGCATATAGCGAGTTACTGGATCATCCACAGATGAAAAACCTGCAGAATATCACCTTTGAAACAAATGGCACTCAAAAACTAACACCAGAGTTTAAAGAATATTTGTTAAACTGGGTTCGACATGATCATCAGAATCGTGAAATCACATTCAGTGTCAGTGCCAAACTAAGTGCGTCAGGCGAAACATGGGCTGATGCTATACAACCAGATATTGTGGCCAGCTATCAAGAAGTTGGCACAGTTTATCTTAAATTTGTTGTGGAAACTGATGAGCACATTGAAGAAGCCATTCGTGCCACACAAGAATTTAGAGCAGGCGGGTTTCGTGGAAAAGTTTATCTAATGCCACAAGGTGGTATCGTTGAACCTTATGATCGGAACAAACAACGAATAGCTGATATTTGTTGTACACAGGGCTGGAACTACAGTCCTAGATTACATGTAGACTTATGGGGTAACGGATGGGGCAAGTAAAAAACGATATTGTAGCGTGGATTAAAAACTACGCAGAACAAGCTGGTATGACCAGTTTGGTTGTGGGCATTTCTGGTGGTATTGATTCAGCAGTAGTCAGTGCTCTTTGTGCACACACAGGATTACACACTGTGGCAGTGACCATGCCCATTAGACAACGACCAGAGTTGCATGATCTTAGTATGCGTCAAGGTCAATGGCTAACTGAAAACTTTGATAATGTGCGCCACGAAATCATTGACCTTACACCAGTGTTTGATCAATTTGAAACCAAGTTGAATACCTACAGTAATTTGCTGGGCATGGCCAATAGTCGTGCTAGATTACGCATGGCCACACTGTATCAAGTGGCACAGAGTGTGAATGGTATTGTGGTTGGCACAGGCAACAAAGTTGAAGACTTTGGTGTGGGATTTTATACCAAGTACGGCGATGGTGGAGTAGATATCAGTCCAATTGGCGATCTATACAAATCCGAAGTCTGGGCCTTGGGCAGAGAAATGGGTGTGTTGCAGGACATCATTGATGCTCCGCCCACTGACGGCTTATGGGATGACGGCCGCACTGATGAAGATCAACTGGCAGGGTTGACCTATGCTGACCTGGAACTGGCCATGCAACAGGATCTAGGCGAAATCACAGTCAATGGTGATATTGAACAGCATAATCTAGACTGTTATCGTGCTATTAGAGCTAGAAGTTTACACAAGATGAATCCTATTCCTGTGTTTAAAAAATCTTGACCGTGAACAAAACTCACGATAATTATATACATCTATTAAGGAAAACATATGGCAAAAATTGGATTTATTGGAATTGGTAAACTAGGTTTAGACTGCGCAGAAGTGTTTGCAGAAAAGCACGAAGTTCGTGGCTATGACATTTACCCACGCACCAGCGATAGTGTAAAAGTCTGTGATATCGCAGAACTTGTCAACGAAAGCGAATGGATTTTTATTGCCGTTCCTACTCCTCATGCTGAAGGCTATGACGGATCTGTTCCAAGCTCACACATGGAACCTAGAGACTTTGGGCATGAAGCAGTGTTAGATGCTATCGCCAAAGTAAATCAACATGCTAACGGTTCAAAGAAAGTTGTGTTGATCAGTACGGTATTGCCCGGAACGACTCGTCGCAAGTTTATTACACAGTTGGATCCCCGACATCAATTCTGCTACAATCCGTATTTGATTGCTATGGGCTCTGTGAAGTGGGACATGGCCAATCCAGAAATGGTTATTATTGGTACCGAAGACGGCAGCTTGACTGGCGTTGCTGGTGAATTGATCGACTTGTACAAAACAATCATGAACAACGATCCACGCTATGAAGTTGGCACCTGGGACGAATGTGAATCAATCAAGATTTTTTACAACACATTTATTTCAGCCAAAGTTGGTCTTGTAAACATGATTCAAGACTTTGCATTAAAAATCGGTAATATCAATGTTGATGTCGTTACCAATGCACTTGCTCGTAGTACCATGCGTATCATGGGACCCAAGTACATGACAGCGGGCATGGGCGATGCAGGCGCTTGTCATCCCAGAGATAACATTGCTCTGCGTTGGTTGGCACAAGAGTATGACATTGGCTATGATTTGTTTGACACAGTGATGCATGCTAGAGAAATTCAAGCTAAAAATCTAGCCGAGTTCCTGGTTGAACAGTCTGATCAAACAGGATTGCCTATTATCATTCACGGTAAAGCCTACAAGCCAGATGTGCCTTATTGTATTGGCAGCTATTCAACATTAGTAGGCCACTACATCAAAGAAGCAGGACGCACAGTAAAATATGTAGATCCACTGGCTGATGATGATACTGATGTAGTTGCAGGTGTTACTGAGGCCGCAGTGTTTTTATGGGCACACAATCGTAAAATTACATACGAATACACCGGTGATCAAAAGGACACACAACCTTACTGCTACATTGCTCAGGGATCTGTTATTGTTGATCCATGGCGTAAACTCTCCAGCACTGATGGTGTAACAGTTGTACACTACGGAAACACACGGTCTTAATGGGCGCAGGCTACCAAGGCAAAAAAGCAATGAAATGGGACAACGACGCGTCTTTTTATCGCAAAGCAGTATGGGTAGAAAGATTCGCTTGGTTGCCCCGGCGTTGTAATATATCAGGTCGTAGACTTTGGTTAACAAAAACTATGATGGGTGTGGCCATGTGGACCGGCCCTGGTGATCCAGTGTTTGAATTTAAATGGCACGATATGAAAGAACATGTATTGTTCTTGTTAAAAGGAAAGCCCGATGGGAATATTTGATAAGTTGTTTAAAAAACCCAAGCCAGTGGTCAAGCCTGAACCCAAGCCCAAAGCTGAACCCAAGCCTCCAGTGAAGACTGCCAAAGAAATTGCCACAGAAAAAGGCGAGCCTTGGGTTGATATTCTCAGCATGGATGTGGATCCTAACAATCTACACCAAGGTGCGTTTGAACTGGACTGGAATGAAAAGTTTGTAGCAAATCTGGTTCGTGCAGGTTATCAAATGAAACCTGATGACACTGACAATGAAATTGTCGATCGGTGGTTTCAAGCAGTATGCCGTAATGTAGTACTTGAAACATGGGAGCAAGAACAAGCAATGAATCCCAACAGAGTTATTCGTAGTAAAGACATTGGCGGCGGTCGTAGTGAGGTAAGTTGATGGAATCACTCAAGCCACCACGCACAGTCAAGTATTATCAATTAATGAAAATGGCAACTAAGACTGGCTTGAACATTTCACCATGTGGTACTATTCCCAGTGGCAACAACTATATTGGCACTGGTATGTATACAACCTTGCAAGAGGCTGAACACAATCGTACAATGGAAACCTTAAAAGACATGGACAGCAGCTACAACTCCTATCACATCTTTGAACTAGAATTTCCCAACCCGGTATATAAAGAATGATATTCAATCACATTAAACAACTCAAAGCTGAAGGTAAAAAAATTGGCATTACCTTCAGCACATTCGACATGTTGCATGCCGGGCATGTGGCCATGTTGAGCGATGCCAAGAACCATTGCGATTATTTAATTGCTGGATTGCAAACAGATCCTACAATTGATCGTCCTGATACCAAAAACAAACCTATCCAAAGCATAGTAGAGCGTCAAATACAATTAGCAGGGTGTAGGTATGTAGATGAAGTAGTGATATACAGTACTGAACAAGACCTAGTTGATATCTTGCTTACCCTACCAATTGATGTGCGTATACTTGGTGTTGAGTACGAAGGCAAGCAATTCACTGGTGACGAAGCATGTTGGAAGCGTGGTATTGATATTGTATTCAATGGTAGAGATCACAGTTTCTCTAGTTCAAGTCTTAGAAAGCGTGTGGCTGAAGCAGAAACTTATAAACTTTTATCAAAACAATGATATTGTATGTGAATGGTGATAGTCATACTGCGGCAGCCGAAGCAGTGAACCCGTATGCGTTTGCCGAAGACGATGATCAATATTTTTACATGGGTCGTGTTGCACACCCAGAAAATTTACAAGTCAGCTGGGGTAAACTGTTGAGTTTGTCTTTACATTGCGGACTTCATTGTGCAGCAGAGAGTGCCAGTAGCAATACTAGAATAATGCGCACCACAAGAGAATGGATTGCAGCCAATCCCAAGCAATTAGACACTGTATTGATTGTTATCCAATGGAGCACATGGGAGCGTGAAGAATGGTTGATCGATGGTGTATATTACCAAGTAAATGCATCTGGCATAGATCAGGTTCCGCCTGATTATCAACAACAGTACAAAGAATACATCGCTAATATCAACTGGCAACAACGAACAGAATCTGCACACAAAGAAATCTGGGAATTTCACAAAGAATTACAAGCACAAAACATTCGTCATGTGTTCTTTAATGGCAACAATGATTTTTCTCGAATTCCAGATTTGCAACAAAAAGTGTGGGATATGTGCTACATTGCACCCTACGATCCCACAATGACATTTGATTATATTATCCGAAAACAAGGAATTGACACAGTTGCACCCAATTCTTGGCATTTTGGACGAGAAGGCCATAGCTTTTTCCACCGTTTCATGCTACTATACATTACTGTTAATAACTTCATTTAAGGTTTCTTATGCGTTATGTGCTGATTGATACAGCAAATATGTTTTTTCGTGCCCGACACGGTGCGTTTCGCGCCAGTGATCCGTGGGAAAAACTAGGATTTGCTTTGCATGTTACCTTGATGGCCGCCAACAAAGTAGCCCGTAGATTTGAAGCAGATCATGTGGTTTTCGCACTAGAAGGTCGTAGCTGGCGCAAAGATGTCTACAAACCCTACAAAGCAAATCGTGCAGTAGCCAGAGCTGCATTGACCGAAGCAGAACAAGAAGAAGATAAAATGTTCTGGGAGGGCTATGATGAATTGACTAAATACTTGTCTACACGAACCAACTGTAGCGTTATTCGTCATGCCACAGCAGAAGCAGATGATATCATCGCTCGTTGGATTGCATTACACCCCCAAGACGACCACATTATTATATCAAGTGACACAGATTTTGTCCAGTTACTGGCCACCAATGTAACGCAGTACAATGGCATAACTGATGAATTGTTGACTTTAGAAGGAATATTCGATGCCAAAGGTAAGCATGTCATTGATAAGAAAACTAAACAAGCAAAAACCTGTCCGGATCCGTCGTGGTTGCTATTTGAGAAGTGTATGCGTGGAGATAGCTCAGACAATGTATTCAGTGCGTATCCTGGAGTTCGTGAAAAAGGGACAAAGAATAAAGTTGGTCTCCGCGAGGCCTTTGCCGACCGAGACAAGCAAGGATACAATTGGAACAATCTCATGTTGCAACGATGGATGGACCCAGACGGAGTAGAGCATCGTGTGTTGGACGATTATGCACGCAATCGTACATTGATCGATCTCACTGCTCAGCCTGACGACATCAAAGCAGAAATTGATGCTGCTATTTGCGAACAGATATCTCACAAAGATGTAGGACAAGTTGGCGTTAGATTTATGCAATTCTGCGGCAAGTTTGAATTGAATAAGTGTAGCGAATCAGCAGACCAATTTGGTCGCTGGTTGAATGAAACATACAAAGGAGTGCTTGAAAATGCTAGTAGCCAAACCAGTAATTGAAGATGAATTTTGGATCTTACAACAAGATGATCGAAAGGTCGGTAATGTTGAAGCCTGTGCCGACGGATATCAAGTTCGTATCAACAATCAAGTTGCACAGTACAAGACCATTCGCATGGTGGAAGAAAGATTCAAAGTTCAATTTGAATCACTGCCAGCAACAAAGACCAAGGCAGATGTCAGCCTGGTGCACGGATATCCTGCACAGGGTCGAGTACACAATCCTGTATGGGATGTTAGACACAGACTTCCTATCTACACCAAGACAACCAAAAGCAAGAGCTGGTTCGCAGCGGGATGGTATTCAGTGAAAAAAGGCCGTAACTGGAAAACGGTTCAGGACCCAAAACTTATTGTACTAGAACGATATCCTTATCGTGGACCATATTATACCAAGGACTTAGTAGATGACCAATCCATTTAGAGATCAAGAAAAATTCATGTGTGCCTGCGATCAAACTGTTGATGAGCACAACGACCAACAATACCGATTGTATTGCAATCTCATAGCCGAAGAGTTCACAGAGCTCAATACTGCTATCACTCAAGGAGATCGAGTAGAGCAATTAGATGCGCTCATCGACATCTTGGTTGTGACCATTGGTGCCATTCATTCAGGAGGCTTTGATGGAGAAGGTGCATGGAAAGAAGTTATGGGCACCAACTTTGCAAAGATTGACAAGGTCACTGGCCGGGTTCGTAAGCGTGAAGATGGCAAGGTGCTCAAGCCTGTGGGTTGGGAACCACCACAACTGGGAAAATTTGTACAATGATGCACATACAACGATTCATTGAACGCCTGCAAGGATTCGACGCCAGAGCCGCTAGAGACTTTACTATGCCACTGAAAGATGCCAAAGATCTACATGCCGATATTACACAACTGCTGATTGAATTAAAAAAATTGCAAGAAACAGTAGTAAATGCGCAACAAGACGAGGTTATTGTGGTAAAAATGGACGGTGGGAAATTCTAAAACTGCATATATTTGCATATAAATAAATGTAGGAGTTTATTGATGAGCAGACCCAAGCCAAATGTTATTATAGAGCAAACAAACCGTACCACTTACAAAAGTGAACAGGTGTTGGCCAGCGAAGGCGTATGGGCAGTGTTCTATGATTCTAAACCCATCAACCTCAAGACTTCGAACCTTCTTGTGCAATATCCTGGGCCCAAGTACAAAAAAGTTTCATTCTCCAATCCTGGACATGCAAAAAATCTGGCCAAAAAACTCAATGTACAATTCAAGACTGACAAGTTCACAGTGGTATTGTTAACACAAGGTCAACAGATATATCCCTAATATCATGTACAAGTCAAAGATGATTGTGTTCGGCGACAGTTGGGCACAAGGTTCTGAATTAGGTGCAAATGAAAAAACTTTTGGTGAGCTTGTATCTAATCAGTTAGGACATGACTATTTTTCTAACTATGCAGAACCAGCGTCATGTATCTCACATTTGATTGTAAAATTAAAAAGTTTTTTAAAAAGAAATTCTGAAGTAGGCGAAGATTCATCCAAGTTTGTTGCAGTATTTTTCTTGACCGCACAAGAAAGGTCAATGAATAATATAGATGGCGATTGGATATTTTACAACGCCAGTGGCGGATATTCTCCCAACAGCAAACACAGAGAAGCGGCAGATATAACCAATGATTATTATTGGAAATATTTTTATAATCCAGAACAAACAAATATCATAACTAACAGTAACATTATTGCGTTACAGGCAATTTGCCAACAACACGGAATTCAAGATTTTTACATAGCCGGCTGGCAACAATTTGATTTGTGGCCAGAAGTAGATCATTCAAAAATATACAAAGATGGCAAGGTCAGTTGCGCCGATTTACTTGGGTTAACCATTGATGATGTTGTAGACCGTAAAAATCCTTACATTTATCCAAATGATAGTCATCCAAATCAAAAAGGACACCAACTAATTGCTGATCGATTAGTTGAATGGATTACCAGTGAGCAACAAACAATCGCTCACTGAGGCACTTGTAGCACAGTTGCCACCTGAATTAGGCATAACTGTGGTTGACGCATCAAGCACATGGTGGTATAATATAAGAAAGAACGGTGGCCTGAGGTTAAGCGAACGCGGTTATCAGGTCTTAACTGAACATCTTCATTTTGAAACTTACAAGATAAACCTAGAAGATGTGCGTGTAGACTTGCCGCTGATACTAGAAATGGATCGTAAATTTCAAATGCCCTACTATTTCGAAATCAAAAAACATCGTGTTAAAAGTTTGATATTGTTTGGCAGCAAGGAAGCAGTGATGATCAATATGTATGGCGATGTTGTAAAATTTTTAAAGAATTATCAACCATGAACAAGAGTCCCAAGCGCAACACTTTTCAAGTAGAAAGCTACATTAAAAGAACCAAAGAAAAAGGCAAAGAACCCAATCCAGCATATTTAAAAATGTGGGAAGACTTTCGTAAGATCGACGAACAACGAGAAACCGACACAGAATGGCAAAAGAACAACATGGAATACGATCTAAGATCTACTGCTTGGATCTGTGACAAAGTCAAAGCGTCTGACGCCTATGCCCAGAACTTATATGCAGCCATGTGTAACATGCAGTTTCAACAAAATGAAGTATGGCCAGTGTTGAAAGATCAAAGGTGGAGTTGTAGTTGGCGCCATGCAGGTGGAATCATTGCTGACATGTGTGAGCAAGGTGACTACATTGATTGGTACTGTTCAGGCATAGGCGGGCTTAATCAAGAATACGACATCAAGGAAACCGACGAGGAATGGCAAAAACGAACTGGCTTTGTTCCAGAAGGCACAGTCACTGATGAAATTCGAGCAGATTTATTAAAGCTAGGCTGGGTTCCCATTGAGTGTAATGATGATTAAATTTTTAACCACTGATATTGAATTTAAAAAACAATGGTTTGCTGATCTTAGATACTTGGCTGGCAAAAATTTATCACAGGCCCACTTGATGCAACATCAACAAATGGCAAAAAATGTGCTTGATCTAGCAGGAATCAACAACAATGCATTAGGTGCACACAGTCATATCAAACCCGCTGATACAGTAGAATATCATGATCAAACCATAACAGGTAAAAAGCATTGGGTTAGTAATGCAGCTGATGCTGACTATGGAGTTTTTACAGTAAAAGGATTTGATATTGTTTATGTTCCAGATTTAAAAGTATCGAATAAAATAAATTTTATTGATACCTTGGGCATGGAAGAAACTAGATCTGCTGACATTGAGTTCAATGGTACACCTGCTGTCAAGTTGTTTAATAAAAGCAATGCTGGTGTAGCACAATTGTTTCATATTCATGACATATGTTTTGTAACTAATCAATTCGGAGTGGCAGAAGGACTATACAAAAATACAAAAACATCGGATCCAATGATAGAACTTCAATTAAATGCATTGAATTTATTGTGGGAATCACTGTTGCCAATTTCTGAAATAAAAGAAGTTGACAGACAAAAACAAAAACAAATCGATACTGTGTACGCATTTGGAAAATTCACTTTAGTCAATGTGTTGGAGCATGTGTTAAAGACCAGCAGCAGCGGATTGTATAACACCAATGCGGCAGGACATCAACTGTATAAAGATGCATTGATTTACTCTTCTCATGGAAGAAATTTACAAAAATCTTTTGAAAAGGAGTTTGTAACAACATACTAAATAACTATATGGATAATGTATACTTAGGATGTTTAATGGTCGCAATCATATTTGGTTGCTGGGCATGGGACTGGTATAACAATCATATGAAGTAAAGAATAGTTGTAATCCCTTCAAAGCGAAGGAACTCAAGACGGGGGTGCGAATCCCCCCAGGTCCACCATAAGAGCATAAATTTACTTTGGTATTGTGTTTTTATGATGGGCCTGCATAGTTTCGATTGGGTTAGATAGTAGAGACGGCAACTCAGTAGGCGATGACTGTAAATCAAGCAAAATAAAGTAAATGCAAAAACATCTACTGGCGAAGTAACTGTATCTGGCAAAGGCGTAAAGTTCTCTGCTCGTTCAGTAAAAGCCGAATCTTTCGCAGTCTAATCACTGGCGTAGGGTAGGAAATACCTAGTAACAGAAACAAACCAGCCCGCTTCGGCGGGTTTTTAATACACTATACAGAAATGTTAATAAATATTAAGTTGATCTTAGATCACTCTCTTAAAGGAAATTAAAAATGAAGAAAATCGTAATTGCAAGTTTAATTGCATTGGCAGGATCAGCATTTGCTGCATCAGTTACACTTGAAGGTGTGAATCAAATTGGCGACCATGGTGATGCTAACTCATCAAACTCAAGCATCACTGTTAAAGAATCTCTGAACAATATGCTTGCATATGATCTTGGAGTTCAGCAACAAGTTGCCGCCGGTACTCATGCGTTGACAACTCGTGATGAAGCTGGTCTTACAGCCGCAGTGCCAGTTGGCCCAATTGGTGTTTACACTCGTGTAGCAGCAGGTGCTAGATACACAAATGTCACTCACTTTGGTTACTACAGTGTTGAGCCCGGTGTTACATACACAATTGGTAAGGTAACTGCCAAGGTCGGATTCCGTTTCCGTGATGCGTTCAAAGAAGCCAATCTAGATGCAACACGCACAACTCGTACTGGTGTATCTTATGAGTTGACAAAGAAAGATGCAGTTGGATTCCGTTTCGACCGTGTGACAGGTGACAGTACAAATCACAGCTACAATTTTAACTATACACATTCATTCTAATTCCGAATTAGAAGTTACTAAAAGGCTCTTCGGAGCCTTTTCTTTTGGAATCTTTACATTAGTGGTCACATTTTTGTAATGGTTACTACTATAAATAAGGTTGAGTGATTGGCACTCATTATAATTCCAAAATAGGAGCTCGAAATGACAGACGAAACAACATTGCCCGAAGACGACGAAGTAGATACAACACCAGAAGACGATACAACTGATATAGATACTACCGAAGACGATACAGATACAAGTGATGATACCACAGAAGATGATACAGATGACGAATCAGATGAAGAAGACGAATCAGATGATACAGATGAAGAAGACGAATCAGATGAAGATGATACAGATGACGAATCAGATGAAGATGATACAGATGACGAATCAGATGATACAGA
>JGI26470J50227_1000329_pt1 | contig 20782 bp, 26 predicted proteins | sample FreactTroBogLake_FD_50227 | JGI IMG/M metagenome (IMG submission 50227) | reverse complement strand
CGGATGGATGTCGAAGCCGGCATCATAATAGCGAAAGAAAATTAGCTTTAGAAGCGTATCGAATAAAAGAAAGGGGCGCTTAAGCGCCCCAATTTTTTGATCAAAAGCCTCTGGTGGCCTTCCTAATCGGTTTACTTCTCGAACAGGCAGACGACAAAACAGAAGATGTAGCCGAGCATAGATCCGCCGAAGAAGGCGGCCATGTAAAGCGCGAGCTGGTGGTTTTCAATCCCGCACATCATTGGCTTCGATTTCCTTGATGATCCATTCAAAGGGGATGATGCCTTCGTCCAAAGCTCGGATCAGAAGGCGGGCGCTGGCTGGCATGGCGTGGGTATCATCCAGCCAATTGTAGACGGTGCGTCTGGTTCTGCCCAATAGTTTGGCTGCGTCGTCGATGGTCAATTCGTATTTGTCGATGAAGGTTCTGAGGCTGGTCATTGTACTGTTTCCATGGTGTATTCATCTCCGCCCAGATCCATTGTCCCCATGCTGTCGAGCATAGCCAGCACGGCCTCGTAGGCCATGCGCTGCCCAAGCAAGGGGTGAAGGGTGGCCATCGTACCGGCCAGCATGAAGTGGGCCGTTCTCATGATGCCGTCGATGCTTTCATCTTGGGCCGACAAGATGGCGAGCTCCAATGCGTCTCTCATGATGCGGTTTTTGATTGTTTCGATTTGAATGTTTTGGCTGGTCATATTACCGAACTCCGATTGCGAAGGCGTAGATCATAGCCAAGAAAAGGCCAAGGCATATGATGTTGATGGCAACTTCAACGGCTTCGAAAGCCATTTCTTCAAGCGCTAATTTTTGCATTTTCGTTCTCCAAGTAAAGACTGACAAATTGCGGAATGACGATTCCCATTTCTAAAAGATCACGGGCTGCCTCGTTGTGCCGACGGGCGGCGAGGTAAAATCTATCAAGATCAATTGGTTCATTTTGAACTTCCCTTTCTGCAATTCCTCCCCAGACAATGATGGAATTAAAAAGCTGCGTGATTTTTTTTGCCTCTGTCTTGGTCATTTTACCAATCTCCAAAAGTGCAAACTGGGCCGCAGTTTGAACGGCTGCAACAATGGTTGCGGATAGCGTAAAGATCTTTCTGGCGCTGCTCTTTGCCGCCCCACTGAACGGGTGCAGCTCCTGCGATCAGCTCGTCGCACCGAGGGCATCCAGCGGTCGTGCGGCCAAAGGCTGGGCCTCCGCAGGTGTGCTTGGTGGTGGTTGATTTCTTCCATGCCATGATCTCGATCTCCTTACAGTGGCAGGACGTACTGTCCCTTGGGGTTGCATTGGTAGGTAATCTTATCGATGGCTGCCTTCTCGTAGTAGCACCACACCCTGGATCTCGCGCCCACCTCGAAGTAGTCCAGCGTCTTGCCCGTCTTGGTGAAAGCGAAGGCATGGCCTCTCTTGACTGCGACAACCGGATCGCTGCCGATCATCTGTTGGAACTGCCGAAGGGTGGGGTTGGTCTTGGTCGCCTTGAACTGCAAGCCGATCTGCTTGGCCACCTGGTTCATCACCATGACCGAAGATCCCTTCCGGGGCTTCCGGCCAGCTTCGTTGAACAACTTCCAGACTTCCATGTAGGGCCGACCACTCACGACCGTGAAAGCCCGAACTGCGCAATCGTTGGTTTCGTTCTTTGGCCGCCCAACAAAATCTTCCAGCTTCATCAACATCTCGATCTCCATATCCATCAACTTACAAAGCTAACTTAGTGAAGGTTCTGCACAATGTCAACAGGGTAAAACAAAAAAAGTGAAAAAAATGCAAAAATAATTTAGGGGCCGAAGCCCCTGTTTTAATAGCGGTTAATTACGCGCTTGCTGAGATCTGCGCCCTGAAAGCCGATCTTAAATTCGTTTGCTGCCGTCTGCAACACCATCAAATACCCGCGGGATTTGCGGGCCTTGATGGGCTGGCTAAAGCCGCGCATGGCCATCTCATATCCAGCTTCCCAGGCAAGCCAGCAGTCGGATGAAAAGATAAACGGGCAGGGGGTTCGATCTTCTCGGGCGTTATACCCTGCGAGCGTTTCGGTGATAAAGTCGTAAGCCATCTCGATCTCCATAAGGTGGGTGGGGCCGAAGCCCCTATTTTTAAGCGTAGGCTGACCAGTAGGCCGAAGGGTAGACGGGCTGGCCGCTCTCGAAGCCGGTGGGCTCCAGGAGCGAGGCGCTGGCGTAGCTCTCCACCTTGAAGTAGGGCTTGCCCATGCAGCCTGTCACCTTCTTCCGCATTGGCTCTCCGTAGTAGCTCCCCTTCACCGGGGTGCATTGCCCGCAAAGATAACCCGTCTCCGTCTTGGCTGCTGCAATCGGCGTCACCTCGATCATTGTGGGGGACACAACCTTCGTCACCTCGAAGTAGTCGATGTTGGTCTGCTCGAAGCCCCATGAGCTCTTGAAGATGTCGCCGACGTTGACGACGACGGGCATCGACCGCTTTGCCTTGTATTCCGCCTTCATCTTCTCCCGAACGATCACGCTGGCAACCTGCGACTCAACCTGCTTCTTCAAGCTTTCCTCGCTGCTCACTCTGTAAAACCAAGCGGGCTTGATCGCCTTGCCAACAAAGCACTGGGCGAGATACTGGCCGCTGGGAATGGGCAAAACCCAAACCTCGATCTTCAGCTCTGCGTTCGAATAAAAGAGGCTGTAGCCTTCTGGAATGTAACGGGTCTTGAACATCTCGATCTCCTTTTGTTTTCCAAATCAACCTTACAAAAATACATTAGATGCAGTTTCTGCATATGTAAATAGGGTCAAAAGAAAAAAATGCACTTTTTTAAAATTATTTTTGTGGTAGGTTCCTGCCCGGCGATCATGCCATAAAACTGAGGGGTAAATTATGTCTAACGGTCAATTGCAATCTATTGTCGAACGTATCGAGAATCTGGAACGGGAAAAGGCAGCCGCTGCCGAAGCAATCACAGAAGTCTACCAGGAAGCCAAGAGCTCCGGCTTCGACGTCAAGATCCTGCGGAAGGTGGTCGCAGCTCGTAAAAAGTCGGAAACCGAACGCCAGACAGAGAAGGCTATCATGGAAACCTACCTACACGCGCTGGGTATGCTTGCCGACACGCCGCTCGGTGAATACGCCATCAGGAACGCCGGTTCGTCGGTCTAACTTTGAAATTTCACAGTTGAGTGCTATTTATCGGGGCGGCGAGAGTCGCCTCGTTTTTTAGGTGGATTATGGCTAAAGCTGCAAAACCAGAGAAAATACACGGATCTTCTACCTACTCCGAAGAGATGGTTAAAAAGATTTGCGAGCTTATCGCTGATGGTAATGCTTTGCATCAAATCTCGAAGATGGAAGGAATGCCAGGAAATAGCGCGATCTATTCGTGGCTAGAAAAATACCCTTCTTTTGCGGAGCAGTACGCACGCGCACGCGAGAAACAGGCGGATCTTTTTGCTGCCCAGATCGTCACCATCGCCGACACAGCCACCGACGCCAACATCGCCAGGCTGCGAATGGATGCTCGCAAGTGGGCAGCGTCAAAGATCGCTCCGAAAAAGTACGGCGACAAGACGATGACGGAGCTCACCGGCGCTGACGGTGGCTCGATCAAGACCGAGGCGACATCGAAGGTCGATTGGCGTGAGCTCGATCCCGATCAGCGTGACGTGCTGCGCCAGGCGCTCCTGGCAGCCAAAGGATCGGCAAAGTGACTTTCCTCGACGTTGGCGGCCAGCTTCTGGACATCGAAGCCGAGCTGCTCGACAGCGACAGGATCGAGTGCGAGGCGTCGCTGGCTACCTTCGTCAAGATGGCGTGGGAACAGGTCGAGCCTGGGCAGCCTTACGTCCACGGCTGGCATATTGATTTCATCGCCGAGCATCTTGAAGCAATGGTCGATGGCCAGGAGATCGACGGCAAGCCGTACAATCGGCTCTTGATCAACGTACCACCTGGCACGATGAAAAGTATGTTGATCGGCGTCTTCATGCCAGCCTGGATCTGGGGGCCGTGCAATCTGCCTTCCACGCGCTTCCTGTGCGCCTCGCATAGCCAGGAGTTGGCCGTCCGCGATAATATGCGGATGAGGCGGCTCATCACGTCGGAGTGGTTCCAGGAGCGTTGGCCGCACGTTAAGCTGACAAACGACCAAAACCAGAAGACCAAGTTCGAAAACACGGCGACCGGCTGGCGACAAGCTACGTCTGCCGGATCCATCACCGGTGCGCGTGCTGACTTCGTGATCATCGACGACGCTCACAGCGTCGAAGGCGCGAACTCCGACCAGCAGCGCCAGACGACGGTCGATTGGTTCCTCGAAGCCGTTCCTACCCGCGTCAACAATCCCGATCGATCGTCGATCATTGTCGTGATGCAGCGGCTACATCAAGGCGACATAGCGGGCGAGATCCTCGACAAGCAGCTCGGTTACGATCACATCATGCTGCCTATGCTATACGATCCGCTGCGAGATCTGCCGACCAAGCTCGGCTATACCGACATCCGCCAGACTGCCGGTGAGCTGCTCTTTCCTGAGCGATTCCCCCAGGACGTTGTGGATCGGGATCGCAAGATCATGGGCGAGTACGCTTTCGCCGGTCAGATGCAACAGGAGCCAGCTCCTCGCGGTGGCGGCATTATCCGATCTGAGACGTGGCTCAAATGGGAAGGCGAGAAGGACGCTTTCCCTGAGTTCGATTACATCCTTGCCTCGCTCGATACAGCCTACACCGAGAAGGCCGAGGGCGATTACTCGGCGCTGACCATCTGGGGCGTCTTCTCGTTCGATTCGATGAGTAACGCCAACAAGATGTTTGGGCCAGACGGTCGAACCGTCCAGATTGAGCGCACCTATGGCGAGCTGCTGCCGAAGGTGATGCTGATCGACGCTTGGCAGGAGAAGCTGTCGCTGCACGATCTGGTCAACATGGTTGCCAAGACCTGCAAGCTGCGGAAAGTTGACAAGCTGCTGATCGAATCGACGGCAGCGGGGATCTCGGTCAGCCAGGAGCTGCGTCGGCTCTACAACCATGAGAGCTTTGCGGTGCAGCTCCAGCCGGTGGGTCGCCTCGACAAGACGGCTCGCCTTTACTCGGTGCAGCACCTGTTCGATGAGGGCATGATCTACGCTCCCGATAAGGCGTGGGCCGATATGGTCATCCAGCAGGTCGGGATCTTTCCGAAAGGCAAGCACGACGATCTGGTCGATACCGTCAGTCAAGCGTTGCGCCATCTGCGCGATCTCGGCATGATGCAGCGGGCTCCCGAACGCACGGCGGAGCTCGATGAAATGCGGCGTCAGCCTACCCGCGAGCCTGTGCCGTTGTATCCGTCGTAAATATGCGCTATTTCTAGCCATCCTGTTTTGAGGCGATCCCCATGCCGTTAGTGCCAGACCTGATCCCGAACCTTCGTCAAGCTGCGCCGGATGATCCCGATCAGCCAGGTGGCGCTGACATCATCATCGAGATGGCCGAAGAAGGCGCGGATATGCCGGAGGTCGATCAGAAGGGCGCGATCCTCAAGATTGAGCATGGCGATGGCTCGGTCACGGTCAGCCTCGACGGTCGCCCTCTGGGCGAAGCCGATCAGCGTGAGCCCAAGGGCTGGTTTGAGAATCTGGTCGATGACATTGACGAGCTTGAACTGAGCCGGATCTCGTCCGATCTGTTAAAAGGCATCGAAGATGACATCCAAAGCCGACAGGAATGGATCGAAGACCGAACCCAAGGCATCAAGCTCCTCGGCCTCAAAATGGAAGTCCCAGGGCTATCAGGGGCAGCCGACGGAGCTCCGGTCGAGGGTATGTCACGGATCAGGCATCCGCTACTGCTCGAAGCTGTATTGCGGTTTCAGGCGAATGCGCGATCCGAGCTACTGCCAACTGACGGGCCGGTAAAGATCCGCGACGACAACAATAACGGGACATTGCAGGAAGATCAGGACGCCAACGCGCTCGAAGAGGATATGAATCATTTCCTAACGGCAGTGGCTACCGAGTATTATCCCGACACCGACCGGATGCTGCTGATGCTCGGCTTTGGCGGAACAGCGTTCAAGAAGGGCTATTTCTGCCCGCTCCGCAACCGGCCTGTCATTGAGTCGGTCGATGCTGACGATCTGATCGTCAACAACGAGGCGACGGATTTGAGCAATGCCAAGCGTATCACCCACCGGTCACAGATGCGGCCAAACGTCGTTAAGCGGTTGCAGATCCTCGGCGTCTATCGCGACATTGAGCTTTCGACACCGAACGCCATCAAATTGGATTCCGTCCAGCTAGAGAAGAAGTCGCAGCAGGGCATCAGTGCCGAAAGCTCGAACCCCGATGATCGGGATCGTGAAATTTACGAGTGCTATTGCGAACTGGACATCCAGGGCTTTGAGCACAAATACAAAGGTAAGGAGAGCGGCCTTGAAATTCCTTACCGCGTTACAATCGACGTTTCGTCGAAGCAGATCTTGTCCATCGTTCGCAATTACGATGAGGACGATCAGGAGCTTCCCGAAGCCCGTATTAACTTTGTCAAATACACCTTCGTACCGGGGCTGGGCTTTTATGACATTGGTCTCCTGCACATCCTAGGCAACACGACCAACGCGCTGACGGCAGCGTGGCGTGAGATGCTCGATGCCGGTATGTACGCCAATTTCCCCGGCTTTCTGTATGCCGACACCGGCGCTCGCCAAAACACCAATATTTTCCGCGTTCCTCCAGGTGGCGGTGCGCTGGTCAAGACCGGCGGTATGCCGATCAATCAAGCCGTCATGCCTTTGCCCTACAAAGACGTCGGGCCAGGCTTGATGCAGCTCACGGCCAACATGGCCGACACCGGTATGCGGATCGGCGGTACGTCTGAGCAGCAGGTCGGCGAAGGTCGGGCCGACGCTCCGGTTGGCACGACGCTGGCGATGATCGAACAGGCCACCAAAGTCATGAACTCGGTTCACAAGCGGATGCACGCTGCACAGGCCGAAGAGTTCCAGATGTTGGCTCGCCTGTTCAAGGAGAACCCACAGAGCTTCTGGCAGCGCAACAAGCGGCCAGCGAAGCCGTGGGATGAACAGACGTTTTTGCGGGCGCTGGACAATTGCGAGCTCGTCCCACAGGCGGATCCTAACACGGCCAGCCATGCCCAGCGTGTGATGAAGATCATGGCGCTGAAGCAGCTACAGGCTGCCAATCCGTCGATGTATGATCCAATTGCGATTGATACCGCAGCCCTTCAGGCGATTGGTTGGAGCAATCCGCAGCAGTTCTTGGCTCCGCCACAGGCTCAAGCCTCGCCTCCGCCTGAAATGATGGCCATTCAGGCCAAGATTCAGACAGATCAGACGGCTGCCCAAGCCAAGATGCTCACGGCTCAAGCCCGCATGGCGCAGGTGCAGCAGGGCGCACAGGGCGCAAAGGGCGGCATTGGCGCGAATCCTCAAGCCGATCAGATCAAGATGGCCGAGATCGCTGTTCACAAGCAGGAGATTGAGCAGCAAGCGCAGGATTCAATCCTTGATGCCGAAAACCGCAAGCGCGATCGTGAAAGCCGTGAACGGTTGGCGGCGATCAAGCTGGCCGAGCAGATGATGTCGAACCCGCAAGCCTCGCCAGTTGCCAATCAGCTTCTGGATCCCGGCTTAATTCAACGGCTCGAAGGCAATGAGCCCGCTCTTGATCCCAACGACGTGAAGGCTGGCTAATGATCGACAAACGGCATCACTTTCTGATGGTAGCACGGCACTTTGCCCGTGGTGGTTATGCGACTGATGGTGCTGTCGATGATGGTGATCAGCAGCCAATCGGGATGACGCAAGATCAGATTGACGCTGCTGTTTCCAAGCTGCCAGGTGCTACGATCTCGCCCACCCAGCCAACGTGGCGCGATACTGCTGCATCGGCTCTTCTTGGTGAGCAACCTACTACGCCACAAAGGGATTTTGTGCGCGGTCTGTTAGGATCCGAGGGTGCAGGTAAGTCGTCTTTTGGCTTGTCGGATCTTTTGCCGGTTGATCCGATGAGCGCACAGGAAAACTATCAGAAGGGCGATTATCAAAACGCTCTTTTGAATTTGATGCCTATGCGCGGCCCTGCGGCGCTAGAGGGTGAAACCTCAACTTTGGCTCGGTCGGTTATGCCGCGTCCCGTTATTCCAACATCACCTAATTTATCCGCGCCAGAAAAAACAATTGAAAGTAGATTGGCAACTAAAATAGCTGGCGATCCTTATGCATCAATGCACGAATATTCAAAATTAACGGATGAAGCTGGTCAAAATTTGACTGCAAATGGTCGTATTTTGAACACTGACACGGCGCGAGAGCTTTCTCCTGATTATTCAAAAGACATGGAATCAAAAGCCACACTTTCTCCGGCTGTCCATGAGCCATCGTCTTGGCTGACAAAATGGATGTACGAGCAAAAACTTGCTCAACCCGTAAAACCAACCGAAGATCCAATGGTGTTGTTTACGGCGGGAGGAGCTGGCGCAGGTAAATCAACGGCGCTTAGAGATGTTCCTGCAATGGCGGATCTCGAAAAAAATTCTCAAATTATTTACGATACCAACATGAATAATTACGGGAGTTCAAAGAAGAAGATTGATCAAGCGCTTGATGCAGGACGCCAAGCCGTTATTGCTTATGTTTATCGCGATCCTGTCGATGCTTTGGTTAATGGTTCTTTGCCTCGCGCTATGCGTATGGGCCGGACTGTTCCGCTAGAACAGCATCTTGAAACTCATGCGGGATCGGCTGACACAATCCGGCGGTTGGCCGCTGATTATGCAGACAATCCGAATGTTGCGTTTCGTGTCATCGATAATTCCCGTGGAAGGGGAAATGCTGCTCTTGGTAGCCTTGAAACTATAGATCCAAGTCGTTATAATAATGGTATGGATCGGTTAAGATCCGCACTGGAAAAATCATATGCAGATGGAAAAATATCAGAACCAGTATACCGTGGAACACTTGGTGCAAATGCCGCCGGAGAAAGCTCGGGAGGCTCTATTGTCTCTACCGGATACAGATCGGGCGGCACTGTTAAGGGCAATGCCTCTAAATCACAAGGCGGATATCCTAATGTCCGGCCTAGTCGGCAAGCTAAGACACCACACAAAGTAATTGCTTCTAAGCATTTATCTGCTGCCACAGGGCGTGATCTGATTGATCGCGCCCTTTCTGTTGTTCCGAAATACGGCTCGCCGCTGCACGATGCCGTAACTATCGCCCAGCAGCAAACACGGGGACGCCCGTAATAACCCCCCTCTCCAGGAGACTACCATGTCGATTATGTCCAAAAATGCCCGCTCGGCGCTTAAAAGCAAGGCTCAACGCCTTGTAGGCCCAGATCCACGGGGTACGCCTATTGATGCTTCCGGCTATACGCCACCGGATGCAGAAGACGCTTCCGTCCAGACCGGTATGCGTCCTCTTTCCAAGCGCCAGTTCAAGAAGGGCGGCAAGGTAATCGGCAAGTACGAAGGCAAAGACGGCCATCACCATGCCGGTCGCAAGCCTCGCAAGTCCGGCGGTCGTGCAAATCGCTTTCTGACGCCTGACAATTTGATCAATCGCGATGTGAAAATGGCGAATGATGAGCGCGTCGGCACGAAGCACGTCGGAGGCATGAAGCGCGGCGGCAAGGCTGAACACAAGCTGGGCGGCGGCATGGTTGGCAACAATCCGGTGGCTCAATCATTGTCGAACATTGCCAACGCTGCGATTCCTCCAAGCGCAATGGGCCGCAAAGACGGTGGCAAAGCCAAGTGGATCCAAGGCGCGATCAAGCATGAAGGCTCGCTGCATAAGGCTCTTCACGTTCCTGCCGGTGAAAAGATCCCTGCCAAGAAGATCTCGAAGGCCGAGCACAGCAAGAATCCTAAGCTGGCCAAGAAAGCGCACCTGGCTGAAACGCTGAAGCATATGCACCACGCCAAGGGCGGCAAGGCCATGTCCGAGTTCGAATGGAAACATTCGAAGGAAGATGAGCGAGAAGATCGTATCCTCGCCAAGAAGCATCACATGACGCCGATGCAGTGGGAAAAGTCGAAGCTCAACGAAAAGCACGACAAGCAACAGTCCATGAAGGGCTTGAAGCATGGCGGCGAAGTGCATCACACGTCGTGCCGTTGCGAGAAATGCTCCGGCGGTCGCATGGGGCGCAAGCATGGCGGCAAAGCCGAGCACAACATCATGGAAGTGACGGGCGTTCGTCCTACCGGCGGTCGCAAAGCTCGCGAACATGGTGGCCATACTATGTCCGATGATAGTACGCCACCAAGCGCCTCGTATAACTTTCTGACCGGCTGGAGCGGCCTTGATAAGGCAACTCCCGATCAGATTGCTGCAATGAATCCACAAGATCGGCAAATGGCTTTGGCAGCCCAGGGGCCAAGCCGTGCGGTTGCTCCTGCTCATGTTGCTCGTCGCTCTGCTCCTTCTGCTTCTACTGGCCCAGCTCCAGGCTCGACCAGTGGCGGAATGATGGATCCAGCTCAACGTGCTGCAATGCTCCAACAGGCGCAGCAGGTTGATCAGCGGGCGATGAGAGCTGACAACGCTCAAGTTTATTCCGATGCTCAAAACCAAGCCAATGCTTTGCAGCAAGCTGCTGTTCCTGCTTCGCTACGCCCTGATCAGCAGCAGAACATGATGGGCCGTGGGTTGCCTCCATCGCGTACCGATTACGGCCTGTTCCAGGGCCAAGCCGGTGAGCCCGCAATGGTATTTAGCCGTCAGGTTCCTGATGCCAACGTGGCTCCTGCGTATCACGACAGTTCTGATAACTCGGCTCCGATTCCGATTGGGGATCTTGGCGAAATGCGCGGCGGTCGTATTGGCCGCAAAGACGGGGGCCGTACCAAGGGCAAAGGCACGAACGTCAATATCGTGATTGCTCCTCACCATCCTGGCATGGGCCAAGCTCCTGCCGGTATGATGGGCCAGCCTCCTGCTGGTGGCGCACGTTCTGTTCCGGTTCCTCCGCCACAGGGTATGCCTCCGCAGGGTATGCCTATGGGTATGCCACAGGGTATGCCAGGCGGTATGCCTCCGCAGGGTATGCCTCCTCAGATGGGCGGCATGGCTATGGCTCGCAAGTCTGGCGGTCGCGCCAACTACCCGATTGATACGGGTGCTGGTGGCGCGAATGCCCGCCTTGAAAAGATCAAAGCGTATGGTTTGAAGCCAGCGCGATAAGCAGGTTCGTGGCGGCGCTCCGGCGCTTTCATAGACAGGGCGACCGGCAATTCCCCTCTTTTGCCGGTCGCCTTTTAGAGGGAAAGAGGGGAACAAGAGGGAAATATGCTTACAACTAACGATCTGTTCGAAAGAGAACTCAAGAAACTTCTGAAAGCGGAAATTGAGAGACTGTCCGAGATTCTTGCCGGTAACGGCATCTCTGATTTTTCTCAATACAAGTATTACGTCGGCGCTATTCACGGTCTCAGCCATGCTCTTGAGCAGTGCGAAGAGGCCAATTCTATCGTCGAACAAACACGCTAAAGGAGGTTTTTATGGGTTACATGATGCAACACACGACTGATCCTCGTGAAGATATTTTGAAGGCTATGGGCGATCTGTCCGACTTCGAAGTGTTCCACAACAAAGTGCTTATTGCTGTCTATATTCGGCCTGAAAAGACGTCGGGCGGAATCATTATCACCAATAAGACACGCGATGAAGACAAGTGGCAGGGCAAGGTTGGCCTCGTTGTTAAAATGGGGCCGTCCGCATTTGTCGATGAAGATGGCAAATGGTTCAAGGGTATGAAGATCAAGACGCACGATTGGCTCGTTGCCCGTCCATCTGACGGTTGGAGCCTGACATACAACAATCGCGAAACCGGCGAAGATGTTTTGTGTCGCCTTATGGATGATTTTGTCTTCCAAGGCCGCGTATCTCACCCTGATTCCGTAATTTAAGGACACACAATGTCAGAAAATGACGCAAAACTAGAAGATAAAGACGATATTGTCATTGAATTGGCCGATGATGAGCCAAAACATGATGATGTTGTCATCGAACGAGCCGATGAGGCTCCCCGTTCAACATCGAGATCTGAAATCACGCCGGAAGACGGCATAAGTGAGCTTCAGGCAAAGCTCGAACAGGAGCGCCAGGCTCGTATTGAGGCGCAGCGGCAAGCCCAAGAGGCTATGCAGCAGGTCAACTCAGCCAAAACTGAAGTCGATTCGACCAAATTGCATATGATCAGGAATGCAATCGACCAGGTGAAGGCCAACAACGAGATCCTGAAGGCAAACTATCGTGATGCGATGGCTACCGGCGACTACGATCAGGTTGCCGAGATCCAAGCGACCATGATGGAGAACCAATCCAAGCTCATGTCATTGGAAAATGGCCGCAAGGCTATGGAAGATCGGCCAAAGATCGCTCCGGTTCCACCGCGCCAGCCAGATATGATCGAAAATCTGGCTTCCCAGGTGACGCCGGAATCGGCCAACTGGCTGCGACAAAACAAGCAGTACCTCAACAGCCAAAGCAAACTGGATCGCGCCATGCGAGCCCATGCTGATGCTATTGATGACGGCGTTGTTCCTGATTCGCAGGAGTATTTCCAATACATCGAAGGTCGTCTGGGCATCCAGCGCAATGATAACTACGGAGAGCCAGCTATGTCTGAAGCCGCCAAGCCAATTGCACGGCGGTCATCTCCGCCAGCAGCTCCTGTTACCCGCAGCGGTACAGGAACCGGCACAACCCGTCCTAATGTAGTCCGTCTGACGTCTGCTGAACGCGAAATGGCGTCGATGATGCAGATGACGGATCAGGAATATGCCCGAAACAAGATCGCGCTTCAGCGCGAAGGCAAGATCTAAGGAGTAACTCATGACAAATGAAGCACCTGCCGCTCGTCGCGGTCGCAAAAGCGCACTGTTCGGCGCAAAAGTAGAGGAAACCAAAGGATCTTTGGTTGAAACTTCGGTCGTCGAAGTGGCTGATGAAGCTCCTCGCCAGCCGTCGCGCCCTGAAATGCGCGAAGAAAGCCCATTGGCTCGCGCAGCTCGCCGTGCTGCCGAAATTAAGAACAATGGCGGCCTGACGTTTGATGGCGTCGATGAGTTCTACATTGATCCGGCTATTATCCCGGAAGGCTGGTCTTACGAGTGGAAGCGCGAATCCACCTACGGCCAGAAAGACGATACCTATCAGCTTTCTCTCCGCCAGAGCGGTTGGGAAGCGGTTCCTTACTCCCGCCACATCGGTAAATTTGCCGAAGGAACCGGCAACACGATTGAGCGCAAGGGTATGCTGCTGATGGAGCGTCCGGCGGTCATCACCGACGAAATGCGTCGCAAGGATAGCATGAATGCTCGCGCTGCTGTCGATTCGCGCAAACAGACTGTAGACTCTTCCAAGGGTATGCTAGGGCGCGAAGATTCGCGTGTGGCTCCTAAGATCAGCAAGGGCTATGAGCCTATGCTACCGCCTTCCTAATGGCGTTTTAGAGGGGGCTTCGGCCCCCTCTTTACATTTTGCTGATTTATTTGTATGTTATCTCAATCTCCTCTGGGAGATGAAACAAATCTTCCTCGGGGAAGATCGAACTTAGTCCCTGTTTCTTAGTCGGCCCGGCGCTCGATGATGGAACTCTTTAAAAGGAGAATCCGTCATGGCGAATACTTTCGCGCCCAACGGTTTTGCTCAATATATTGGAACGGGAACGACCCCCAGCTACGAACAAGTTTCGGCTGCGATCTCGTCCAGCAACACGACCAACATCTTTTTGAATGATCCTGTGGTTCAGGCTTGCGGCACGACCGGCCTCGGCACTGGTTACATCACTCAGGCTTACGGCCCTGTCACTTTGACGGTGGCTGCTACCGCAATCACGACGAACGCCACGACCGGCGCTTTGACGGTTACGTTCACGGCTGCGACTGCAACGTCTGGCAACCTTCCTACCTCGCCTAACTCTTGGGCTCCTCCGGTTGGTTCGACCATCACGATTGTTGGCTCGACCATGACATCCGGCAACTTGAACGGAACGTACCAGGTCACGTCTTCGACGACGACCACGGCAGTTTGCGCCAACGCTGGTGCGACGATCAACGCAACCTCTACCGCTTCTGGTACGGTTACGGTTTATGTGCCGATCATGGGCGTATTTGCTGGTTGCAAATATCTCTCGACGTCGCAGAAGACGACCATCCCAATGCGTTATTGGGGCGGCGCTGACGCCAACGGTGACGTACAGGCTTATGTCATCACCGATCCGAACGCTCAGTTCATTGTCCAGACCGCTAACTCGAACACGACGGCTACCGCTGTCGGCCTTGCTTCGGTCGGCCAGAACATCTCGCTCAACTACAATGATTACACGGCAACCGGCGAAACCAACGGCAACACGTCCAACGGCCTCTCGACCATGTTTGCTGATCAGTATTCATTGATCGGTAACTCCGGCGCTGGCCCTGTTTCCAACTCGTTCTTGCCATTCCGCATCATCTCGCTGGCCAATTACATTCCTGGTCAGACGAGCCCGCTCGCTTCCATCAACGGAAACGATTCAACCACAGCTTACAACAAGATCGTTGTCGGGTTTAACAACTCGATGCAACGTGGTCTTGCTGGCATCTAATAGGGAGTAGACTACAATGGCTGTTAATCTCTCAGCAATTAAGGATCTGCTCCTTCCTGGCCTTCGTGGTATCGAAGGCAAGTATGAGATGATCCCGTCGCAGTACGACAAGATCTTCACGAAGCATGATTCGAAACTTGCTCTTGAACGTACCGCAGAACTCCGGTTCCTTGGCCTCGCACAGCTCAAGACCGAAGGCGCTCAGACCGCTTTCGATAACGGCGCTGGCGAACGCTACATCTACAACCAGGAGCACACGGAAATTGGTCTTGGTTACGCAATCACCCGCAAGGCAATTGACGATAACGTCTACAAGACGCAGTTCCATCCATCGAACCTCGGCCTTATGGAAGCATTCCAGCAGACCAAGGAAATCTATGGTGCTTCGATCCTGAACACGGCTCAGACCTACAATGCTGCGGTTGGCGGCGACGGCGTAGCACTTTGCTCGACGGCGCATCCTATCGACGGCGGTACTGTTGCCAATACGCCTTCGACTCAGGTCGATCTTAACGAAGCTACCTTGCTGAACGCGATGATTTCGGTTCGCACGAACTTCAAAGATCAGGCTGGCTTGAAAGTGTTTGCTCGCGCTCGCAAGCTCATCGTTCCTCCGCAGCTTGAGCCTGTTGCAATCCGTCTGACGAAGACTGAATTGCGCCCAGGCACTGCCGACAACGATGTCAACGCGATCCTGACCACGGCAGGTGGCTTGAGCGAAGGTTACATGGTCAACGACTTCTTGACCTCGTCCTACGCTTGGTTCCTCCTGACGAACATCGACGGTCTGTCGTACATGGAGCGTGTAAAGTTCGAGTCCGATATGCAGGTCGATTTTGTCACTGACAACCTGCTTGTTAAGGGGTACGAGCGTTACAGCTTCGGCTACTACAACTGGCGTTCGATCTACGGTTCGTTCCCAACCTCGTAATAGGAGAGTAACATGGACGTTAATGGCGGATTTTATCCAAACGCCAATGGCAGTCCGATCTTCCCTGGTACTGCGTTTACCGGCCCTCTGCTGGCCGGTAACGTATTCCACGGCGATGGATCGAGCTCTCTAGCGGGGTTAGGCGAGACCAACATCGGTCAGGCCAATGTGGGTTACGCTCAAATGGTTCAGACTGTGGTTGTTACTCAGCCACTGTCTGGTTCCACGACCGTAACAACTCAGATCATTATTCCGGCACAGAGCCAGATCACCGACATCTACGCTATGGTGACTGCAACTGTTACGGGATCTGCTGCCACGTTTGGTATCGGTACGACTGCAAGCAACACAGCATTTACAGCCGCCAACGCTGTTAATGGTGGTACTTTGGGGCAGATTACAAGCATCACCCCTGGCACTTCGGCTACTGCAATTGCGAACTGGGACAACGTCAGTAACGCAACGGCGCAGTCGAGTGGCCCGCAAGATGTTCAAGTAACTGTCACTTTCACAAACCTTGGTTCGTCCACATCAGGCTCTATCACCCTGACTGTGTTCTACATCCAAGGCATTAACAACGCCTCGTAAGGAGATTGACCATGAAGGGTCATAAGGCACATCACCACGCACATGGCGGCAAGGCTCATCACGCTCACGGCGGTATGGCTCACCATGCAAAGCATCGCAAAGCCGGTGGCAAGGCGGAATCGCCTGAACACGGTGTAGACGAGGCTGAAATGGACTTGCGCGACAAGCCTATGGAATACAACCACGGCTACCCAGAGCATGAAGCCGAGGCTACCAGCGAGCGCAAGCACGGTGGTCGCGCAAAGCGCAAGCATGGCGGCCATGTCCATAAGCACGTCGAAATGCACGGCGAACACGCTCACCACCATGCTGGCCGCAAGCCACGCAAGTCTGGTGGCCGCGCTGGCGCAGAGTCGCATCCTTTCACTTCGGCTCATGCTGGCACGCCAGCCAAGGGTCGCAAGATCGAAAAGATGACGATGGGTTCTGACGTCTAATCGTCGGATCTGTTGTTCTAAGTATCACGGGGGCCGTTGCGCCCCCGTTTTACTAAAGGGGATTAAAATGACTGCTGCTTGGACAAGATCTGAAGGCAAATCTCCATCTGGTGGCTTGAATGCCAAAGGCAGGGCTTCGGCTCGTGCTGAAGGCCATGATTTGAAAGCCCCTACAAAAGATTCAGATAATCCGCGTCACAAATCATTTTGCGAGCGCATGACCGGCATAAAGCGAAAGATGACCGGCTCTGCTGCTGCCGCAGATCCTGATAGCAGGATCAATAAGTCTCTCAGAAAATGGGGGTGTTAATGTCTGACAAGCCATTTTGGGATAAAGAGCTGCCAAAAGGCCATCACACAAAGCATCTGTCGCATAAGCAAGAGCAAAATGCTAAAGCTAGAGCGAGGATCGCCGGAAGGCCATATCCGAATTTAATCGACAACGCTGCTGCGGCGCGGAAAAAAGGTAAGTAATCATGACCGGTGTCGTCAATCAATCCATTACTCGCGTCGGAGCATATGAGCCTTTCGAGCTGCAAGTTTCTCGCGGCCAGATCAGCCTTCATTCGACCGTTAGCATTTTTGGTTATCAGGCCGCTATCCCGACGAGCGGTTTTATCCCAGTTTGGGAAAACGCGACCGTATATGCTTACCCCGGTTCAGCGATCACCATGACGCTTCTCAGCTCGTCTTCGTCGGATGCGGGCGTTTCGGTTCTGATTAGCGGCCTCGATGCCAATTACAATCAGATCTCGGAAACGATCACGTTTACTGCTGGTAACTATACGGGCGTAAATACGACCAATAGCTATTTCCGCATCAATAACATGACGGTCACGGCTGTTCCTTCGGCGGGTTCATCCAATGTTGGAACAATTAAACTCCAAGATACTGGCAAAACCATTACTTATGCTCAGATCAACATTGGCATTGGTCGCACTCAGTCTGCCATTTATACAGTTCCAGCGGGTAACACGTTTTATTTGAAGCGTTCCCAAGGCTGGACGAACATGGTTTATACCTCCGGCTCGTATGGCACTTACCGCACCTGGGCTATCAATTCGGCTGGCGTGAATGCTTTGGTCACTCAACGGCCATTCGTTGCTAACTTTGTCAGTGAGCGCTGGTATCCTAATACTTATGCGGCTAAAACTGACATTCAGTGGCAGATGTCGGCAACCGGCACGGCATACGCTGCTGGTTTTGCTGCTGAAGGCATTTTGGTCGCAAACGACGGCACTCTCTAAGGAGCCAACATGGCCACTAGCGGCACATACGCATTTAATCCGTCGCTTGGTGAAGTCGTACTGTATGCGTACAACCTTTGCGAGATCCGAAATACTGCGCTTGCTCAGGAGCATATGGAAGCCGCTCGTATGGCCACCAATATGCTTCTGTCCAATTGGTCGAACCGTGGCGTAAACCTTTGGGCTGTGGATCTTCAGACCGTCCAATTTGATCAGACGCCAGCGACGTTGTCTGCTTCGGGTAATGGCACGACAGCCACCATTACCTATACGACGCCAAATACTCCGATCTATCCGGTAGGATCTCAAATCACTGTGTCCGGCGTTACGCCAACGGGGTACAATGGGACTTACACAGTTACTGCATCTGCTAATGGCTCCGTGTCTTACTTTAATTCTACTACTGGTTCCCAGACGGTAGCAGGAACCATTGATACGTCAGACGGATCCCCTACGGCCTCATATTCTGTCGATCAAAGCACTGTTGTGCTGCTCGATGCTTATGTGACGACGACACAATCGTCTTCTCAGCCAATTGATCGCATTATCCTGCCGGTTTCCCGCACCGAATATGCATCTTATCCGAATAAGCAGCAGACGGGATTCCCGACGGTCTTCTGGTATGACCGATTGATTGATTCCAGCCGCTCTACGGGGTCGCCTGGGGCTTCTGTAACGCTTTGGCCGGTTCCAGATGGTACTTCGTCGCAGTCTTTAAGCTACTACCGGGTACGCCAGATCCAAGACAGCGCCTTTACAGGCGGCCAAACGGTGGAAATACCGTACCTTTGGCTCGAAGCATTTGCGTATGCCCTGGCTGCTCGCCTTGCAATCATCTGGAATCCTCAGAAGTCCGTACTTTTGAAGCCATTGGCTGATGAAGCCTACGCTGTGGCTGCCGAACAAAACGTGGAAACCGCGCAACAGTACATTTCCCCGCAGATCAGCGGCTATTATAGGTAAATGTCATGGCCTATGCGTCGAGATCGGGCAGAGCTAGGACAAGCAGCAGGAATCCACAGGCATTTGGTATCTGTGATCGCTGCGGCTTTACCTATAACCACGTCAATTTGCAGTGGCAGTTTGACTATGCCGGTGCTGGCCTGATCAACAAGCGCATTTTGGTCTGCAATCCTTGTTACGATACGCCGCAAGCCCAGCTTCGCGCTATCATCGTGCCGTCGGATCCTATTCCGATCATGAATCCGCGTGTCGAGAATTGGGCTGAAGCGGAAACAAACGATGTAACCACGAACGCGCCGACCGTATATGATCCAACTACCGGTATTCCTGTCCCATCGACGACAAATATCGTCACTCAAGACGGTATCAATGTGACCATGCAGGTGGTTGGCAAGCCTACCGGCCTGTCTCAGAACGCGGTTATGCCGTTATTCGAGAAGTCGGCTTACAATGTGCAGCTAAATCCGACGTCCATATCATCGACGGGAACAAGCACAGTGACAGTGACGTTCCCTGCACCTGGACACGGCCTTGTTACCAATGATCAAATTGCGGTCGAAGGGCTTCTGGATAATAACGCTGATGGCATTTACAGCGTCACGGTTACGAATCCGTTGTTCTTCACCTATCAGACAAACAATGCTATACCAGTGAAGGCAGGTGGACTGCTCCAAGGCACGACCTTGATGGTCACTGCATTGGTTGGCTTGCCTTACAATTACAATCAAATACCGCTTACCGGGGTTTAAGAATGGCGAACATCACCTTAACCAATCTGCCTACGGTAACGTCCTTGAACGGCACAGAGCCGCTTCTTGGCGTTCAGTCTAATGCATCAGTGCAAATTACGACGAAGCAGATTGCTTTGTACACCCTCGATCTATTTGGCAACGGCCTGCCTATTACTGTGCCTAATGGTGGCACGGGGCAATCCTCATTTACATCAAACGCAATTTTGATCGGCAATGGCACTGGGGCGCTACAGGTTGTCCCGCCACCCGCTGGCAATAACTATGTTCTTGTTGGGTCTTCGGGGTCTGCGCCGACATGGAAGCCGACAATCCCAGTAACGGCTGGTGTTGACAGCATCGCATTTGGCACTACGGGGCTTACTCCATCTGCGGCCACGGCTGGCGTTGTCACGGTTGCCGGAACGCTAGTTGCGGCCAACGGAGGCACAGGGCAATCTTCCTACGCAATTGGCGATCTGCTTTATGCATCATCGACCACGGCGCTTTCTAAGCTGTCTGACGTAGCCACAGGATCGGTTTTGATCTCCGGCGGCGTTGGTGTAGCGCCTTCCTATTCATCGTCGCCAACGCTTACAGGCACCACGACATCAGCGTTCTTCGTTGCCAACGGCACAATCACTGGAGCCTTAACCCAAGGCGCATATGCCTATGGCACGTTGGGCTATTCCGATATCAACATTTACTCTTCGTTCACCTCATCGGTTAACAATTACACGCAAACCATTCTTCAAAATACCAATTCTGGCGCAGCGGCGTCGGTAAACCACATTATTTCAAATAACCTCGGCACAGCCTCGACGTTCTTTGGAGAGTTCGGTATGAACTCTTCAAACTTCTCTGGCACGGGGTCATTTAACCTTCCTAATGCTGTTTACCTCGACGCCACGTCCGCCGACCTTGCTATCGGCACCACAACGGCCAACGCGATCCACTTTGTTGTCAACAATGGCGCAACCGATGCCATGACCATTGGAACTAGCGGTGCCATCACTGCTGGCGTCTGGAATGGCTCAACGATTGGCGTTGGTTATGGCGGTACAGGAACAACAACGTCTACGGGTACGGGGTCCGTGGTGTTGTCAAATTCACCAACACTTGTAACTCCGACGCTTGGGGCAGCGTCTGCCACCAGCGTTTCTATGACATCTGGTACGGTTTCAAGCACACCAGTCAATCCAACGGATATTGCAAATAAATCCTATGTGGATTCGGTTGCTCAGGGATTGGATGTAAAATCTCCAGTTCTTGTTGGGACAACAGCAAATATTACATTGTCTGGAGAACAGACAATTGATGG
>JGI26470J50227_1000327_pt1 | contig 20814 bp, 20 predicted proteins | sample FreactTroBogLake_FD_50227 | JGI IMG/M metagenome (IMG submission 50227) | reverse complement strand
GCCCGCCTCTCCAGGTCCGTTCGGGCCCTCTCCAGGGCCGGGATCGGCTCGGTCAGTTTCACCTTCCAGAATCGGTGGTTGGCTTCATGAGCTCGCTTGTCCGCCTCGGCCACCTCGGACAAGGTGTTCATCCAGGCTTCTTCGTGGGCGAAGTGATCTTCGACGTGTTCCGTTAGGTCTTCGAGGACGGACTGAATCTGAGCCGGATTCAGGTCCTCTTCTCGGTACAATTTCTCCTCGAGCCACGCCAAAAGTTCCATGAGGCGCTGGTGCTCGGAGTCGATCTGTTGGTTTCCTAGGACGAAGGAGTCTGACCATTCGCTGATTGGCATTTGTACCTCGGTTCACAAAAGTATGGCAAAGCGAATCGACAAGTTCAAGGACACGGCCTGGATACCGTCGGCGAACGAGAAGAAGCGATTCCTCTTGCATTCCCATCGACCCGGGGCCGATACTGAGCGTAATCTCATCCAAAAGNCCCGGGCCCCGTTCTGGCCCACGGTCCGGGAGGGTTGCTCGGGAGAACCCCATGAGTCTAGAGAGACTGGAAGCCCTCATCGAGACCTCCCCTTACCCCTGGTGGCAGTGGGAAGTCCAGACCAATNCCCTCACGTTCAATCGCCTGAAGGCTACCATGCTGGGGTATTCCGTCGAGGACTTTCACGGCCGTGGTTACCAGGCCTTCACGTCCCTGGTCCACGGGGATGACTACGAAAGGACCATGGAGGCCATGCGTAAGGTGTTGTACGACGATGCTGACCTCTATCAAATCGACTACCGCATCCGCGACTCCGAAGGTCATTACCACTGGTATATGGACCGGGGCTTCGTCATCCGGAAAGACGACAACGGCAGGCCCCTGACCATCCGGGGCATTGTGATCGATCTCGGGAAAGAGGGCGAGGNGGCTGGGGGGGCTACCAACGCCTTTTTCTTGGTCTCTCGGTCGTGGATCCAGGACCAAGAGACTCCCAAATCCTTTGTGACGGTCTGCGCGTCGTGTCGTAGGATGAAGGTCCGGTCGAAAATCTACGTCGACGTGACCCCGGCCCTGTCCGGACTTCTCTCAGACGAAGTGTCCCACAGCGTTTGTCCCGACTGCATGAAGAGACTCTACCCTGAGCTGAATCTCGGTCCTTCTACGCCTCAGCCTTTTCGACGTTAGAGCCCGGGAACCACAGGATGGCCGCGACAAACAAGACCCCCGAGGCGACGAGGCTCACGGGAAGGCCCAAGGGCCCGTGGGAGAACAGGTCGCCGGCGGCTGTTCCCGCAGACCGAATCAACACGACTGTCGTCCAATAGTAGGCCAACTGGGTGATCCGTCCTGGCTTGCGCCCAAAGAACAACAGAGGAGCCACCGGTATGCCACAAAGCAGGGTGGCCCAGAGGTTGTTGAGATTGAAGCTGGCTGGGCCGTCTTCGTCATGGGCTCCTGGAACCCAGTGGGCTTCCAGGCCTTTTCCGGCCAAGAGGTTTGGAAGGTTGTAGGAACAAAAGTCGCCGATCACGGTTCCCAAGGTTCCGGCCAGGAGCATCGTCCACCAATACACTGGCATAGTCGCCAGGCCCGTGGAGGNATCGATGCCCCGCTTCTTGTTAAAACGATCCCACAGCAATCCGGTGACCCCGACCAGAACCAAGAGACCCAGAATGGTCCAAGGCCGAGCTAGATGCAGATTGTCGGCGCTGATGTCCCCCAGGTTTGTGGCTGCGGTTCGAACCACCACAATGGTGGCCCAGAAGTATGCAGGGTGCTTCCACCGATCGAACTTCTCGACCACAAACAGGACGAGGACGACCAGGGCGAGGACTGGAAGGCCCTCATAATTGCCAAGACCCAAGGGGCCGGCGAGGAAGTCGCCGGTGTTGGCCCCGAAGATGCTGGCGAGGATCAGGGCCGCCCAGTACTTGCCGTCGATGGTAGGAACATGGATTCGGTTCATCACAAAATCTCCTTTCCCCTCCATCCTGGAAGCCCCGGACCAGAATCTCAAGAGCCTAGGGGCCACCCGGAGCGATTCTCTATGATTACCACAGAGTTTCTTCACGGGATGTTTACAAAAAGGAAAAGAGGGAGGGAGAGGGGCCTAACGCCCCTGTGACTTTGCCATGAAAATGGCCAAAAGGCCCGGCCGAGGGCGGGGAAANCTCCCGTCCTCGGCCACCCCTGGGGNCAAACAGCCTTGGGCTTTCGTCCCCGAGGTTTGCCCGTGTAGGGTGCCCGGGGGGCTGACTCACCCTGGATTTCTTTCAGACGCTTTTCAAACTCGGCGAGGGCGAGCTTAGCGTTCTTCTCTGTAAAGTCGTAATTGGCCGAAGTGAGGGCTTCAGGAAATAAGTCATGAACTACTTTCTTAAAGAGCTCTTCTTTCGCTTCTTTGTTGAGCTTCACAACCGCAGGCTTAGCACCAAGCTTAGGAAGCCCTTTTTCAGCACGCAGCGTGTTGATAATCTTCAAGGCATTGACCGGGGACCTGGTTCTCTTGGGCGCAACATCGTCAGACATTTCGGATTCTCCTGTCTCTATTTATCGTTCTATCGCAAAGAAAGTCAATTCCTTCGGCGTGTTATTTGTGGCCTAATTCTTCCTGTCGTGGATTTCATTTCCCGATTAGGGCGTTCGATAAATCCTAGACATTCGACGTATTCTCGTGGAGATTTTCATCCTTTCGCCGAAGAGCCAATGATCCTAAGGTCCTCCGGCGAGGAGTGCGACCAGGGTCGCGGATCACCTTTTTCCGGATTCCCGGTTGTCCAGCGCCCCATTTATGGATAGACTGAATCAGAACCTTTTTCTAACGATTTTCACATCCTTCTGGGTCGGTGGCCGGGGGATGCGATCGACCGAAAGGTTCCCGGCCCAAGGAAGTAGCCAATGACGGACCTTCTCATCAAGGAATCCGATTTGGGTTCCCTCAAAGTTGAATTCTCCTCACGAACCGGGCGATACACCCCTTCGGAGCAAGAACTCATTCGCCGGGCTGTGGATTGGGCCGAAGATCTGCACAAAGAACAGAAGCGGGCCTCGGGTGAACCGTACATCATCCATCCTATCCAGGTGGCAGCCATCCTCGCCCAGCTCAAGATGGACGCACCCACGGTTATTGCCGGTATCCTCCACGATGTTCTCGAAGATACCACGGCGACTGCCACCGACATGGAGAAGCTCTTTGGCCCGGAAGTGGTCAGGCTGGTCGACGGAGTGACCAAAATCCACATCCTCCATGCGAAGACCAAAAGCGTTCAGGAAGCCGAGACGATTCGGAAGATGTTCCTCGCCATGATCAAGGACCTGAGGGTGATCATGATCAAGCTCGCCGACAAAGTGCATAACATGACCNCCCTTCAGCACTTGGGCGAAGATAAGATCCGGCGCATCGCCCAGGAATGTTTGGACATCTATGCTCCCCTGGCCGATCGGTTGGGCATGTCGAATCTCAAGAACTACCTCGAGGACATGAGCCTCAAACACCTCGACAAGACGGCCTACTACCAAATTAAGGACTGGGTGGATTCGAAGCGGGGCGAGCGAGAGGCCTACCTTGACGAACTTCGGGAACGCATCGTCGATGCAGCCAGGGGGGAGGGGCTCTCGGTGCAGGTCGACGCCCGGGCCAAGCACTTCTATTCGATTTACGCCAAGTGGCGCAAGGGAAAGGGACTGGGGGAAGTGTTCGACATGCTCGGGGTACGGATCTACTGCGAGACGCCCACCGAGTGTTACACCCTGCTCGGGGNGGTCCACAAGCTGTGGAAGCCCATCGAAGGTCGGTTCAAAGATTACATAGCCATGCCCAAGGACAACGGGTACCAAAGTCTTCATACCACCGTCATGGGGGAACACGGACGGCTGACCGAGATCCAGATTCGAACCTACGAAATGCACAAGACGGCCCAGCATGGGATTGCCGCCCATTGGCTGTACAAAACGGGAGTTCGGGTGGATCAGACGGAGTTTGCTATCCTGAACCGCCTCAAGTCCTGGCAGGAGGCGGGAGGCAGTGAGAACTTCCTCGACGAGGTCAAGGGTGAACTGCTCCGGGACGCCATCTACGTGTTCACCCCTAAGGGGAAGGTCGTCGAGCTCCCCGCCGGGGCCACAGCCCTGGACTTCGCCTACGCCATCCACACCGAGGTGGGGAACAAAACCATCGCCGCTAAGGCCGATGGTTCCATCATCCCCCTGGGGCAGGCCCTCCACAACACCCAAGTCATTGAGATCATCACCCATCCCGCCGCCCACCCCCACATCAACTGGCTCAGGAACGTCAGTACGGGCCGGGCCCGGGGCAAGATCCGCTACTGGTTGGCCCACAATGACGAAAACCTCGTCATCGATAAAAACATCGTGGCCAAGACGAACCGCAAGGAGGCCACCCCCCCTCCCTTGCCCCTGGGGCCGGCTCCGGTGCCTCCTAAGGTCGGCGACGACCCCCTCCCGACCCAGAGAGTGCTCGATGTTTCCAAGGTGGGAGTTCGGATTGAAGATCAAAGGAATGTACTCATCCGATTTGCCCAGTGCTGCTCCCCGGTGACCGGCGACCCCATCATTGGGTTCGTCAGCCGAGGTCGGGGGATCACCATCCACCGGTCGGATTGCACCAACGTGAAACACATTCCAGGGATCGATGACCGGCAAATCGAAGTCGAGTGGGAAACCGTCAGTCCCTTCGTGACCCGGCGGTTCAAGGTGGTGGCGAAACGGGGGACCGATTTGTTCAGCGAAATCGAGGGGGCGGTCCGGAAGCACAAGGGCCACCTCATTGAGGGGAAACTCGAAGACGACCACGAAGGCCACCTCATCGGAAGCTTTACCATGGAGTTGGAGCACAAAGAGGACGTTCAAAAGATCCTGAAGGCCATCCGAGCCATCCCGAGCATCAACGTGATCCAGAAGATCGACTAGGCAGGGCCGGGATGCCGTTGAACCTCGTCCTCATCGAACCCGAAATCCCCCAGAATACCGGTAACATTGCCCGCACCTGTGCTGCCACCGGGTGTCGCCTCCATTTGGTGCGCCCCCTGGGGTTTGCGGTCACCGATAAGCATTTGCGCCGGGCGGGGATGGACTATTGGGCCGACGTCGAAGTGGTGTTCCATGACTCCCTGGCGGCGTTCCTCGAAGCCCACGGCGATCAACGGTTATGGCTGTCGACTACCAAGGGCTCGTTGGCCCCGGACCAGGTCACCTTTGGGTCCGACGATTGGCTCCTCTTTGGTCGGGAGTCCGCTGGGCTTCCGGGAGCCCTGCTCCAGCGCTACCCCGAGGCCCAGGTTAGGATCCCCATGAAACCGGGAGCCCGGTCATTGAACCTGTCGAATGCCGTGGCGGTTCTCNCCTTCGAAGCCCTTCGACAGCTTGGCTGGCCGGGGTTGCACCCTTGAACTACGATTCACCGAGCCTTACACTAGGATCATCCATGGAACCTCCCGCCGAAAAGATTCGCATTCTGGCCATCGACGACAGTGTCGTGAACCTAAAACTCCTGTCGGTGATCCTCGGCCGGGAGGGATTTGACGTGATCGTCAGCGCCAATAGCCTCGAAGCGTTGCCGTTGACCCTGGAGCATCAGCCTGAAATTGTCCTCTTGGATATGATGATGCCTGGTCGGAGTGGGCTCGAAGTCCTCAATCTGCTCAAGGCCAATCGGGCCACCGAAAGCATCCCTGTCCTCATGGTCACTGCCCGAACCCAGGGCGTCGACGTGAAGGCGGCCCTGGAAGCCGGAGCGTTCGACTATGTGAAGAAGCCCCTCGATGAACTGGAGATCGTCGCCCGGGTTCGGTCGGCACTGAGGTACAAACATCACCAGGACAAACTGATGGAGATGGCCACCCACGATAGTCTCACCGGACTGTTCAACCACCGGTTGCTGATCGAGCTTTTGGACCGGGAGTTGACCTTGGCCCAGCGCCGGGACCAGCCCGTCTCGTTCTGCATGGTGGACATCGACCGGTTCAAGAGGCTCAACGACACCTACGGCCACCAGGCCGGAGACGAAGTGCTGGTGGGGGTCAGTCGCTTGCTCGCCGCAGGTTTGCGAAAATCTGATCCCGTGGGCAGGTATGGGGGCGAGGAGTTCGGGATTGTCCTGGGTGCCTGTGGGCCCGACAAGGCGGCCGCCCTGTGCGAGCGCCTGAGGACAACTATTGGGGAGCACCGGTTTGAGCTCGGCGGCCAACAGGTTCAAGTGACCATTAGTTTGGGGCTGGCCTGGGCCGGTGTTCATGAAACGGTGGCCGAGACCGAGCTCATTCGCCGGGCGGACCGGGCCTTGTACCGGGCCAAGGCCGAAGGGCGGAATCGATTGGTGCTCCAGGAGCCCTAGGATCCGGCCTCCCCCATTTCAGGGTTAAATCACCGGTCAGAGTTGGTAAAGGGNGAGGGGTTGTTCCGGGCTTTGACCTGGGCCTTCTGACGTTCGATGGCAGCCTCTTTCTTGGCCCGGTCTTCCAAGAACTCCCGGGCCTGGTCCTGCATCCTCTGGATTTTTAGCCGGCGTCGGGTGTCGGGATCCAAGGTCTCGGGGTTGGCCACGGACTTGGATCGGACGGTGACTCGGACCGGGGTCTTGAGCTTTGTTCCTTCCAGGATCGCGTCCCGAAAGGTCGCGCCCACGAGGGTTGCTCCAGTTAAGTCGGCTCCCGTGAGGTCGGCGGCGTCGAGGCAGGCGCCGTCGAGCTTGGCACCCTTCAAGTTCGCACCCCGAAGATTGCATCCGTCGAGGCGCATGCCTCGCAGGTCGGCGCGAAACCGAGGCCCCATCGAGGCTGAGAACTCGTTCCAGAGAGCAATGTTGTTCTCCGATAACGCCTTACGCAGGACCTTATAGTGCTTGTCGTTTCCGGAAAAGTCTTCCTGGGCTTCGGCCATGGTGGGCCAAACTATAGACGTTCTTGTCGTGTTGTTCAAGGCAAGGTTCGGCGCTATGATAAGGATATGTCCGACGAAGTCCCATCTCCCCCGGAGTTTATTCGGTTTGATAAGAAGCAAAGGGAGGAATTCCTTTCCCAATATGGGATTACTTCTCCTTCGCAACGCGAGATGTTCCACCAGCTCTGCAATAGCTGGCGGCCCTTGATCGACTTTGACTCGTTTACCGCAGCCCGGACGGGGACCGTGACCCATCCCATCCACGAAACCGAAAACCTGATCGCCCGGTTGCGGTCGGCCCACATGGGAATCTTCACCTACAAGAAGAACGACCGAGGGGAGCGAGTCCCGAAGGATATCATCCTCTGCGAAGAAGGGAGCCCCCGGTACTGGTACTATTTCATCCAGGACCTCATCCAACAGGCCTGCGATAACCCACGGAATCCCTACCTCNCCCTCGAACTCCTCCGGGTCCGGGAAATCCAGGTTCCCGTGGGGGATCTAGAGGACCTGGCATTGAGCCGGGTGGCGAAGACCTCCATCGAGGCGTTGGCTAAGACCGAGCGACTCTTGTTTCTGACCCTCCAGGGGGAACGGGTGCTGGTCACTAGCCAAACCGTGTCCTTGTTGCTGTCGTACTCGTCGGCAAAGCTTCGGTTTGTGCTTCGAAACCCCGAGGTCACGGCGGCGGTGTCCCGGCTGCTGAACCTGACGCTGTCCGACCTGGCCAAGCGGCTCGAAGACCGGGAGTCCGGTTTTTGGCGCGGTCTCACGGAATCCTTGCTTGTACACCGGGACGACCTTCTGGCCGACCGCCGTCTGCACCTGGACCTCTCGTTTTTCCAGGCGGCCGAGTTGTTTCATCATTACTTGACCAACCAAATCGAAGAAGCAAAGCACCTCAAAGAGTTGGCCGCCGACCGGGAAGCCGATATGCGCCAGGTGGAACAACTGGTCCTTCTCGACAAAGATGTGGTGATGCCCGAGGCAGAGCTCGAAAGCCACCTGAAGTTGCTGTTCCGGGACAAGTACGGCGACGCCTTCGAAGGATTTCGCGACGAGTTCCGGGTGGCCTACACCCAGAGCGCCCAAAAGACCAATCTCCCGGTGATCCTGACGTTGGACGTGGGTTTGGTCCACCGGAACAACTTGTACCGCCATTTCTTAAAACGATTCGAGACCCTCGTTCCCCTTCTGTGGCAGGAGTATCGGATCAAAATGGATCGACGCCTCCGGGGGACTAAAGGCAGTACGGAACTGGACTTCCTCAACAAGGAGAATCTGGAGAGGTCCCTGGGTGAATGGACGGCCAGGAACGATCCGCTGGTGGGGGAACTCTTTGGAAAGCCCAAACTCCTGGCCGAAGCCGTGATCCATCACGGTAGAACCAACCAAGGCCTGTCGAACATCGACGAGATGAAACCGTTGTTGGAAAAGTTCTTCAAGCCGGGGGTCATGACCTTCCGTTCGTACCAAGAGATCTACGGTATCGACGTTCCCCGCCTTTACGAAGACTCGTTCCGAGGACTTTCGTGGCTGGCTCAGTTTTGGCGTCGGATTACGGGGACCTACCGGATCCAGTTGGAAGAACTCAAGGCTCTGGCCTTGCCCCGGGATAAACGGGTTTCGGATCCCCAACGTCCCACTTGGTCAGGACTTAAGATCGACGAAACTCCCTTAGAAAAGTTGACTCCGGAAGAACTCAGAGCCCGGAAAGAAGAGTGGAAGCGTCGGCGTCACGACACCCCCTCGGCCCCGAAAAAAGGCGAACCGACCCCTCCTCCGGCCCCTAAGGTTTACTCGGACGGCGAACGGGACAAAGCCTGGACCAGTTTCAAAGAAACCATCGTGAAGAAGGATTGAAGGGGTTCAGGGAGCGAGGGATTATTCTCCCTTGCCTCGTTCCTGGAAGAAGTCTTTGGCGATGGTCTCCAGGTCGTAGGGGCAACTGAGCTTCAACTGTTGAAACTCGGCCAAGAGGTCGTGGGCCCGTTCTTCTTGGCCCAGCTCCTCATGACAGGCGTACAGCCAAAGATGGCATTCGGCGAGGTGAACGTAATACTGGTAGGCCCAGTCGACGGGACGGGTCCCGAGATCCTTCGCCGCTTCCAGAAACCCCTGGCGTTCCTTCACGAGAATGCCGGTGAGCTGATTCAGGACCCGGATGGCCCGGGGATACTCGGCGTCTTCGTAAAACTCCCAGGCGAGGTTGAGGGCGTAGTAGACGAGGTTGAAGCCTATGGACCGAAGGTCGGCGAGGGTGCCCTGACGGGCCGCTTTCAGGGTAAACAACCACGCAGACTGCAGGTAGGCAACCCCTCGGTCGATCTCATCGTCGTCGAGCAACTTCAAGGCGATGTTCCCCAGGGCGTCGTGGTACCGGTCCTCCTGGATGTGGACCAGGTGCTGTTCCAGGGATTCCAGGGCCTCCTCGGCGTCAAAGAAGCTCTGGAAGGTCACTAAGTTGTAAGCGTTCCACCCGATACGCTCGGAGTCTCCGGCGAGTTCGGCCTTTTCTAGCCCTTGGACGGCCAAGAGGTACGAGTCAAGACCCGGAGCGTCGGGGTTGAAGGAGCAACTAAAGAGCCACTGATACAAGTCACTGGCCATCAGGGGTTCCGGGGCCAGCGGCAGGNACTGTTCGGCCACAGCCACAAAGGTTTCGGGGGACGTTTCCCGGGCGAGCTCATGAAGGGCGATCGACAGCAGGTCCAAGGCTCCTTTGAGGCCCTTCTTCTTCGGACCCGTGCCGCCGTATTCCCGGACCACTCGGTCGATCAGCCACCGGAGGATGACCTGAGATTCGTCGGTTCCAAATTGGGTCATCTGGCGCCACGCCCCTGACGATAGTGAGGTCCCTTCGGCCTGACGTGGATTCTCCCAGAACTGGATCCACTCCTTGACCACCAGGGGCCCCTGGTCGGCCTCGATGATGAAATCCAACGGGCGGTGCAGAACTTTTCTATATTCCTGGTTTTCGACCAGGGCTTCTAGGAAGGCGGGAAAGTGCGCAATTTCGAACAAGCTGTCCAGAGCCAAAGCTACTCCTCTCGACGGGCAACGGCGGCCACCCACGGTGAGCCCGGGCGAAGACGCCTTCCGTCCAGGCCACCGGTGAAGCGCACCGTCCACCCGGCCAGCAGTTCTTCCGAAAGGTGTTCGGGGTCAAACCAGCGGTACCACAGGGGGAACCGGCGCACCCGGTTCTGTTCGACCACCGTGTAGGTTCTGCCAAACGTCCTTTGATTAGGATACGCATCCGTGCGGCTCAAGACAAGGTGGGGAGCGTCGGTCCAGAACCCTTCTTCGGGGGTGACTGTCCACGTGCGGTCCCCCGAGGCCCTTCGTTGACGCTCCCACCACGGGCGGCGAAACGCATCCAAGACGAGAAGTCCCCCGGGGACCAGGGCTCGGCGGCACCGGTCCACCAGGCGCCGGGCCTGACCTGGGCTAAGGGTCCCGATGGTGCCGTAGGCAATGAGGATGAGGTCTTGGTCCTGGGGGAGGGGGTGGGTCCGAAAGTCCCCCTGGACGAACTCGGCCTCCACCCTGGCGTCCAAGGCCTCTTGGCGGGCAAATTCGATGGACGGCGCCGCCACATCCATTCCGGTAACCGTCCAGCCCCGGTCGGCGAACAAGAGGGCATGACGACCGACCCCACACCCAAGGTCCAGGAGCCGTCCCGGCTTGGGGACGAGCTGATGCACCCAGGCAACTTCCGCCTGGATTTGCCTCAGCGGCCGAGACGCATCGTCGGACCGATCATCCAGATGGGCCCAAACCACGTGGCTTGCGATGTAGGGGTCGGCCCAGAACAGACCATCCCCGGGGTCGAAGGCCCGGGGCCTTCGGTCGGCCCGGGCCAGGGTCACCCAATCCATTGTTCCTCCCCCTCTGTCCATGGTACCCTCCGTTGATGCAACTCATCGCCCTCTGCCCCTTTGGCCTGGAAAAACTCACCCGTGACGAAATCAAGGCCCTCGGGTGCGCTGTCGGAGGCCAAGCCGCCGGGAAGGTCTTTTTCGAGGGCGACTGGGACGCTATTCTCAAGGCAAACCTGCACTTGCGGACCGCCGAGCGAGTCTTAGCCGTCCTGGGCTCCTTTCCGGCGGGCGACTTTGACCAGTTGTTCGAGGGGGTCACCTCCCTTCCCTGGGAGGAATGGCTTTCTCCGCACACGACCATCGTGGTGGAAAAGGTCAAATCGTACAAGTCAAAACTGACCTCGGTGCCGGCGGTCCAGGGGATGGTGCAGAAGGCCGTCTTCCAACGCCTTGCCCATCGTTGGGGCCTCCGGTCTCTCCCCCAAGTCGGTCCTGTGGTCGGGCTTCGGGTCTACTTGGAGCACGATCGGGCTCTTGCCGCCGTGGACACGACCGGGGCCGCCCTCCACAACCGAGGGTACCGCAAGAACGCCGGTGAGGCCCCCATCAAGGAAAACCTAGCGGCCGCGTTGCTTCTGTTTTCAGGGTGGCGACGGAAGTACCCCCTCTACGATCCGCTGTGTGGCTCCGGGACCATTCTGGCGGAGGCCTTGCTGTTTGCCTACGATATTCCTCCGGGGTTGCGCCGCTCCTTCGCCTTTGAGCATCTGGTTCCTCATCAGGCGTTGGACTGGAAGATCCTTCAGGACGAGGGCCGGGAACGGATCGACCCAAGCCACCGGGTCAGGATTTGCGGAAGCGACCGAGACCCACGGGTCCTTGAGGCCGCCCGCCTGAACCTGGACCGTCTGGGGATCGATGTCCCCATCCAACTCGAACACCTTTCGATGGAGGAGGCGAGGGCGGACAGAGTCCAAGGCGCTGGGGATGACGCGGGCTTCCTCATCACCAACCCTCCGTACGGAGAGCGGCTGAACGACCGGTCCCACGCCGAGAACTTGTCCCGGCAAATGCGTCACTTCAGTCGCAGTTTCCCTGGCTGGAAGCTGGGGGTGCTCACCAGCCTCGAGTCGTTCCCGGCCCAGATTGGTCTCGAGCCCTATGTGGTCCGGGACCTGGTCAACGGACCTCTCCCCGTGAAGTACTACCAGATCCAACTTTAGCAGGGTCCCCCCGGGCTTCACAGGACGAGGCGCATCGATGCGACCGTCTCGTCGGTTCTCTGGTCCTTCACAAGGTCGGTCTCGAGGACAATGCCTTGGGCCTGACACAGGTCTTTGAGCGCGTTCAGGTTCAACAGACTCATCCCATCCAGACCCTCGGCGGCTTCTTGGAGAAGGCGGTCTTCCCAATCCTCGGTGGCCGGCTGGAATGACTTGGTCACCAGGGCTTGGTTTCTGAGTTGATTCCCGGTGGTCCCTTTGTTCCGCACCGTAATTTCTACGACGAGGCCCTGGCGACTGTTGTGCGGATTGCCGTCGAAGTTGATATTCAGCACCAGCGATTCCTTCTGAAGCTTCGCTTTGGCGATCAAGCGCTCCCGGAAGGCCGAGTCGGCCAGGAGTTCGGGGATCGCCTGGGGGTTCTTCCGGGTGAACGGGTCCTTGACCGCGAGGTTCAAGAAGTGAGCGCGCTCGGCCTGCTGCATAAACTCCATCAGGTTGAGGGCGATGGATCCGGAGAGGTCCAAGCGACCCAGATACGACACCAGGGCGTCGAGGACGCGGTACCGGAGCAACCGGTTCCCCTCCGAGGCTTGGTTTCGGGTGAGAAGGAACCAGACGGACTCGTCCACCAGACCCATGAGGCGCTCGGCCTTGACCTTCGCTGTTCCCGGAGCCCGTTGGAGGACCAGGTCGACGATCTCGGCCTTGAGGGTGCTAATCTCATCGCCGTGGGACTTCAAGGCCCCTCGAAGAGTCTCGGGGGTCACCCCGTGGGCGGCGAGTTGGCGGTACGTCTCATCCTTCATCAGCGTCAACTTCAGCAGGGGGCGAAAACGCTTCATGGCAATCCCGTCGAAGAGAACTTCCGTCAATCGAAGGATTTCCTCCCTGCGGTCCAAAAATTCGGTCCGCTCCATCTCCATCCCCTTGAGTAGGCCATGGGTCACAAACCGTTCCAACAGCGCGGGGTTGACGTTGGCCCAAGTGAAGCCAGAGACAAGGGCTCCTCTGTACAGGCGAATATCCCGGATTGGGATTTGACGCTGGGTGCAATAATGGATACCGGCCTCGGTGAGGAAGTACTTGGCCTCGACGGCAAGGAACTCTGGTCGGGGGGGCTGCTCGACCTCGACCACTCCTGGTCCCTGGGGCACAGGCACGGAGAGGGTCTGCCCTATGGTCTCGTCGATCAGGAAATAGTTAAGAAGGTTCGAAAACTCGAAGACAAGTTTTACGTTCGGGTTCAGCCCCGAGAATCGGAACCGGGTCGTGGCCCTGAACTCGTGACGGAGGGCAACAAACAAGCCCAGGCCCGAACTGTCGATGTAGTGGACTTGGTCCATCCGAAAGATGGCATCCCGGTAGGGGGTAGTTCGCAGTCTCTGACGGATTTGCTCACGGATGGACTCACTATCGGCCAAATGGATGCTTTGCAAGAAACTAAAGACAGCCTTTCCATGGAACTCGGAAAATGTCACGAGAGGAAAAGGGTTCATAGGGCTCCCGGTTACGAAGGTGACGCCCCCCTGTGTGGATCGTATGAGAAACCTGCCACGTCCTGGTTAGAAGTCAGGGTCACCGCTCGAATCGTACGGTCACACGCTCATCACCCGGTTGCGACCGTTCTCCTTGGCCCGGTACAGGGCCGCGTCGGCGGTTTTGAGGGCTTCCTCCCAGTCGACCCCCGATTTCTTGACCGCAACCCCAATGGACACGGTCATCCCTGGTCGGTCTTTCAGGGTCCAAGGGGCCCGCTCGATGGCCGCTCTGAGCTTCTCAGCCGCAATCTGGGTCCCTTCCAGGTCTGTCTCAGGAAAGACGGCCAGGAACTCTTCGCCTCCCCAACGCGCCAGGATGTCGCCTTTTCGTAGGCTACCACTCAAAACTTCCGCCGCTTGCTTCAACACGAGGTCGCCCACGTCGTGACCGAGGGTGTCGTTGACGCTTTTGAACTTATCCAAGTCGAGCATGGCCACGCCGATGGAACGATCCAGGCGGTTGGAACGCTCTGCCTCGTACTCCATGAGGTCCCAGGCCTTCCGGCGATTCCAAAGCCCTGTGAGAGCGTCCTTGTGGGCCCACTCGGACAAGGCCCGGTTCGCTTCGGCCAGGGCGCCTTGGCTTTGGAGCAGTTCTGTTTCGGTCTTCATCGCCTTCAGGATTTGAAGGTTCAGTTCGTTGGCAAAACTCTCCATTCGACGCTGGAGGGTTCGTAATTTCAATTGCGCCTTGACCCGGTGCAGCAGTTCGGGGCCGTGGAACGGTTTCGTGAGATAATCGACGGCTCCGGCTTCGAACGCCTGCAAGAGGGTTTCTTTCCCCGCCATCGAGGTTAAGATGAGGGTGGGGACGTCCTTGTGTGAGGGGTCCTGTCGCGCCCACCGAGTGAGCTCCAGCCCGTCGATCTCAGGCATCATGATGTCGAACAACAAGAGATCAAACGTCTGTTGCTTCATCAATTCCTGGGCTTGGTGACCATCGCTGGCCAGGACTAAGTCCAAGTCCAAAGGTTTGAGCAGGGTCTCCATTAGCTTAAGGTTCAACGGTTCGTCATCGACGACCAAGGCCGTCATCCGGAAGCTCACTTTTTCCATGGGGCTATGATACGGAAGATAGGGAGTGCTATCCAGAGGGTTTGGGCCCGGGAGGAGGGAAATGGTCCGGCAAAAGGCGTTGCCGGACCATGGTCCCGTACCCCGATCCCGGGGTTAGGTCAGGGCCAACGCCTGGTCGAGATCGGCGAGGATGTCGTCGATGTTCTCCAGTCCGACCGAAAGTCGAACCAACTCGGGGGTGAGGCCGCTGGCCCGTTGATCTTCTTCCGACAGTTGACTGTGGCTTGTGCTCGCCGGGTGGAGGGCCAGGCTCTTGGCATCGCCGACGTTAGCCAAATGACTAAACAGCTTCAGATGGTTGATGAACTTGGAGCCACCCTCCTTCCCTGACTTGACTCCGAAAACAACCACGCCACCAAAGCCATTCTTCAGGTATTGGGAGGCAACCTTGTAACTCGGGTCGGACTTCAGCCCGGGGTACCTCACCCACGCAACCTTCTTGTGCCTGGACAACCACTCGGCGACTTTCAAGCTGTTCTCCACGTGACGGGCAATTCGAAGGTTGAGCGTCTCCAGACCCTGCAGAAAGATCCAGGCCGAATCAGGAGACAGGCTGGCCCCAAGGTTACGGAGGGGCACCGTTCTCAGTCGAAGGGCAAAGGCGATGGGCTTCAAGGAATCCGGTAGGTCATGGGCCCACCGGAGTCCATGGTAGTTCTTGTCCGGCTTGTTGAAGTGGTCGAACTTGGAGTCCGTCCAGTCAAATTTTCCCGCGTCCGTGACGATCCCACCAATGGCGGTTCCGTGACCCCCGATCCACTTCGTCAGGGAGTTGATCACGATGTCGGCCCCGTGGTCGATCGCTTTTAAGAGGGCTGGAGTGGTGAAGGTGGCGTCCACCACCAAGGGTAGCTTGTGCTTTTTGGCAATCTTGCTGATGGCTCCGATGTCGGCAAAGTCGAGGCCGGGGTTACCGATGGTTTCAATGTAGAGGAACTTCGTGTTGGGTTGAATGGCCTTTTCGAATTGAGACGGATCCCGGACATCGACGAAGGTCGTCGTGATCCCAAAATCCGGCAGGATGGCATCAAACTGGGTATAGGTACCGCCATAGAGATTCGAGGCCGAAACGATGTGGTCCCCTTGTTTCGCAATCGTAATCGCCGTGTAGAAGATTGCCGAGGTTCCCGACGCCACGGCAACGCTGGCCGCCCCTCCCTCCAGGGCTGTGATCCTGTCTTCCAGAATCCCGTTCGTTGGATTTCCCAGTCGACTGTAGATGTTACCCAACTCCTTGAGCCCGAAGAGGTTGGCGGCATGCTCCGTGTCCTTGAATACAAAGCTTGTCGTGCGGTGGATGGCGACGCCGCGGCTCAATTGCGTGGGGTCGGGGGACTGTCCTGCGTGGATGAGATTGGTCTCGAAAGCGAGGGTCGATGCCATATTCTTCTCCTAGAACGAATGATATCTACTATTTGAGTAGATTAAGTCGACAATAGATCTAGGTCTTGGGATTCGTCAAGACCACCCCCTGGAAAAAATCAGGAAGGATCGGTAACGTGGGGGAACCTCGATGGTTGGTATCTTCGAGTTCAAGGCGGTTTTCATGGTACGACTGGTTCTGTTGGCCCTCACCNCCCTCGTCGCGGGCCCTCTTTTTTCCCAGGCGGAAGGGAGCGTCCCCGATTACCTCGGTTTCTACGCCCTCAACATCCCTGGGTTCCAATGGCATGCGGGGGTCAAGTTGGAAGTGGAGTACCAGCGCCTCACGGGCACCTTGAATCTGGACCATACCAGGACGCCTTTGTTTGAGGCCGAGGGACAAGATCCCGTTCCCCTGACGTTGGACCAGACGTCTCGGCTTCTGCTGGCCATCGATACGAAGAAGCCCTTCGACATCGTGGGGTTGCGGGCGCATACCACGGGGGCCGACGGGTCTCCCCAGTCGTTCTTCGTGGTTTTCATTGCCATTTCCGGAGACAAGAGGGTGAGCTTGATCCCCACGTTGACCTCGTCGCACTCGAAGGGTGGCTCGGATTCCAAGGGCCCCGGGGGCGATGGACCGACGTTCAGCCCCACGGGGAGTGGTTTCACTGGGTCGTATTGACCTGGACTCCCCCGGCCAAAGACCGAGCGGTGATGGTATCCGGAACCGTTTGAAGGGCCGCCAGACTTCGGATCCCGTGGGCGCAGACCAGGAGATACGTGAACTGGGGGTTCCACTCGGGACGGCGTACCTCCCACTGACTCCACGGGAAATGGACGACCTCACTCCCGGCGCCCCGAAAGAACTCCCACTCCTCGGGGGCGATTTCCCAGGACTCCCGAACGTCGACGAGGATTTGCCGGTCCTTCGGGGATAGCTCTTCCCAGCGAACCTCCCGGGATGCCCCTTCTTGCCCTTCAAGCCAGCCCCAGGCGCCCGGGCCCCGGGCGCAGTCGCACTGGGGATCCGGTTTCCAGGTGAGGGTTCGGGAGCTGCCATCGGTGGCGTCAAAGACCCAGGTGGAACAGCGAGGCGGTCCGGAAAGGTCAAGCAATAGTCGTAACCCCGCGAGGGCCTGGGCTGACCCCAGGACGGCGGTCAGAGCCCCGGCGACGCCCACGTCGGCACAGACCCCCACGCAACCGTCTTCGGGGGGCTGGGGGTACAAACAGCGCCAACAGCCGGGGCCTGGTCGATGGAAGGGCAGAACTGTCAGGTGACCCTCCCATTGATAGACCGACGCGGTGACCAGGGGCTTTGCGGCGGCTCGGCNCCCGTCGTGGAGAAGAAACTTGGTGGTGAAGTTGTCACTTCCGTCGATCACGAGGTCGGCTTCTTCGATCAGCGACCGGACGTTTGACGGGTTCAACCGCATCGGTCGCGGATCGAAGCTCACCCATGGATTCGCCGAGGCGAGGGCCGACGCCGCTGCCTCCACCTTGGGGCGCCCCACGTCGTGGAGGGTGAAGAGGGATTGCCGAGGAAGATTCGAGGCCTCGACTCGATCCGGGTCACAAAGAACCACTCGACCGACTCCCCCCCGGACGAGGCCGCTCAGGGCGGGGCACCCCAGTCCTCCGACGCCGACGACCAAGACTGTGGCCTGTTTCAGCCGTTCTTGGCCCTCGGGCCCCCAGCCAGGAACCCTCAGCTGTCGGCTGTAGTAGTCACGTGGTGACACATCACCCATGCCCGGTCCCCTTCTTCGTAGTGTTCGCATTTCCAAATCGGGACCCGACCCTTGATCTCGTCGATGATCCACCGGCACGCATCGAAGCCTTCACCCCGGTGACCCGAGGCCACCTCGACCACGACCGCCGCATCGCCCACGTTCAGAGTTCCGATTCGATGGGCCGCCCGGGCGGCTACGAGGCCAAAACGCCCCAAAGCCTCGTCGACAATTCGGTTCCCTTCTTTCAAGGCAAGTTCTGGGTAGGCGGTGTACTCGAGGCCGGTGACCGCCCGACCTTCGTTGATATCCCGGACCCGCCCCCAGAAACTCACCACGGCACCACTGGAGGCCGGAATCGACAGTCCAGGGAGGGTCTCTAGCGCGGATTCGGTCAGAACAAACTGGTTATTCATCCTCACGCTCCTCGATGCCGTTCCCCCCCCGCCACGGGGGGCATGAAGACCACCACTGCGTTGGGAATCAGAGGGGTTCCCCAGGGGCAAAATTCATCGGCTTGGGCTGCGCGGATGAGGGAAGGGTCGAGGGTGAATCGATGGCGAGACGCAGCTTCAGCCCACAGGCCCTCGACGGTTTTTGCCCCGGTTTCGACCGTTTCCACGGCTCGACCTGCCTCTTCCTTGAGTTGAGCGTAGTAGCGAATCGTTACGATCACGGATATCCTCCCCAAGCAAAATATCGAGGCTCAGTCAGAGCCTGAGGATCCTCGTTAACTTCAATAAATCCTGTGGAAGCGCCGAGGGCATGGAAATTCCCCGACCCACCCCAGTCCAGGGGGCCGTCCGCTCCCCAGGGCAGAAACAGGGTGAACCCCGGGGGGGGGGCCACCAACCCCTCGGCTCGAACCCTTTGTTCCCGGGGCGGACGCCCCTCGGCGGTGAGTAACCAAGGTAACACGTATCGACGAAATCCAAAGAGGCTCGATACCGGGTTCCCAGGCAGCCCGAAGACCAGGGCATCCTGGGCCTGGGATCGGGCGATCCGTCCACACCAGAGAGGTTTCCCAGGACGCTGAGCCACCCTATGAAAGAGGACTTGGGCTCCCAGATCTCCGAGCACCCGGGGGACGAAGTCCTTCAGGCCAGCCGAAACCCCCCCGGTGACCACCAACACGTCCAGACCCGGCAGTAGGTCCTGAAGGCCCCGGAGGAGGGCGTCCCGACGGTCGGGGAGGACGCATTGGCTTCGGGGTGCCAGCCCCCAGCTTGCCGCTTCCCCCACAATGGCGGCGGTATTGCTGCGGCGGATTTGCCACGGCAGAGGCTTTGCGCTGACGTCCACGAGTTCATCACCGGTGGCGACCAAAGCCCAGAGAGGTCGACGCACCACCGGAACCGGGTCTACTCCCAACGTGGCTAAGGAGTGAAGGTGGGGTGAGTGTAGCCTGGTACCGCAGGCAACCACCTCGGCTCCCGACCGGTAGTCCGACCCCCCGAGGTGAACGAAGGCCCCGGGGCTAGGCCGGTCGAACCCCGGCTTGAGGCTCACCACGTCGCCCTCTCGGACGGTACTCTCGTAGGGAACGACGGCGTTGTATCCCTCCGGTAACACGGCGCCCGTGGTGATTTCGATGGCGGTTCCGGGACCTTGAAACTGTGCAGGGGGAACCCCGGCCGACTGGAACCCCCGGACGACCCACCGGTCTTCCGCATCCATGGCCCGGACGGCGTACCCGTCCATGGTCACCCGGTCAAAGGGAGGTCCGTCGCGGTCGGCCCGGGCCGCTTGGGCTAAGACCCGACCGACGGCGCTCCCTAAAGGGACGTGCTCCGTCCCCGAAAGGAATCGAATCCCCCCGAGAAGGCGATCCGCCTCACTGACCGAGATCACGAAGGACCTCCATGCGTTCCCCTGGATGGTTAATGTTCTTGAGTTTGTTCCCGGGAAGGGGGTCGAGCACCGTGGTGGAAGAGTTGAGAATCATCTTCCGAGGACAATCGATGCCTGCGGCCAGAAACTGCCACAGTCGAGGGCGTGCCTTGGGCTCGTAAACGGCACAGAGTGGCTCAGGAAGATCCTGGTACCCTCGGTAGGCTGTGGCGACTTTCCATGGATTGCGGTGGGCCAGCAGGGTTTGGATCACCTCGTTGTCCACCCGAGGCAAATCGCAGGCCACGACCAACCAACTGGCGTCAGGCCGGGCCTCAAACGCCGAAAGAATCCCCGACACCGGACCCTTGCCCAGGAGGATATCATGGATCTGAGGCAGGCCGGCCCGACCCGGGAGTAGGGCCTGATCGGCCCGGCAACTCACAAAGACCTCGGAGCACCACCCTTGCAACAGGCGGAAGACCCGCCGAGCCTCTTCTTCCCGGGGGTACCCGATGGCAGCCTTGTCCAACCCCATGCGCTGGCTTTTACCCCCGGTGAGCACCAGACCCAGAAGTGGGCGCTGGGCGGTCTGATCCTTCCAGTGGGCTAGGATCGCCTGGGCGAGGCCCTCGGCATCGTCGAGGGCGAAATACGGGATGCCCTCGGTCTGGTGGGGAGCCTGAGCCCCCGGGCCTACACAGGCGAGGGGACGGGCTCCGGTGTGAGGCGAGGCTCCGGGAGCGAAGCCCCCAGGGCCGATGACGGACACAAAGGGGAACGGTCCCGGGGCCTCGAGGGTCACTAACGCTCCGTCGGCTTCGAGGAACGTCAAAGGGCCGAGGACGGGGTGTACGTCGGAAGTCTGTGGGTTGACCACGACGACGTCTAAGCGCAGGTTCTTCCCTAAGGCCATGGCAACCTGGGTTCTCCATGGCTCGGGCCCCAGAATGCCCACTTCATACGGATGATACACCCAGGATCCTCCGGAGGCTCTAGGCGCCATAGTCACGTTTNCCCCCGGTTTTGGAAACCAACTCGACGGTACGGATCACAATGTCGTGGCTCAGTGCTTTCGTCATGTCATAGATCGTGAGGGCCGCCACGGACGCGCCGGTCAGGGCCTCCATTTCCACCCCGGTCTTGTGGAAGGTCGACGCCGTGCAGAGGATCTCGACCTGATGGTCGTCGTATGGGGTGCAGGTCACGGTCAGTCCGTCCAAAGGCAAAGGATGGCAGAGCGGTATGAGCTCCCAGGTCCGTTTGGCTGCCTGGATACCGGCCACCACGGCGGTGGCGAAAATAGGGCCCTTGGGGCCCACAAGGTCGCTCTGGGCGGCCCCCCCC
>JGI26470J50227_1000326_pt1 | contig 20815 bp, 48 predicted proteins | sample FreactTroBogLake_FD_50227 | JGI IMG/M metagenome (IMG submission 50227) | reverse complement strand
TGGTCTTCTGCTGTCATCTACTATAACGGCTTGAACGCCTCCGTCGACATGAAGTTTTCCTCCGATGTTTCCTCCCAATGTACCTTCGTGTGTTTTTTCAATCATTTAAACGCGTAAAATGCAAATTTACACATTTATTACAGCAAAGCAAAACTAATTACTATGTCAATGAAGTATTATTTTGCAAATGATTGGTTATGAATTCATTAATTTATACATACACCAAGATTGAACCGCAATAAGCCCATCTTTTTTCTACTTTCTCCAACCAAACATCACTGTCGTTTTTCTTTACACTATCTTTAAAAAATTTTGTGACATTATCGGAATCCGGAGTTGACTCATGCGGAAAGCCATTCATTTTATCTTTTTTCTTTTCCGACCAGCTATCTGGCATTGGTATGAAGTATACAGCTTCAAAATATTTACCTAACTTAAACCCCATTTTTTCACACTGTTCAATTAATCTGTTTTTTGAATACCAGTATTGCGTAACTGTTTTTCGTTGTCTTCTGTTTGGATCCGAGTGATTTGGGTCTGTTTTCCATCTATCGCTCTGTGTCATTCGCGGCGCTCCAATAGGTATAACATCAAATAAATAATATTCGCGTGTATTATCTACCACATACCTACCTTCGTTTACTTGTAGTTTAGTTCCTTTGTGGTGGAAATAAGCTCCTAAGCTGGTTTTAATTCTTTCTTTCGCCATAACATTTAAAATAACTTTTGTTGCGAAACATGGTTTTTTATTCTTTCGGTTGCTTTGTCAAAATATTCTTTATCCAACTCACAAGCTGTCAAATCGAAATTATAGTCGTGACAAGCTATAGCTATGCTTCCGCTTCCAAAATGAGTGTCAAGTATTTTATCGCCCTTTTTAGCGTATTTATCTAACAGCCACTTATAAAGAACAACTGGCTTTTGAGTTGGATGAATTCTTTTTTCATTAAGCTCTTTATTGCCCTGTTGAATAATTGCCTTTCTTGCGTCTGTTCCGCAATAAATTCCTTGAAACATTCCTGACCATAAAAAATTCACAATGTCCGTTCTGTTATTTATACTATTGTAAGCTATCTCGCACCCATATTGGTCTGAATCTCCGTTCATTTTATTCCAAACTATTCTACCTACTCCAAATATAAATTCGTAGTGATTAACACCCCAAATAATTTGATTCTTTGAAACTCTTTTTAGTTCGTTGAAATAATCTTTTTTCGGTGGCTTGTCGTCCCAGTCTTTATGCTTATACTCTACGTGTTTTACATTTAATGTTTTGCCGTTGCCTTGTTTAGCTTTGTTTGGCTTGATACTTGGTTTACTTGCCTTTATACCATAAGGCGGGTCAACAATGGCTAAATCAAAATATTTATCTGGATAACGAGCCATAAGAATCATATTGTCTTCATTCGTTATTTCCATTACCAAACTTGACCTTGTTTAATTGGAGGATTTTTCATACCTAAGTCAGTTATTATTTCTAACTCGGTTATAGTTATGTCGCTCTTCATTCCAAGCTTCTTGATGTAACAAGAATCCTTCTCGACATCATTCTTAAAAACAGTTTGAAAAGTTCCGTCGTATTCTTTAGCCACAATCTGTTCCTTACAAACAACGCGTTCGCCTTTTTTATTTACTACGGTTAAATTAGCGTACAATATTTGCCCAGCTTTAATTTCACTTGGTTTTATTTTGCTTAGAATTTTTTTCATTTTGTTATTGTGTCTTTAAATATTTTGAACTCCTTGTAATTATTGAAATTTAATTTAACAATCCTATCATTGTCATTAATTTCACACTTCTTATAAAGCCAGCATATTATGGATTCTTTTTTGCTCCACTTATTTGAACAGTCCTCATTGTGTCTTAACAAACACCAAAGGTAGCCATTACTTAATTTAATCGTTATAGATACGGTTTTATTTATTCTTTGCAGCACTTTTTTCTTTTTCGTTTAACAGCTTTTTACCGTATTCTACAAACATTAAAATCATTGTGTGGTCTGACACGGTTTTGTCAGACCTTAAAATATCAACGCAATGATAAAGGTACTGTTCGCTGGTTAGCTCCTTTGTCATTTTACTACTTCTTTTGAATGCTCCATCCATTGAACTGGTTGTAATACTTTCCGTTGTGTTCACGCCCTCTTAAATCAACCTTTGCGCTAACTCTATCGCCCATTTTAAAACCACTCAATAATTCTGTTTTTTGGTTCAAGAATTGGCAAACGATATCTTGTGGGTATTGCGTGTTTTCATCTACAGTTACCACAATTTCCTGCTTTGTTAGGTTGTCGTTGATTTGTTCTTTTACGAATATTACTTTCAATACTCCATTAAGTTCCACATTCATTATTTCTTCTTTTTAGTTGTTTTCTTAGCCACTTGTTTTTTAGCTACTGGTTTTTTAACCGAAGCTTTTGCCTTATTTAATTTACCTTCTAAAGCCAAATTCACACCTTTTCTTTCTTCTAAAAAAGATTCAGCGGTTTTACCGATAGCGTTTGATATAGCCGCAAGCATGTCAGCCTGTTTTTCTTCAACCTTTTGTTTTGCTTGCAATACCTCTACAGCTTTACCTTCTTCATTGATGGTTACAGTGCAGTTGTTAAAGATTAGGTTTCTGCCTCCTGTTTGTGTTGATTGTTCCTTTGAAGGCAGTTCATTAGGAACCCATTTTTTGTTTTCTTGTGTTGTGTTCATGCTTATTTATTTTTATTGGTTTATATTTATTTTTTAATCGTTATTTAAAATTATTTCTCCGTCGAATTCTTGGAATTTTTCTACACTCCAGTCTTGTGAATAATCGCCTATCTCCCAAATATCTTCAAGCAATCCATTTTGTTCTCCACATATAACAACTACACCGCTAAAGGCGTTTCCAAGTATTCTTCCTGTGAATACTACAACTGTTCCCGTTTCTGATATATACAACTTGCCTTTTTTCATATACTTTATTTACTTGTCCTTAATAAACTAAAACCGAGTTCTTTTGCTTCTTTTGGGTGTGTTTCTATCCAATCATGACAATTGTCTTCTGTTGATAAAAAATACCTTTTGTCTGTTAAAAGTTTCCCTATCCTCCCTTTCTTGTGATGGATTTGGTTAGCTGGCTTCTTGGAACAAACTCCTTTTATGTTTGCTTCGCATTTAGGGTGTTCAAGTAAATACTCTTCCCTTACCTTTAAATACTGTTTATTTTTAATCTTACGCTTACCGCTCATGAATGATATTGCTTTTGGCTTAGCTGATAAGCCTTTCTTTAATCGCTTCTGTTCTTCGTTGCCTTGTTTGCAAAATCCAGCACGAACCACGATAATATTTGGTTTATTATGACAAAGACATACACCTTTATGCGGACGAAACATGCTATTTATTTCCAGAAAGTTTATTTATCTTACTTTGTAACCGACTTGCCGTTTCGTAATCTTCTTTTTCAAGACATTCATTTAGCTTTTTCTGCAAATCAATGATGTCGTTTTCTTCTAAACCTTCGTTTGGTTGAACTGGGTTTGGAACAGTATTTAGTACATGAAAATTATCAAACATCTTATCACTGTATTTAGCTACAAATTTTTGATACTCAGGAACACCGAACTCTTTAAAATTACTCCAGTGTATTTCTAAATACAACTTCTTTCCTCTAACGTCATTATTTAAGCATTTAACTGGTGCAATTTTACCTTCAACTCTACTCCATTCTATTCTAATGTTTTGCCCTATTTTTATGTCTTTTAGTTTTAGCCTTGGTTTTATCCCAAAGAACAAGTACCTCATTCTATTAAATATTCCTTCCATATTTTTATTTTTAATTGTTTGCGTTTAAATCTTCTTTTGGTATTTGTGTTCCGCAACTTTCGCAATAGAAATACTCTACTTTACCTTCATTAAACTTAGCCCTAACCATTGCTCTGCAACATTTACTTTTTACTATTTCTGGTTCGCCATTTGTATTCATAGATTGTATTCTGTGAGGATATACGTCTGTTATTATTTTGTTTGAATACATAATAGTTGTGACATATATTGATTTTATCAGTGCAGCAAATGGAGCTAATAAGTATGCCACAATGGCAACAAACCATATCATTATAAACGTAAGTAAACTTTTGAATAATTTTTCCATGTTTATTTGCTTATTTTTAGGGTATCATACATTAAGAATTTACAGGCGCTATCTTTTAAAGAAATAGTACACGCAGATTCGTACCAATCACTATATTTTCCGTGATTGATTTCTAACACATTTACCTTATAGGAAGCCGTAATGTTGTCGTAATTTATATTTTTACCAACAACAACCATTATACAACCATTATTTATTTGATAATCTCTTGTTTCTGTTATGCATCTATTTAATAGAAATAAAGATAAGCCTACCAATAATATTTTTTTCATTTTTTATTTGTTTATATAATATTCTACGTCTGCCATTAATTTTTTAACTTCTTTAAGTTTTTCAACTTTATCTGGCGAACCCAAGTATATGCCAGTTGAATCTTCAAGTTGCTTTCTTTGTTGTTTTAGATTTGCATAAATTTCTTCCAGTATATGTGTAGGTATCTTTTTCATTAGCTCATCAACATTATTTTGCTTGATTTTTTATTTATTTCAAGGAATTCATTTAGATTGTTTAGATCATAGCATTCCTTCAATATTTGAAATTCAGAGTAATCACACCAGAAGTCGTTTTCATAAGACCATTTCAATAAATTCAAAGCCATTCTATACTGTTCCCTGCCATACTTTTCCATTTCGTCAGAAAGCTCATAAAGGCTTATTTGATAAGGTTCAGATTTTTCTAACGCTGCAAATATATAATGTTCTCTTTGACCAAAGTCTTTATAGAAAGCGGCGGTTAAGCTGTAGCTGTAATTATAGACATCATATTTAAAGCCTTTGTAAGAACTGTCGGTAGTTGTTTTTAAATCTACTATGCTTTTTTTCTTTGGGAATACATCTGGTCGCATTCTGATTTTTAAGTCAGTTATCGGATCAACCGTGTAAATACTTACTTCTCTTGCACTTCCCTTCATTAACCCTACAAGAGCTTCATTTACGGCGGCACTTTCACCTATCTTTGTAAGCATTTCCATTTCATCTTCAATGATAATAGACTTACGTTTGTTCTGTTTTACAAATGCCGCGTAATCTTCTTTGCCTTTGGCTGTTCTTCTGTCGTATTTAGGGCATACGACATGATGTTTGAAAAATTTGTGTGGCTCAAGAATAACTTCATGTATTGCTGTACCCAAAACAAAGTGTCTGCCAACTGGTTCGTCTTTTCTTACTTCTTGGTACTTTTTGTAGTAGTAATACTTCGGGCTTTTTAAAAAGTTTTTTAAATCAGAAGCCGATATGTGGTCTTTTTTACCTAAATACGTAGCGAAGCTATCTCTTGCCTTTATCATACCTATTTTATTTTTGTGGTTTCGCGAAGTCTTTTTATTTGCGCCACCAAATCGCTAACTTGATCTTTTAAATCTTCGGAATGCTTGACTTTTTTAGCAAACATTTCAACGATAACTTTTTTAGGCAGCTTCGTTATTTCTGCCTCCCATTGTTTTCCAAATGGTTCGTAATTTATTTCTTGTTCTTTTTGTTTCATACTTATTATTTTTAACCTTTGTGCTGGCGGCATTATCGGCAAGCCGCCAGCTGTCAAACACTTATACAAATGGTTACACAGCTCCCCAGCTGGCTTTATTGTATTTGTATCCGAACATCAAAGAACTTTGTTTTGCAAATATAATTATTTATCGTTACACAATTGTACAACTTTTGGATTATTTTTTTCAAAGTTACTAACATTCCTACTGGTACTATACACTAATATTGGTTTTGATTGAACTCTTCTTCTTTTGGTTTTTGTTTTCATTTTTTTTATAAAATAGACATAATTTTTTGTTCAAATTCGTTTAACTCTTCATTGAATTTTACTGGCAAAACATCGTTATCTTTTATATGAATTCTCCAATCATTACTTAAAAATTCGGAAAGTGTAAAAACACCTCTAAGGTTTAATTCCCTAACAATATCTCTTTTGATATTAAATTCTGTCATTTTCATTGATCTGATTCCGTATTCTTTTTTAACTTGGTTTTTCATTTTTTCTAAAATAAACTAACTTGATCTTTGTTCATTTTCTTTTGACGTATTTTAACATGACTTCCTTCTTCCCAACCAACTTTTTCGCCATAGCAAATAAAATCTGGGTATGTGTCAACTAAGTATTTACACTCCGATTTCTTTTGTTCCATGCGTTCCTTAATTGTACCGAATGCGCCAGCCGTATAACGCTCACACTTAGGTAACAGCCAGTTATTAACAACCACTCCGCCAAACTCTTTTAAATTAAGCGCGGTGAAGCAAGTGTCGTCTATTAGTTGAACTTTTGTGTCAAAACGTAATTTTGTTTTCTTTATGAGCCAACATCTTCCATCTGCGAGTGACCAATAACTGTAGTGTTTACTTCTAAACAAAGGGTTGTCCGTTAAAGAAAAACCACAAAGTGCAAAACCCTTTTTTTCCGCCAGTTCAATTGTTTCTTTACATACTTCAAAAAACTTTTCGGCTGGACAATCCGTTTTAAATAATTCTCGGAACATTGGCTGGTTAGAAGAATCTATATTTAAGTCTTCTCCATATTTGCGTTGTTCCGGAAGCACACTAACGCTTTGTAAATCGTCAACCCAAAAGCAAGCCCACTCTCCATCTGCCATCATATCTAAGGCATAATTGCGGTTATTTGATAGTCCTTTTGGTTGCCCTGTAGCAATTAGTTCTCCATGGATGCGACCAGCCTTTCTAAATTTTTCGGCACTATCTTCTGTATGACATAAAACATAGTGCGGGTGGTCTTTTAAATAGATACTTGTTGCGATAGCATCAAATCGGTCATAGGTAAAAATAAATGTTTTCATACTTATTTGTGTTGTTTTTTTATAACTTTAAATATCCAGTTTTTTCTTGTTTTATTGCAGCTAATTCTTCTGATGGACTTTTACATAATTTCATAAATTCTCTGTAATACATAACGAACGCTATTCTTAGGTAATCTTCACTGCAATTTCTAAATGGCGTGTTTCCATGAAACCTATGAACGTCTGCAAAAAGTATGTCTCCGTTTTGCATGTCTACAGCGGCTCTATACTGTGGTAAACAGAAATAGCTTCCGTCGTATTTTCCTTCCCTGTAAACACATAGGTTACCAAACCCTTCTGGTAAATCTCCGCTGTCTTTATGAACTGCTGTTTGGAAATTTTTATTAACCGTTACGGTTGTAAAACTTGTATCAGCTATAACGTAATTCATATTTGTAGCCCTTGCTATATTAATCTGTTTTTTATAATGCTCTGGACAAAGTTGTTTATACAGGTTATCTATACACTTTACAAATGGTATTCCTTGTGTGAATTTATCAAAATGATTTCTTGCGAAAGCTGTTTTTCTACAATATGCAATTAAACCACCAGCATCCATACTACCTACGTTACCAGACCAAACTTTTTTAGCTACACTTATTTTTGAAACAGAACCATCTTTTCTTACCCTAAGTGAATTTCCTCCAGCAGCCATTCCTCTTCCCTCTGTAAATTCAAGGCTTCCTTTAAAACTTTCGTATCCAAGCCTTAAAGTTTCAATAGGCACTACTTTTTTTCTAAACTTAAATAATAGCTTTCCGTGTAAGTCGTACGCATCTGTATCTTCGGTTATTACTTCGTCGTAAGAATCATCTTCAAGGTATTTACCCATTAATTTTTCAGCATGAATTTCTGGAATATGACACTTTAATTTAATTATTTTTGTCATCGTATGGCTTTAAAAGTTTTAATAATAAATCGCTTAGATTTCCTTTCTGTTGGTACTCGGCTCCGAACTCTTTTTTAATTGCAATCTTAGCTAAACGCTTAAATTCTGCGAGTTCTTCTTCACTATAATAAAGTATTGTGGTGGTTATATTAGTGTCGTCGATTCCATCCGTGTTCTCTTCGAACTCGTCATCAAATAATTTCATACTTATTTACGTTGTTAATTAATCTTCTAATGTGAATACGCTCTCTACTGGTTGTTTTAGTGCCTTTGCTATCTTCATGGCGATGGGTAGACTAATGCAGTTACATTTGTTATTTACAAGCTTGTTTATGTGCGCCCTGTTTGTACTACATAGGTCGGCAAGTTCTTGTTGTGACATCTCCATTTCGGTAAGATAGATTCTAATATTGTTATCTTTGATTCTTGACTTACCTCGTTTTTTTCTTAATTTTTCTGTCATTTTGTTTTGGTTTTTCTGCCATTATTTGACAGTGAAAAGTAGTTTGCCTTATTAGTTGTGTTTGCATTTTTTACTAAACCACGGTGCATCTTTCTGCGTACACATCGTATTTTTTACCAGCTTTGTCTTTTACAACTACAGCCGCTTTTCCGTTTCCAGATGTGTAAACTTTTATGATTTCGCCTTTTGCTTTTCCTGCTCGAGTTTCAAGCGTAACATTGTCGCCTATTTTTAACTTAGTCCCCGCTACTGGCACTGAAACTTTTTTAACTGACTCCGCTTTTTTGGAAGCAGCTTTCGGTTCCGTTTTTTTAGCTGTGGTTGTTTTGCTTGGCGAAACTTTTTTTGCTAACACATCCTTCGTTTTTTCTAACGAAGTTTTTAATTTTTCATTACTTGTTATTGCTGGGTTTTTTGAATTTTTTTCAGCTATCTTCAAGTCCGCTTTATCTGATTCTACACTCATTTCTTTTGGTTTTTGGTTTATATTTATTTTATTTAATTTACGTTTTACTTCTGAAACGGCGGCTTCTTCTGAATGAAAGTTGTTTGCTACTTGCCCGTCTTTACTTGCTGAATAATAATCCTTTGGAGTATGTACCTTGCCTAAGAGTGAGGTTTTTACAATTGTAGTTATTTCAAAACCTTCTTTATTTATGTATTTCGCCATGCTGTTTTTTCTTAAAAAAATTAATTTTTGCTCCGCTGGAGCTCCGCAAAAATGGTGCTACTTTGAATTTACAATAAAATTTCTGTACTCATTAGTGAAAGTTTTTCCGGCATATTCTGCGAGTTCTCTGGTTTTGAAGCAAAGGCGGGAGGCGGAACACGCACGCGCAAACGAAAGGCCGCAATCCGCGACACTGAACTCGAAACCCGACGAGCCTTGTAGGTAGAACCACGCATAATATCTGTTTTCTGAGCCGCCCATTTTTGGTAGCCAGCCTTCGTTTAGAACTTCTGATATAAGCGACACCACTAATGTGCTTTTTAAAAATATTAGTCTAATGCTTTTGCCTTTGTAGTTTAGTATAGATAATTCTTCTTTAGTTGGCTCAGCTAATCTAATTACATCTTTTAAAGTTTTTACTGATTCAGTTATTGATTTTGGTTTTAGCTTATCTTTCTCTAACTTAATTTGTTTTTCTATTGCATTTAACTGGTTTTGTGCTGCAATTTTATTTTCTTCTAATGTAGCTAATTTTGATTTTAATTTTTTCATACTAATTTATTTTTATGTTTGTTGCACAAATGTATAACATTTTTTTAATTAAACAAGTTATTTTGATATTATTTTCTTGCAATTTATACAACCTTCTTTTTTACAGTTTATTTCGCTGCCATTTTCGCTAACTCTTTTGAAGGTGCATCTACTTGATTTAACTTTATTTGGCGGATTAATTACATGTGTTGTTTTCTTAGAATCAACACCAATAGTTGTTATTAAAAATTCTTCCGTGTTATCCATTGTTTTGTTTTTTAGCCTCGTCGATTAATTTCTGTGCGCTATGTATTTCGTTGGATTTTCTGATGTCGCCTATCTTCTTATTTATACCTTCAATCTGCTCGTCACGTTTATTGCTTTCGAAATCTTTAACATGGTAGTGTCCATTTAAACTCCTATTTACAGCCCATCCGATTTTATTGTCGCAATACTGGTTTATCCAACCTATAACTATTGCACCATCTATTCTGTCATACAATATTCCGTATTCACCTTTTTTAGCTTTATTAAAACATAACTTTAAATCGGCTACAGTTACTTCGTTAAACTCTTCTGCAACTAACTCGGCGGTCATTTTAACTTGTTCTGGATTCATAGCCTTTCCTACATTAAAATACTTTATTGCATCAAGTATCAATAATGTTAGTATATCAATCGTAGTTCCTTCACCTAATTCTTGCTTCATTAAAAACAAATTAGGTGTTTCAAGTGCAGAAATTTCAGAATAATCTTTTACCTTAAGAGCCAGCCAGTTTTCTACGGGTTTCTGCTTCCAAATCACTAAGTTCTGATTTGTTTTTTTCAGCTGCTGATTGGTATCCTGTTTTCTTGGAAGATTTTCCATTCTTTAAATGTATAATTATTTTATTAAGATTAAAATTTATTTGCCTTAAATCTGTTTGCGCCTTCATGTATGGGTCGAGCTTATCCCACCCAGCAAGAATAGCAACAAACAAATCATGGCTATTGTATTTATCTGTAGAAATTGCGTTTAAGTGCGTAAGTATGTCTTTTAGTGCTGCAAAATCAGCTATAGCTACACGTGGTTTTATTTTAAATTTTTCTTCGTACCATTTGTAATAGGAATCAATTGCCTCTTGATAGAATGGTACTTTTGATTTTGTTTTTTTCTTTGCTTCGTTTACTTCAATTAATTTCTTTGAATAGTAAGCCCCGTATTCGTCAATCTTCAACACTTTGTTTTCAACCAACTCCATAAGAGTGGCTTCTATTAATTCTTTTTCATCGCCCCTGCTTATAAGCTCAGGAATATCTTCCTGAGTTATTAAAACACCCTTATTAGTTAGTAGCTTTCCTTTTACGGAACTCTTTTGCATTAAGCAAATTAAGTTAATCCAAAGCCCATGCGCTTCTAAGCTGCAATTTTTTAAAGCCTTGTCGTTTAGCCAACTATTAACGTGAAAATCTATTTTTTCGCTTGCCATTTTCAATAATTACCTTTACCCTATTAAGGGGCTGTCTTTCCATGCTGCCCACATTGCCCTTCTTATTCGCCTATGACTTTTGCGCTTGACACGAATTTAATCATACAATTTTAAACAACAAACAAATTTTGGTGGTGTTGTTTATTTTAGTTAGACAGAAAGACCGTTTTTAAAGTGCCTCTGATTTGAGCAGCACCCTTTTTAGCCATTGCAACCACCTAATTTTTATTTATTTATTTTCGGCGAAGTCTACTACGTCTTTAGAAACCGTTCTATTGGTTTGCGCCGCAATCTTTAATTGAACTGTAGTTGTTCTTAATATTTCTCGAGCCTGAGAAGCAACCGCATCGGCTTGACCAGCTTCCATTTTACCAGATTTAACTTTTAATAATGTATCCCAAAGAATGTTTTTTAAATTCGTTGCAGATAACTTTTGTTTTGTTGTAGTTGTTTCCATGTTCTTTTTCTTTTTTGCGCTTTATTATGTAAATTATTTATTTGCCTTACTTCTTTGTCGTCTATTTCTTTTTCTATTTCTTTTATAATTAAAGCGCTTTCGTATAATTCTCCGTATTTTTGTTTTGCATGATACACTACATCGTATTTTCTTTTATATTCTTTATACTTGGGTGTTCTACAATATTCTACGTGGCGCTTCATTGTCTTTTTCCTTTCTAAGGCGGCTTTTTCTTTATCATACGTTTTTTTAAAATAATTGTGTTTTTTAATTTTTAGAATTTCTCTATTTTGTTTGCGGTAAATTTTGTCGTATTCTCTTTTTTCTAATTTCAATTGTTCTTCTGTTTTTTCTTTTCTTCTGTTTAATCCAGCGCAAATCTTATTGCAAAATAATTTTAAGCCTTTTCTTTTAGCTCTATTATACTCGGCTTTTTTTATTATTTTAATCTTACCGCAACCAGAATATTCACAACAAATTTCTTTCATTGTTTTAAATATATTCCGGAGCTTCAAAATTATTTTCCTGTTCCAGTTTTTTATTATTATTTTTTTCTTTCATTTTTTCTTCAAACAGTTCCTGCTGATATTCAGTTCTTTTTATTTTATCTTCGTTTACAAGCCATTCGGAAACCTCAAAGGCATTTAAGTACGATATGTATTTATTACCTTGCGGATAATGCTTACAAATTATATCAAACCTTATTTTAAGCCTATTATTCTTTTCCAGCTTCTTTGCTATTTCACACAACTCTTTTCCGTAGAAGTTTATAGGAAAAAACTTTTTATTTTTACCAGCACCCTTATAAAGTACCACTGTGTAAAAAGTATCATATAGTTTCTGCACTTCGAGAACCTTGCCGCGTATTTTAAACCCGCGTTTTGCTTTTGCTTTTTGTATGGCTTCTTCTTGATTCACTATCTAATCCCTTTTTCGTAAAAAGTGTTTATTTTAATCTTCTTTATATAAAACCAGTTACTTCCCATTGCTTCTTTAGCCGCTTTTTCTGTTTCATAAACACCTAACAAACCCATATCCATCATTCCGTGACCACCTCCATCAAAAACAACGAAAACATTTTTACTAAATAATTTTTCAAATATTTTTTTCATACTACTGTTCGTTTAGCATTTCTTTAATTGCTTTATAAAAAGCCTTTCCTAATTTAATGGTATCTGCTTCAAAATCTATTTCCTTAGCTTTTGTTTTTGCAGTTGTCGGTTTAACTAAAGCCTGAGCGGCTATTCTTGCGCAAGTTATGTCTTTTGCATAACTAAGTGAAAATCCGAGATACTGTTCAGCGCTTTTAACTGACTTCTGAATCGGAGTATTCGGATTTGATTCTTCACCTTTATTCTGAACGTGAGGCATATTTACATGTGGCTTAGCCGCTTGCTTGTTATCTGGATGAGGCTTATCATACTGTGGATTAGCTAACTTAACCTTCTTTGTTTTTTCATCCAGTATATAGTGAACCTCTGTTCCAATTTTTAATTTATCTGGATACCTGTACTTTGTTCCTATGCTTCCGCTTTCTCCGTTTTCAAAAGCTATCGCAAAATAATAGTACACTGTTTTATATGTTGGATTTTCCTTTTCGTTGGTAAAATCGCATGCCTTTATTACACTTGTTTTATATCCACTCATTTGTTTTTAGTTTTATTGATTTTTAAAATTTTTCGCTTCGCGAAGATTACGAAATGATGTGAATTTTACTCATTTCAAAGAATTCTGATTGTTTGTTCAAGTGAACAACAATACCTTTTTCTTTCAAGCAAAGGCGGGAGGCGGAAGACGCACCCGCAATCGAAGTGACGTAACACGAGTCGTCGAACTCGAAACCCGAAGAAACCGAGTACCAAGAATACCATCTATTTTCTGAACCATCCATTTTAGGAATCCACCCTTCATTCAGAACTATTGAAACAACTTTCATTCTTTCAAAGTTAGCTGTATGATCCGACATATAACTTAATGCCTTTTCAAATTCTTCTCGGTTACTCCATTTTTCGTTTCTAAGCTTATTGTAGCTCATTCTAAAGTATTCTTTGATTGCTATTTCAAACGAAGTTACTTTTTTGTAGTTAAGTGGCTTTGAATTTTCTGTAGTGTTTTCTACAGCCTCATTTCCTTCAAACCATTCCGGGAATTGTTTTTCAAACTTTTCTTGGTACTCTTTTTTTAGTGTCAACATGCTTATTTATTTTTTATTGGTTAGTCTTTCTTTGATTCGTTCTCTTACTATTGCCGTATCTTTTTTCGTTGGCGTGTAGTCATTCATAAACTCAACTGGAGTCGATTTCCAAGCGCTTCCAAAATAAGTAACATTGTAGCCGCGCGAAATACATTCGTTGTATAAGCTTTCGTACCTGTTTTTTAAGTACAATAACTTATCGTAGAAGAACTTTACATGACCAGTTCCAAGTTTAAATTCTTTCGGTTGACCAGCCATGTTATATCTACCCTTTGTAACACAGTTAGGTATTCTAACTAATTCTCTGTGTTCGGCTATTAAATGCTTGGCAGTTAATTCTTCTACTGGTACGCCGCAATTTATCCTTGTCATAATCTTATTGTTGTACAAATGTATAACATTGTTTTCTAACTGCCAAAATTATTTATTAACATGTTTCGCCGAACCAAAATAAATGTATTCTTCAATCACGCATGAACTGGTATTGTACAGTTGCACTAAGCAATGATAAAGATAATTGCCGTTGAATTTGCCAATACATTTCTTAACGTGCTTATATTCGCTCCCCTTGCACTCTAATTCTCTTTTAGCATTAAGCCCTACTGTATATACTGGCAGATTAACTATTCGCTGAATTTCAAGAATATTTGATTTTATTGTTTCGTTATTCATGTTATACGATTATACTACTTTATAGTATTCGTCTTTGGTTTTCATAATTTTACTTTTCGTGATATTCTACTGTATCAAAAAATATTCCTTCTTTAATTACTTTTTTATATTTATCGGAATACCTGTATGGTTTTCTACTTACTTCACTCGAAACATATTTAGCTATTAATAAAATTGCTACCCCAAAAAAAGTTATTCCTATCCAAACAAATGGAAAGTAAAAATACTTTTTACGCTTTGAATTAATTGGTTTGTTTTGAAGCAACATGTATTCGTCGTTCATTTCACTAAACTCTTTGTAGGTTATCATTTTAATAATTTTTAGTTAGCTTTTCTTTTGCATGAATATTACCTATAACCTCTATGTTGTTGCATTGATTTTGTTTTTTATCGTAGCCAGCAAATAAAGAAGCAAACGGTTCGCCATAATCTTCTTCTCCTAAAGGGCAAATATAAAAACCAGCTACCAATCTCTTAACAACGTATTTTGTTTCAAACTTAGGATAGTGGTCTAATATATCGCCTTCGTGAATTTCTACGCCTTTCCAATCTTTAATTCCCAAACATTCGTCGCAAGCAACTACCTCCCATTGCTTGTCTATTCCGTATGTAAAGATTCCGATTGATTCATCAAGAAGTTTTATGTAAAATGTATCTATGTCGCCTTTTTTGTAAGCGCCGCAGCTATCTATAACAAGTTTTAGCCTGAATCTATATTTTATTTCTCTTTGCATTTTATTAAATTATCTTATATACACCTTCTTTGATTAAATCTTCTACTGAGTATTTTGAAAAATTAATGGCGTAATTTTTTGATATAAGGTATTGCTGTATTTCGAACACATTGTCCATAAATAATCTTTGTACCGAAACTTTATTTGAGAAGCCATTTTTCAATCCTTCCTTAACCATCGCCTTAATCCCTGTCGCTTGCGGCAATTTTAGCCAGCCTTCCATCGCAAATGTATTAATTACCCCGATTGTATCTTCTTCTGATATATTATCAAGTAGCTTAACTCCGATACTTGCTTCTGGGTACATGCCTTTATTAATCTGCTCTAAGTCCCTGTAATTTAAAACCCTTATATGCTTCTCTGATAATGTGTTTATATAATCATTATTTACTCTATAGTATTTAGCTACATAACAATAGGGTGCGAATATTTTTGCTTTTAGTTGTGAATTCATTTTTTAATTCCTATTACTTTATAAAAAGTTGCTTTCTTGCTAAATTCTTGTTTTTCTTCTTCGGTCATTGTGTTTTCAATTTCCCTTATTTCACTGAATCTTTTTTGTGTATAGCCTTTCCAACTTGGATGTGCATTTTCTTGATGTTCGTATTTTACTTCGTGTAGCCAATCCCAATATATAGCAAATGCTTTTTGAACCTTAGTAAACTTTGGTATTCTTATAATAAAACTTTCTTCCATTATTTTACTTTTGTGCGTGGCACGTCGTTTAAAAAGGCGTATTCTTCTCCATAATATTTTTTAGCGGCTTCGTTGTACAATAACGCGGCTTCGTGTACATCTCTTACATAACCCAAATGTTTTTTTCTTCCTTCTACTTTTATACTAACACCGTATGCTTTAGCGTTTTTATTCCAAGAAACTCCTTTATACCCACTTGTATTATTTTTTGGTATTTTATTTTTAAAGTGTGCTTTTTGAAAACTAATTGTTTCTAAGTTTTCCTTTTTTAAATTTAACGGGTTTTTATCTTTATATCTTATGATTGATTTTCCTTTTAAACCAAGTATAATTTTAGCTATAGGAATACCAGTATGATTAGAAACAGAAGCGTTGTATGTTGTCATTACTATATTTCTATTTGAATCTAAAAACAAATTGTTATTTCTTAGAATCCAATAATCTTCTTCGTCGTAAATAATTTCTTCGCCAGTTGTTGTTCTGATTGTTCTGAATTGAGCGGCGTATTTTTCCATAGCTTCGTATGCTGCTGAAACAGAAAAATCTAATCCGTTATTGGTTACTTCGGCTAATATTTTAAACTTGTCTTTCATTTTTTTATTTTTCGTACCATTCTCCGCAATCATAGTAAAATTCATGCTTTTGGTTTTCCTTGAAAAACATTTCCAAATCAAGTTCGCACATACAGCAATCTATAAATTCTTCGTTTCCATCAAACCCATATTTCCTTGCGTCTACTTTAAACGTTTCTTGAAATTGCCTAACACTTCCGACGGAGTTTCCGTTTTTAAATCTTATCGAATCACACATAACTTTTACTTATTTTAAATGTTACACAAACATACAACATTGTTTTTGATTAAACAAATGATAAGTGAATTATTTATTAACTGATAAGTGAATGGAAGGTAAATCCTTTATATATAGGTTTCCTGTGATTGTTTTACCTATGTATAAATAATGAATTCCAATTACATGTTTATAAAACGCATCTTTCTTAAAATTGCCGATGTACTCTAAAACAAACTGTTCCTTATAGTCTTCTGAATTAAATAAGGTAGCTTTATCTTCGTAACTGGTGTATTTAGTTTTAACCCCAACAAAAGCATTGCAGGTGAACTGTAAATAGGCTTTACCGAATTTCTTTCTGCTGTCTATCTTAAATAATTTGTAGTGCATATTTAACTAATTTGTATTACCTTAAAATCTTTTAGTTCGTAATTAATATCACACGACCATTGTAGTATCTTACAATATAAATTAGCCACCCATTTAAACCTAAACTTGGCAGCGAAATCAATAGCTTCCTGTCGACTACTTAATTTTATTGTTTTGTCTTTCCAAACAAACATGGAACTCCTAAGGTATCCAGTCGTGAAGAAAAATGTGTAAGTTATAACGTATCGTTTTTTCATTTTTTGTTTTTTAATTTTAAACACCTTGCACATGTTATTGATTTTCCTGAATTATAGATTATACCATTCCTTTCTTTGATTCCACAAAGCGTTCCTATAAAACCGTGTTCACCGAGGTATTTGAATTCGTGATGCTTTTTCAAGTTAATTTATTTGCTTAATAATTAATAGCCACTTGAATCTAAAGTAAACCTTATACTGTATCCCTGTATTTGGTTTAAGGTGTTTGCACGACTGCCCTTTTATTTGTTTCCAGTCGCCGAAAGCTCTTTTCTTTTCAAGATACTGTTCTGTATCTGCTGTGGTTTTGAATTTTTCCCTTATTTTAATTTTTCTTGCCTCGCCACTAAACACTAAACCAGTTTCGTACATTATTTTATTATTGTACGGCATTCCAAAATTAATGTTTTTACATTTTCTTGGAACCAAAACAAATATGTATTTACCTATTTTCATTATTTCTATATATTAATCTGTCTATACCTATCGCAAACCCTATTCCGCCATCATATTCGCCGCCACCGCAAACTTGCTTTGAACTACCCAATGCTTCGCAAGAAATTTCAAATCCTTTTCCTTCCTTATAGTAATCTAATCCGCGCTTACAGCCCTCGTTTAATTTTCCATCTAACCTTTCTAATTGTATTAAACTTAATGCTATGTTTTTTAGGTGTTCGGAATAGTCTTTACTTGGATTTAATATTTCAACCCCTAATTGCGTAAATTGCCTGTATCTACCAGCTTGCGGTCTTTCGCCGCGAAAGCACTCTTGAACATAAAATAACTTTGTGTCTTTTTTATATTTAAACTCTTTTTTCGAAAGCAGTTGTATTATAGCCGTATATTCTGGAGCAAGGCATAAATCCCTATTTCCTCGATCTTTAAAATTAAACATCAAGTTATTGTTCTCTTCGCCAACCTTACCAGTAAAGTGATCTTGTCTTTGTATGATAGGTATAGATATTTCGTTAAACTCTTCACGATAAAGAATGTCAATCATTTTATTAATTAATGCTCTTTTTTCGTTTCCGAATAAAATTCTTGTTCCCTTATAGCAATCTGTTTTTATTTCTTTCATAGTTTTTTATTTATTATAATTGGCGGTAAATTATTTTTTTGTTCTTCTGTTAGTCTTTTTGCTGGTCTGTATCCATTTGGTTTTCCATTCATAGCTAATTTTCCACCAGCCGTTAATTCTTCTTTAACTAACGTAAAATAAAGATTCTGAAGCTGATGCACATACCTTAAAACAACGCCGTTCTTTCTTTCTACTAATAAATTATCTCCAAAATTATCTATTGTCATTTTAGTAAATACAAACGCAGTTGCGATATTAGAAACATAAGTATTTTCTACTTTTATAAAGTCAAATCTAATCAACCATTCTTCGGTTAGCTTAATTGGCTTCAACTGGCTCTCCTTTAATCTTTCATCGGTTCTTGCGCCTCCAGATATTCTAACCAATCTTTCATCGTTCCAGTTTATTTGTCTGCCACCTAAGTTTTTAATCTGCCATTCCATTGGCTTATTGTAGAGCTCTTTGTCTTTAGGTGTTTTAAAAACTCTTTCCCAACCATCTATTCCGGATACTTGGTATATACCGGCGTCGTTGCTTTTCTTACACCCTACGTAGTTGTTTATTCTTAATTCTGACGCGTTAATCATTATTGTTAATCTATTAATTTATAAATACCTTCATTGACTAAGTCTTCTACAGAATACTCCATATAAGGCATTGCGTATCCTTTACTTTGTAAGAATTGAAAACCATATATGTAATTGAAAGGAACAAACCTTTCTGAGTTACCTAAATATGAACCTACCCAGCTTCTACCTATGTCTATTTTAAATTCCTTTGATTTTGTTTCGTTTGTTTTCTTAAACATAAGGTCAAATAATTCAACACACTCGTCGTCTGTAATAGAACTAAGCGGCTTTAAACAAAGCGCAAAAACCTTTTCTTTCATAAAAACAGCGTGTACAAATTGGTTTTTGCCAGCTTCGCCGAGCCGTAATTTAACATACAATTCGTCGTCCCATCCGCCGACAGCTATTAGCTTTCTGTTTCTTACCTTAGAGCCTTCATTATCTAATTCTATGATGGAACCTAAATACTGCGCGAATATTCTCGCTTTGATTTCGTTTGTTATCATTCTGATTTATTGTTTACGTTTATTACAAAACACCGCGTACTCTCTAAAATTAATTTCTATAGCGCCAGCCTCTATTGCTTTTTTCTTTTTAGCTAAGCAGATATCAAAGTGTTCGTTATAAGTTCCCGGATATTGAATCCACTTTCTTTGAACACCTATTTTATCTACCATTTCAAGAAGTTCTTCTGTTGTGTCGGCTATTAGGTGGCACATCTTCATTCTTCCGTAGGCGGCATTAAAGTTATCTATATATACTGGCATCTATTTCTAATTATAGGGTTGCGGGAATTTTTTACCTCCCCATAATATTTTATTTTTAGGTAAAACGGAACCAATTATAGAAACTGGATTAGACATAAATTCTAAGCATTTTTTTATTTCTTTTATATTTGAACCACAAAGTTTCGCGGCTTCTGTAGAATAAGATTCAGGAACTCCATCTTTATAATAAACTTCATGAACCTGTAGCCAGCTTCCGTTTTTATCGTCAAATGCAAGCACCCTGTAATTCCAAGTTGATTTTTTTGGATTTGTTGATTTTTTCATGCCTATTCGTTTTATTGGTTATACAAATATATAACTTATTTTTTAATTGCAATCTAATGGAAACTTGCATTCGTTATCAAATTCAACTTTTATTTCTCCTAAATGACTTATTCTAAATAAAACCCTAACGTATTCTGATTGATTATATATAATAAGGCATTTGTTAATATTTTCTTCAGTAACTTCATTTGAAGATATAACTGGCTTTTGTTTCCAACCGTATTTTCTTATTATAACAGTACCTTCTTCTACGATCTGATTGTTTTGTTTTTGCATAAATTTATTTTCCATAGTATTCATTCATTATACTGTTTGTTTGTTCTGATGAAAAAGAATCTTTTAGTAATTGCATTAATCCCCAAGCTATTCCTTCTGGTTTATTTTCTAACCTTTCGAACAATAATCCTTTGTTTTTAATTAATTCTAAATCAAATAAAGTTTCAATCAAACGAATTGCATCTGATTTAATTAAAACATCTGTTTGATAACTAAAGATGAATTCAGCTATTATGTTTCTTTGTTCTTTTGTTAATTCGATTAGATTCATTATACTTTATTTATTTGATATTTAATTTTATATAGATTTATTAAATCAACGGTAACCTTGCTTGCTTTAAAATCAACATCTTTGTTTATTAATCTTAACAAAAGATTTAGGTCTTCTTTTGTTTCTTCAATTTCTTTTTGTTTTCTTTCTCGTTTTTCTTGTTTAGTTTCTTTTAATAAATCCTTTTCTAATTTCTCTAATTCTTCTTCGCTGCTATTTGCTAATAATTCTCCAAAATAAATACAATCACCATAGTACATGTTAACGATTTCATATATAGTTTTTTCTCGTATATTTTCTGATAATATTTCTTGTAGCCCTTCGATTAATTTACTTGATTTAACCATTCTATTATTTACTTTTTTAAGTAAATCTTTTTTATTTACTATCAAGCCTCTTGCGTCCAACATATTAATAACAGAAATCACACTTTCTTTTTCAAAATAATCTTCCGCATCAT
>JGI26470J50227_1000325_pt1 | contig 20818 bp, 24 predicted proteins | sample FreactTroBogLake_FD_50227 | JGI IMG/M metagenome (IMG submission 50227) | reverse complement strand
CTATTTGGAAAATATTATAGGGCTTTATGGTCATGACAGATATTGAAAAATTAGCAATTGCCGAATTGAATCAAGAAGAAACTAGACGACTTGTTGATGAAGCAAAAGAACGTATTAAGTCTAGAAAAAAATATTGGTTTCCGTGGAAGATTATTTTTAAAATTGAAAGAAGGAAGTAAATTATGTTTGATATGAAGAAAATTGAAGAAGAAGCTCGTAATGAACTTGCTGCAGAAAAGGCAAGTACTGCTAAGACTAAGATTAAGTCGCATTTAGCTAAGATTGCTGCAGCAGAAACTGTAGTACGTAATCTTAAGGAAGAATATCAAGTTCTATTACGTGATATCGGCGTATAATGGCTCTGACTTATCCGGATTATAATAATTTAAGATATGTTCAGTCCACACCAATTGATGTATATTGGGCTGGTTGGAGATCTACCACTACAGATCTTCAACATGCTGGATGGGAATTATCCGCTTATGAAGACTATACACGCGATAGTATTCATTTAGGTATCAAAAATAAAGAATACGATATTTACGGTTATGGAAAGGCTTTCTATTCCTATGCAAATATGCATAGATCGGGTTTAAATTTCAATGATATTGTATTTGATAATATGAAAATGGGGCGTGATATTCATATGTTCGAACATCCCTCTATTATTAGAGGAATGCAAGCTATTGATGCATATCCAGAATTATCAATGGATAAAATCTCTAAGCTATCTGATCTGAAGGTATTTAGACCTATGCCGATTATCGAACAACAATTGATTGTTCCAGAATATGATGTGGATAGTCTTCTCAATATGATTCTAGAAAAACAACAAAGTTCTAGAATTGAACGTATTACTAATGAGATTAGAGCTAGACCTGCACAGCAAATTCATGCACAAATTGTTTCGTTAAGAGCATAAAAAAGAGGGGAAGATTAGATCTTCCCCTCAGTTTACATCTAGATTATTATTATAATTTAGATTATAGGATGTTATTTACGAGAACACGTGAGTAATATAGATTACTGTTCTGTAGAATAGCACCTGGTGTATATCCATTTGGATTTGCACCTAGTGAGAATGGATTAGCAACTACGCCGTAACGAGTCTTAAATCCAATCTTTGGTTGGAAGGAATCTTGACCAACTGCACGAACCATTTGTAATGGAACGTATGGGCAATAGAATAGACCGGCGTCGAAAGCAGATGCTCCCTTATAACCGATTGTCATATATTGACCTGCTGCATATGGATCGATATATACTCTCATACGACCCATTAGAACACCTGCGAAAGTATTTCCTGTGTCGTCTACTTGAAGGTTATTACCATTAAGTGCTGGAGCATAATCAAGTACACCTGCCATATTAAGAGCAGAAGCAACATCTGAAGAGCAGATTAGGATATTACCCTTACCACGACGTGTATTCTTAGCAATATTGTTCGCTTCGCGTTCAATCTGGAAAAGAAGACCCTTGAACTTTTCTACTGACCAACGACCATTTGAGTCAACGTCTAGATCGAAGATACCTGCTGTAGTTGTTTGTAGAGCACCTGCAACGGCAGTTACGTTGATTGTACGAACAATTTCACGATTGATTTCTGAAAGAATTTCTGCAGAAAGAATAGTTGAAAGTTCGGTTTCAGCGTCTAGACCATGAATTGCTTTTAGGTCTTGTGCAAGTTCCATTGTATACTCTGCCTTAAGAGCACGTGATTGAGCTTGTACTGTTACCTTATCAATGCTGAATGCCATTTGACGGAAGTCTTGTTGTGTACCATTAGTACCAAGTTGTTCNGCAAATGCTGTTGGCATACCACCAGCAAAGTTATAAAGTTGTGAGTTACCAGAAACAACCCCACCACTATTAAGAGCACCATTCTGTACTGTATTGATTGCCCAGTTACCACCTAGATCACCTGATGCAAAACCTACTAATTGGGTGTTACCAACTTGAAGAGCATTGTTACCACCTGGGAAGGTTGATTGTGCAGTATTAGCTTCATAATAGAATGCGTTAGCACCTGCTTGTGAATCATACTGTGGACGTAGAGCAAAGATAAGTCCTGTTGGACCAGTCATTGGCTGAACACCGCAGATGTCATAAGCAATGAGGTTAGGCATTGCACGACGTACTAATGAAATTAGAACTGGGTCATAGTTGGCTGAACCACCAGTTAGTGAAGTACCAGCACCGCCGGAATACTCAAGTAGTGATTGTGCACCACCCATACCACCTTCTTGTGCCATAGCACGTTCGGTGTTTTCTAGAAGTTGTGCTGTTACTGAACGCTTATGTGAATCCTTAATTGGATCTAGATCAGCATGTTCAATAAGTGGCTTCCACTTCTTTTGAATTTCCTCGTTAAGAAACATATTTATCTCCCTTTCCTTATTGGGTTATATTTATTTATTAAAACTTATTTCTTGACACCATTAGCTGCAGCGCGAACGTATGCAGCCATTGGACCAGTGATATTTTGTGATTCGTCTTCATATAGATCAACTTCTTCATTTAACATTTCAGATGCATCAGGTGATACTGTTCCTCTGAAGTATGTTTCCTTAATGATGTTGATCTTTTTAGCATATTCTGCAGGAGAAGAATATGTAATTCCTTCAGCTAGAACTTTAAGCTTCTCAGCTTGAGTTGCAGCTAAATTGTCACACGCGGATTCAAAGATTTCATTTACTTGAAGTTCAGCCTTTGATTCTTGAAGAGAAAGATTTTTTTCAATTTCTTCATTTAGTTGTGATTCTAATTCTTCGATCTTTGATACCATTTCAGAAACAACATCAACTTTAGTTTCTGGAATTTCGATATAGTTAGATTCGAATAATGACTTAAGGCCAAGAATAAATTCTTCAGCCATTTCATTCTTTAGTCCAGTATCGATAGCAACTGCATTTTCTTCTACCCATTGTTCTGCAACATAAGATAGATACTTATCAACTGCTTCTGTTACTTCAATACGCATATCTTCTAGAGCTTCTTCTAGACGTACTTCTGCTTCTTCTTCTAGACGAGCAACTTCTGAGATTAAACGTGCATTTACTGCAGCTTCAAATACAATAGTTGCTTTTTCTAAAAGTTCTTCAGTTAGGTCTTCACCAGCAAAGATTTGATCAATATCTTCTTTTGCATGGAAAGGACGTACTGCTGTTGGAGAAGTATACACTAGAGCATCTTCACCACCGCGTCCTGGCTTTGAACTGTGAACAGTTTCCGCAGATCCACCACGATTTACTGGTTCTTCTGGTGATTTACCCTTTACATCAGAAGGTGAAAGATGAAGTTCAGACTTTTCTCCACCCTTGTTATCAGCACCGCGTGAAGACTCACCAGAAGGACTGTCTAAACCCTTATAGATATTGTGAAGCTTATCTGTACCTAATTCAGCATACTTGCTCATGATTGCATGTAGTACTTGAGACTTAGTTACACCGTCATAGGTTTCTCCACCAGTCTTGTTATCAGCACCACGGCTAGTATCACCAGCATCATATGGATCAGCTGCGTGGCCAATTCCATCTGATGACTTAGTATTTTCATCAATTTTTTGCTTACCAGCCATATTTTTAACTCCTTTGAATGATTCTTTAAATATTTATTATAACTGTTATTTTGAAACTAGAATGTTTAAAAAGCGTTCAAAATTACGAACTTTGTTTTCATTTATACTGCGCATAGTAGATTCGTGCATGTGTTTCTTTTGAGATTGAATTTCATCGATTGCTCTCCAATTCCCTGAAGCAACATCATAAACCCAATCTAAACCTTCCATTACTCCACGTACATAAGCATCAGGAGCAGAAGGATCTGCTACGATATCTGCGGCAGTGGCTAACATAAAGTCACCCTGTACTTCCATGATACCTTCTTTATTAGCCTTTAAAGAACCCATACCACGTGATGATACACCGAGATTAGCACCCTCATCGATAAGATTTTTTACAATCTTACCCATGGGTGTTTCAGTCATGACTTTAGCTTTACCGATAAAATTAGAACCATCTTGTTTAAGTTCTTTAATCATGTGTGATACACGATCTAAATTAATAGAAGGACCTGATGGATGATTGAGTTCACCATAAGCACGATTAGCTTCAATACAATGCTTACTATATCTAGCAACTTCATTAGCTAAAGTTTGTGATGGATACATTCTACCATTACGGTTTTTTATATCACCTTGAAGAAAAATACCTTCAATGTAATAATCTTTCTTTCCATCTTCGCGTGCTTCTTGAATAAAAGAAACCTCTTCTACAACTTCGCATATAAGTTTCATTATACGTATCCCTGAGAAATTGCTGATATCTTGTTAAATTCTAAAATAAGAGTTGAATTTGCTGCAGTAGATGATATAACAACATTAGAACTATTATTTCCAGTTATAACAATTCCCATACTTCTTAAATCCCAGTGGCCAGCACCGGTATCAGTAGTAAATACAGTATTTGTTCCACGAACAATTTTCCATGGCCCAGTCCACATAATCTTAGTTATATTGACTGCTGATACTGTTTCTGTAGAAGTATTTGGTGTAGCAAAATCAGTTAACTGATATGTATTATTAGCTACATCTAATGAAACTGCATGTGATCCCGGTCTATTTTGCATTAATGGCATTAGTTTTGATCTCCGCGAATAGTAGGTGCACTAGATGGAAAAGTCTTTGCAAAAGATTTTACAGAATGCTTCTGAGGAGAAATTTTCTTAAATGCTGCATTTGCGTCTGCAGCAGCACGATCTATGCCAGAAATTCTATCTGCATGTGCTTTAATTACTTTAGGATCAGCCTCTTCATTAGTTTCTGCTTTCTTAGCACGTGCACGTTCTAGTGCAGCTTTAAATGCATCAGCACCTTTTACTTTAGAAAAACTGACAGACTTACCTTTATCTTTTTCAACTGGCTTAATTCCGCGGTGTCCCATGGGAATACCTTCTTCAAGCTCACTTTCTTCTTTAGCTAGCTTAGCTTTTGCTGTGGCTTTATCAACTCCATCCCAACGCTTATTAGCTTTGGCTTGAAGTTTTTGTCCTTTTTCCACTTCTGCTTTACGATCATCCATTCCGGAGTATCCATGCTTATATAGTGATGCGTCTGATTCTCGATGAGATGCGTCAACTGAAGCTTTTCTAGCATAACTCTTTAAAGTATCCTTAGATAGTTCATCAATTTGTTCATAATCTTCTTTAACATTATTATCATTAGAATCGGAATCATTACCATCAGAAGCACCGTCATTAGTGCCGTTAGTAACAGCTTCATATACTTCTTCTAAAGAATCTTTAATATCATTGAGTTTACGTTGAGTATCACTATCTAATGTTTTATCATCTAAACTGTCATGTAACTCTGCAGCTTGCATTGCAATTTTTTCTAAAACATCTTTAGATTCGTTATTGGCTTGCTTTTCTGGAGATACATTTCCCATATCAGCATGTGACTTATCGACAGATCCACCAGTAGTTGGACCACCTTGACCGGGATTATCAGAAGAAGCAGCTTGAGAATCTTCTTTCATCGCAGAAGCATACATCACGTCTTTCCAACGTGAACCGTATTTTTCTTGAAAACTAGATTGTTTTTTCTTCATAGCTTCAACTACTTCATCACGCTTGGTCATTTCAGACATAGTTCCAGTATTATCAGATTTATCAGCCTTACGTGTCTTATCCTTTTTAACATTAGAACCATCAAATACAGCATCGTTTTCAGATGGTTTTTGTAGTTTTGTATGCTTTTGAATAATATGTTGCTTCCAGAATTTCTTTTCACCTTCTGGCTTAGGCTCGTAATACTTTGCCTTTGGATCTTCTATTTCATTAATCTTCTGTGTCATTTGATTCCTCGGCTGCAGGTTTAAACATGTTACGACCAACATATTCCTTACGCGCTTCGATGGCATCGCTTACCTTAGCGGCCATAATATCATCGACTGCAGCTTTAAGAACTAAGTGATCCTTAGTCATAATAGAATCAATAACATCGTCTAATGTATATGCCATAATTTAATCTCCTATAATATATTTATTAAAAATTACTTGGAAGGCGTTCGTGCTGTTTACGTGTGAAAGTCTTTGACTTTCCATGAACGATTTGTGTTTTATATGGACGACCATCCTTTTTAGGTTCGGCTTTTTCTTTTTTCTCAGGTGCTGCTTTATTTTCTGCAGCTTTAGGAGCAGTTGATGCACTAGCACTTGGATCTGCTTGCGCTGCAGCATCTTGTTGTCCCTGCTGCATCATATCCATTTGTGCTTGTTGTTGCTGTTCCTGATCAAGTAAGGATCCTGGGAAGATTTCATCCTTTTTCATTTGACTCTGCATAGATTTAATATCTTCATCAGACATCATTAGTACATTCTTAAAAATCCATTCTGTGGAATAGAATAAACCGATATATGGTTGAATTAGTTGTAATGTATTAAGTCTTTCACGAAGTACTTCAGCATCCTTTAATTCAGAATGATAATTATCTTTATTAAAATTAAATTGAATTTTATTCTTAAAGATTTCCCATTCTTCTGATGTACAAATAGCTTTAAGAATTAATTGTTTTTCTAATACTTGTAAAAATAATTGTGAAAATCTTAAATGTAGACGACCAATAAACTTTTGGAAATTTAGTTCATCTTGACTGATTTCTGCTGCACGNCCTAAATTAAATCCAGATTGATCNGGATTCATGCGTGACATAGGAACGTTTAATGATTGAAATAATTTCTTTTCGAAATAATTAACATCAGAAAGCTCACCTAGATTTTGGCCTGATGGTAAAGTAGAAATTTCAGTACCTTTACCACCTTCTCTTCTAGGTAACCAATAATCCTCAAGCATAGTCATAAACTTACGATCGTCTCTGATATCACCAGTTGTGGCATCATATACTAGACGATTCTTATGCTTAGTCATCATATCTTTGACGTATTGCTCAGCCTTCATCTTTGGAAGATTACCAACGTCAATATAGAAAATACGACGTTCAGGAGCACGTGAAATTCTATAGATGATTGTAGCATCTTCTAGAATACGTAATTGATTTAATGGTTTAATTGCTTTGTGCATATAACCAAGAACAATTTTATTATCCTTATCCATCAATCCAGATGTAACATGAATAATAGAATCTTTGGCGATTCTTAATCCTTGATTATCCATACCGGTAGCAGAAGCGCCTCGGAAGCCTCTTTCATTATACATATAAAATTCATCGGTAGTAACATTGATGAATGCTCTTCCACGACGTTCACGCTTAATAGCACGAATCTTTCTAATTTTACGTGGATCAATATATCTTAATTCTTGTACACCAGCTCTAGGATTATTTTCATCAATCATTACGTGATAAAACAATCTGCCGTCGATATACCAACGTCTAAAGATTTCAAATCCGTAGTTGTTAATATTTAACAATTCTGATACAGTATTGAATTCTGCTGTAATAAGTGATTTAATATTATCAGAAATATCTAGATTGTCTAAACTAATGTCAACGATTTCTTTATTACCATCTTTAATGATTGCTTCATTAACCAATTGGTCGATGGCTCTTTCACATTCTGGCTGAATAGACATTTCGCGATATTTTGCTACGATTTCTGCTTCGGTTTTTGCAGATCCTTCTAGATCTAGATATGTGCCATAAGCACCACCTGCAGAAACTGTAAGGGCCCCGTCATCTACTTCTTGTACAGCAAATGACGGGATATCCCTATCTTCTTCTTTTCTTTGTATACTAAACCCAAATAATTCAATCATATTATAAGTACCTTTAACTAATAAATCTCAAAGTATTTATTAGGATCCTTGAGCACCAGCATAAGAACCGGTTGAACTTGAAGAATCAAGTACCCAGTTATCGTATTCAAATGTTACTTGGAATTCTTCAATAGCATCTTGTGAACCCCAATTTAGATCAATAGGTTGTACATCCTTAGGGAATAAACCTTCAAAGTCGTAGGTACGAATTACCGCACCTTCTTTGTTATATTGAACTACTTGAGCAGAAGCCTTATAATCATTAAGTTTACCAGTACCGGTACGAATATTTCCACGCATTTGGTTAATTGCATTTGACCATGATTCTAAAGCATCACGGATCTGGAAATCTTCATCATTGATTACTGTAACTGTCCATGGATCGAATGTTCTATCACCGGCCATTTTAAGTACACGGCCATAATAAGGAACTGGAATTGTTCCTAAATTAGAAGCTGGTAAATTAGCAGCGCGGATTAGAAACGGTGTTTTTGCTAAATTAACACCAACGATTGTAGGTGAAGTAAGAGTGACTTGGAAGAGCGTTGGACGCGCTCCTCCAAGTTGGAAATTACTCTTAAAGCTTGTAACGCTAAAACTTTGTGCCATGTTATTATTCTCCCTTTAATTATTTCTTATGATTGACCACCGATGATTGTAGAGAACTGAACACCTGTTCTTACGGCATTAAAGTTTAACTGAATGAAGTTAATACTTTTTGCTGGTTGGATATAGATATCTCCAACGAACTGATTAGAATCTACAACTTGCGGTGTATTATTGGTACCATCACAAACAACTAGGAAGCTAGTAATACCCTGACGACCTTGAATATCACGAAGATAAGGAGTAAGCATATTCACAAAAGCAGCTTGAGTATAAGAGTTATTAAACTCGAATAGATTTGCTTGAGCTGCTAATGAAATTGCTCTTTCAATCGTAATAAAGAGTCTACGAACATTAATTCTATCAAATGCTGAAGCAAATCCTTGATAGGTCTTATCTCCGTAAAGTACTGTTCCCTGACCTGGGAAAGTAACTACTGAGTTGATATAAGCACTATAAAGTGTATCTCTCTGAGCTTGATTAGGATTAAATGCTAGTTTAATAACATTCTTAATTTGACCACGTGTAAAGCCAGCTGGTGAAACCCATGGATCACGTGTAGTATCTGTAACTACACAGCATCCAGCTACGTCACCATTTAGTGGTACCCAGCGATAAGTGTCATTATAACGATCGTATTGATACTTATAACCAGAGTCTACAACTGCATAATTTGAAGTAGTAGCAAGGTTATTATAGAATGCTTGAACGTTAGTTAATGGTGTTGAAGCTGTTACAACGTCTGGTTTAGCTGGTGAGATAAACACTACACAGTCTTTTCTAGCAGTAGCAATATTTCCAATTAGATAATTACCTAATGTAGAATAGTTTGCACCTGTAGAAGGTGTAGATGTTTCTGGTGTAGTTGTTCCACGTGATTTACCAGCAAGTAGAAGATCAATTTGAACATCTTGCTTGCTTTGGAAGAGGTTGAATGCACCGGTTAATGCTGTAAGTGAACAGTTAGATTCAGCATTTCCATCTACACCACCAACGAATTGGAATGTATATGGATTGTAGTTTGTTGAAGTTACTACAGTTGCTGAAGTATTAGAAGCTGCACCTGAACGATCAATAGTACCAGCAAAAATGTAATTAGACTGATAATTAAGAACATTCTTATAATAAATTGAATTACCAAGAGGTCCTTTAGCATCTGTAGCACGTGATAGGAATGGCCATGATTCTAGAACTGCACCAGGTGTACCTGAAACTGTTCCAGTTGGATCTGTTACTACGATGTGCATTTGATCTGCAGCAGTATAACCAAGATTTGTTAAATATGGTGAAGTACCTGGTGCACCAGCAAACTGGTTGTAATACTGCCAGTATGTTTGCATAGATGGTTGTGTAATTGATACTGGAATAAGTACTGGAGATGTTAAGTTAACGTTTACTGAAGACCAGTAACCAACGCTGTTATTACCACCAGAAGTTACTACACCGGCATTTGCAACACTTAGATTTTGTGTACCTACAGTAGTATTACCTACTACAACCACATCGCCTGTTGTTAGAATGTTATTTGCAAAGAAGTTAACTACATTAAGAATTGATGCAGCGTTAGAGCTGAATGCATTTCCTGCAACGTTAACTGCTAAAACAGCAGAACCCGGTGTAGATGTAACTGATAATGAGAATACGTTAGGTGTATTAATAGAAGCAATGTTATTAAGTTCAGAAACTGATACTAATTGTGAATATGCAGTCGGTGAATCGCAAACTGATACTTGCAATGCATTTCCTAAAGATCCTGGATAATTTGCAAGATATACTACGTTAGCATATGAAGATGTGGCAAACTGTGAGAAATATACGTCAGTATTACCTACTAAAATATTTGAAGATGTATTTGCAGCTGCAGCAGTAGTTGGAGCAAAAGCATTGAATGCACCGTCAACTGCACGTGCAATCCATAACTTATTTCCATAAGCTAGGAAGTTAGATGCAGTGAAAAATGTTTCGTAATTGTTATTTGTTGGAATACCAAATACTTGTGTTAAATTAGATTCAGATGTAACAAGTGTACGTACACCAACTGGTCCCCAACTAAAGAGCCCCGCAAGAGCACCTACCGTTGTTGATAATGTAGGAACAATTTTAGTAAGATCGATCTCACTAACATTGATTCCTGGACTAACTAGGTTTGCCATATTTCTTCTCCTTCATGAAAGAAAATTAGTACTAATTCTATAGAATCTCTAGAGATATTTATATTAATTTGCTTTTGAAGGAGAAGAAACTACAGAAGTGTATTAATGGCTTTATATATAGAATATTTAGGTTTATAACCCAGTTTCTTGAGTTTTGCAACATTTAAATACATGTAAGATATGTCCTCTGTATTACGATATTCTATCTTAGATGTTGAATTTGTTGCATGTTTTGCATAATTTAATAGATCTTTTAAATATACCGGATGGCCGTTACCTATATTGTATATTGTATTAAGATCACCTTTTTCTATAACAAGATTGATAGCAGAAACTACATCATCTACATGAATATAATCTCTAAAAGTAATATATGGATTATAACATAGAACATATTGATTAGATTTAATTGTATTAAGCAAATACTGCAATGCATTTTTTCTAGGAGACGGATTATCATTAGGTCCAATAACATTACCTAGACGTAAGATTCTATAATCAATTTCATGAACTCCACAATAATGTTCAATTAATTGTTCAGCTGTTCTTTTAGTAATACTATAAAAACCTTCTGGATTACACGGAGCTGTTTCTGCAACATTGAGGCCGCACCTTCCATAGACATACCAAGAGCTTATAAAATTGAATACTGGAGTAACGTTGTACTTGGCTTTATATTCACGTACAGCTTCTAGAGTATGAATTAAACGCGTTAAATTTGTATCGATATCAATAAACGGATTTCCCGCTATAACATTATAGTTGTCGGTAGTTGATATAGTATACACAATATTGTTTTCATATACGTTATAATCATTTCGTGCGTTGATAGTAACATTAGGTGTTAATTCAGCATATCGTGAACCAATAAATCCTTTACCATGAAGATTTATACTTTCCATGTTGATAACACCTTTTTAATATATGCTAATACTTTTTCATTGTAGAGTGGAGAACATCCAATAAAAAATACATTACTTAATGCTAAATTAGAATTTGGATACTTAGTATAATCATCTAAGTGCGCATAACCAGGATGCATTAGAATATTACCACTAAAGTAATTTCGAGTTTGAATTTTATTTGTTTCTAGAAATGATACTAATTTTTCTTTAATATTTTGATCTTGACAAAAAATAGGTACACCAAACCACGATGGATCTGAACCTGCTGCAGCATTAATAACTCGAACTTCTGGAACATGTTCTTCAATATATGATTGAATTTCTTTTTTATAGGCTCGACGATCAGCTTCTAATTTATCGAACTTCTTAAGTTGTACAGAACCAATAGCTCCTTGAAGATCAAGAGGTTTTAGATTATAGCCAATAGTGGTGAATAGATACTTATGATCCATGATTCCATCATATTCCGGAATCCATTTATCAAATCTATTTTTACATGTGCCACAAGCTAAAAGATTATTAGAACCTACGCAATAACAATCACGTCCCCACCAAGAAAGACTTCGGGCTAAATCAATAAGTTCTTTATTATTAGAACATACCATTCCACCTTCACCAGTAGAAATATGATGAGCTGGATAGAACGATGTTGTCCATGCATAATAATAATCAGTAATTAGTTTATTATTCCATAGTGTTCCTAAAGAATCGCAATTATCACCTAAAAGTACAAGACCGTGCTTAGTACAAATGCGCAACAAAGCATCAATATTAGGAGGATTGCCCAATACTGGTGACACGAAGATAGCTTTAGTTTTCGGAGTAATTTTTTCTTCAATTAAGTTCACATCAAAATTAAGTGAATCCAATTCAATATCAATGAATACTGGATTCATTGCATTCTGTATAATCGGAGCAATGGTTGTAGGAAATCCAACTGGAGATACTATAATCTCTGAATCATCTTCCCAATTTAATTGTTTCTTTACTGCAGTAATTAAAATAAGATTTGCAGACGATCCAGAATTAACCATATGAGAATGAGAAACATTAAATCTTTTGCTAAATCTATTTTGGAATTGCGCTACTCTTTCACCGGATACGATCCATGCACCATTAAGCAGTGTATCAATTGCTGCATCGATTTCTTCATGATCCCAAACTTGTCCGGAATATTGAACAAAATCGCCTTCTTTATAGTCATCGTAATTTTTAATATATTTCGGTAATTTATAATCCATCACTCACCCATTATCAAAAGTTATATTGATCTACAACAGTACCACCATTATGGCAATACTGATCAATATTATGTCCTAGAAAATTACTAAAAGTATCCAAAAGCATTAACTCATTTTGCATATTTCTTGCAAATACAGAACGATACCATACACTTTCTAGAACATCATCGCAATTTGCAATTTCATCTAGAGGAAGTGATTTTAAAAAATAATCGATATTTGAATAAAAGAATAGTGTTCCCATTGAATAAAATGATGATGGCCACCGAGCCGTTACACATAATTGTTTTACATTAGAACATTTAAGAATAATATCTGAGTAATTGATTAATGGTCCACAATCATAAGCAATCTTAAGTACATTGGTAAATCCTTTATTCTTAAGATAATTCATCCCATTATGCATCGATGTAAGTTCAGCTACACCATGATTATTAGTATTATTAGGTGGAAGATTATTAATCTGAAATCTATTATCAGAATCATAAATTACAGTATTGCAATAACTCTGAGTTTCTTGTTCTACAATAGAATGTGATGCTAGACAGATATAATAACCGCTATCTTTTAAATTTTTACATAACGTTCTAATCATTTTTTCTTTTACTTCCGAATCTTTTCCACCAGTAAAAGATGTAACCAAAATCGCAGTATCATTCATAATTAAATTCATATTTCATCCTTAGAAAAAGTCTGGGAGATATCCTTTATCTTCCATTTCAGTATCATATATATCTTGAAATCCGATTGGTAAAACAGATTCTTCACTATTATCTAGTAGCTCATTTCTAATATCTAAATCGGTAGCTTCTTTAAAGTACGGCTGATTGACTAACCAAGCAAAAAGAACACAACACATAACCAAATCATCATGATGGCCTTCTTCAGCTTCATATGAAGCTTTTACTTCCACAAATCGTGCTAATTCATAGATTAAATCATAATCATTAATAAGCAATCTATCAGATTCGATTAATGTTTTAAGATTACCACATCCAATTCTTTTTACTTGTTTAGTTGTTCTCACTCCAAGTTGAGGTTTAACTCTTCCAAAACCTCCAGATAATTTTAATCCGGCTCGACCCTTTGGTGCTGTTGTTAATACACCTTCATACTCTAAATCTTGATGAAGAATATCAACAACTTGCTGACCAATATCATTCGTTTCTACTAAAACTAATGCTCGATTATAATGTATAGCTAATTGTAATATAACATCAGGATAAAGTAAAGGAGGAATATCAGCTTTTCTGAATTTAGCAGCAATTTTATATGGCATCTGTGTTATATCGAACACAACAAATGCTGAATAATCGATATCAACACCACGTGAAGTGTCTACTGCTATTAAATATCGCGAATCTTTATTCGGATTTTCATAAACATCTACACCTGCAGAACTATATATTGGAGTTCTATATGCTAATTTTTGTAATTTTTTTCCATCAATAAGTGTGTTAGAACTTCCTAGAAAGTCGCACTCAAATTCTTGCGAAAATTGTCTTTCAGAAGTATTATTAATAGTTTCATCGCGCCATTTGGCATCACGACCTGGAACTTGTGACCAATGAACATCAACTCTTCTATATGAATTTCGTCCTTCTTCGGAATCTGTCCATATCTTATAAAACATATTCATTCCATTAGGAGTAGATGTAATAAGAATTTTTGATGTTTTACCAGATGAAATTGTAGGATAAACAGAAGCAAAGAATTCATCTTGCATATTACTTGGAACGAATGCAAATTCGTCGAGATAGATCATATTAAATGAGTCTCCACGAATTGCAGTTGATGATGTTGATGCAGAAAGAATCTTAGATCCATTTTCTAATTCAATATTACCTTTATTCCATTCAACAACACCTTGTTGTAACCAGTGTGGAATATGTTCAAAAGCTAATTGAATTCTTGATAGGATTTCTCTAGATTGTTTTTCTTTATTAGCTAGAATAGCAATCTTGAAATTTTCATTAAAAAGAATATACCAAAGTAGTAATGCAGCAACAGTGGTAGTATTATGAGACAATATTCCATTGGTATAAAATCTATGATCATCAGAATCAACTGTAATATCATACATATGTGATGATCGATCAGTTTCAATTATGGAAATAACTTCTTCTGATCCTGATTCAGTTTTAATCTTATCACCCGGAACTAGATCTTTAACATATACTTCAGATCCATTTTCTAAAAATACAATATGAGTATCTGCACATGTTAATTCATGATTTTCTGTTTTTAAAATCCATTCTACATATTCAACAGTTTTATGAATAACAGAAGCTGGTTGCCAACCTGTATCAGTCCAAATATCTATATCCGTTAATGGAATAGAATCAATAAACTTTCTTTCTACTGTGTCAGAAAGTTTATGCACTCCTTGATAGCTTGATCCGGATTCTTTTTGTAATCCATTTCCCAAATGATTAAAATCTGATAACCCTGATGCATCGCACAATCTAATTTTATTTTGTCTTTCTTCCAAACATCTTGTGCTTGAATTTTCTTGTTTCTTGGAAAATTCATTATATGATCGGGCGAATATTTTTGTGGATTTGCATGCCAATAATCCCCATTGTATTCTATGATCTTCTTGTCTAGATACATGTCGTAATAAAAATGATTTGTCGATTGGTGTTCTAATCTCAGTTGTGTTTTTATATGTATTCCATAATTTAGAATTGAATTCATCAATTGATTTTCTGCCATAGAAATTTTTCCAATCTTTGGATTCTTTTTCTTGTTTATTTCTTGAATTTCTACTAATGGTTTGTCTGTTAATGTTTTTTGCCACTTTTGTTGGCGCTCTGTCCAGCGCTTTAGACCTTCTATTTCCCCATATGTTTGGATACACTTCTCTAGACTGAATGTTGTTTGACGATCTTTCAAGAGTATTTTCGCAGCTTTTATATCCCCATCCGTTTGCTTGAGATAATATTCTAGTGTCGTTACAGTATTGCCATTCTTGGATCTGGTTTGCGCAACTTTCTTGTGAATATTCTCGTCTTTGATTCCTATAAATTTCTCTGAAAAAGGCGAGTGTGTCCCATTGTGTTGATATGCAGGATTCTTGTCTCCAGACCATCTTTGAGATTGAAGATTTAAAATAGCGTCGCATCGAATCTTGGCGTTTGGAAATTGTTCTTTGTATTGCGCAGCTTTGATTTGATGCTTTCGAAAGATATGTGATGTCAGATCTTTCATCTCTAGATTGCAGATCTTGCATTGAATTAATTTCATCATATAATTTACCCATTTGAATATTTCTTATATTATACTTATATGAACCAGATTCAAAATCAAGGACTTTTTCACGAATTTTAATAAGTGTATCATATTTGTCACACTTACCAACCTGACGAGGCATTTTGCAAATAACGAAACGATTATCGATTGCAACTTTGATCATATCTTCTTGGAAAGGCCAAAGCGTAAATGGTACTAATCCGTGGTCTACGTTAACAATTTTAATGTATGTTTTAATAAAATAAACCGGATCATTCTTACATTTTAAATATTCAGAAATAGTATCTCCGGTCCATTCAATTCCAACACCGGATCTTTTGAGATTTTTGTTATTCATATAGAATAACGTTTTACCCTCAGATATCATATTTGGTTCAGTAGGTATTTTATTGGCTGCCATCGCCGTTTCCGCCATTCTTAATCATTTTGTAAAGATCTTGTGTAGTTAAGATCAGATTATTATTAATAGTTTCGTTATTAACATTTGTTTGGAGAGGAGCTGTAATATTTTTCTTTTTAATGTGTAAATCTAAAAGGTCTTTATTTGCTTCTCGCATAGTATTAAGAAGATTCGCGACAACTTCAAAGGCGCGCGGATGCTGAGATTGTTTTGCAATCTCAATCATTTCTTGTACAGCATCTTGAGTATCACGAATAGTATCATACATTCTATCACGAACATATGCTAGATCTTCTTTAACTTCATGATCTATGTTTTCTGTTTGCGTTTTAATAACAACACCATTCTCTTTGATCATTGGTGTTACATTAAGAATATTTGCTATGCGGTCTTCTTTATCACTCATTGTGCTATATTACTCATATAAGTAGTTATAAATCCATAATCACTATTGGCAGAAATTTGACTTGCTGGAATAGTTAAACTGATATTAGATGTCGGTTGACCATTAGAGGTTAGACCCGGAATAACAGTTATATAATCTGTAACTGCAGTATTTCCAATAACAGATGTATTAGCAGTACCAGATGTTATATCTATATTTACTAAAACGTGCTTGATAACAGTAGATGGATAAATTGGTCCATATAAATATGCTTTCATATCAAAAGTTAATTCCCATATAACATATTCTTTACTTTCAAATGAAGATTCATATTCTTCATCTTGTTGTACAGATTTCAGTGTAATAGGAATAGTCGTTGGTCCATAATGCATATCTGGAACAATATTAATAGAAACGTTAAGTGTTGGTGAAAAGAATGGAATAATTTGTTCAACTATTCTCAATGCATCTTCTGTATTTCTAGAAAGAACAGAAAGTTTAAATCCAATGTTATATGGAACTGGATTATGTTGTGTTAGCATAACTCCAGTAGAAGCAGATGTTGTAACATTGGTGCCAGTATTTAAAAGTTTTCTAGATGCATCATATTGAAATCCAGTAATTTCAAATGCCATTCGTGGCCAAACTTGAGATACTGGGCGTAATAGATCTGGATTTTGGTTTTCACGTGTTAGATATCTTTCCTTTGGTCCATATGCTAATGGAACAAGAATCGACTTTACTTCATTAGTAGAAGAATCAATTCTTTCAATAATGATATCATTGAATAATGCACCAAATGCAACAACATAATTTCTAATTAATCCGTAATAGTAATTTTGACCAAGCATTTTTAATCACCAAAAGGGTTAGTTGCAGAAAATTGCATATTTCTTCCTTGTGTATCAAAGAAAGTATTTTGTGTTGTAGTATCTATTAAATCATCTTCGTACGAATCTGAAAGAAGTCTAGCTCCAAATTCAGTATTAAGAATTAAGCCAGATTCTGTTACAATTCTATAACCATCAGATGCAAATGTGTATTCTTGTTCTATAATATCAACTTCAGGAACTCCTGTATCTATTTGCTCATCAGAATAATTCCAACGTTCACAACGAAGTTCATAAAATTGTAAACCACCGGTTTGATAAAATACTGCTTCATGTTCAACAAATTTAATTTCAAATATTGCATTAGGTATAGAGAAGTAAATAAGATCACCTTCTAACGGTCTAATCATATTATAAATCGATCCGATATCTTCTGCAAATCGTGTTCTAGATAAACAAAATGTAATTTGATCGGCCATACTGATGCCAAATTTAGACATCATATCGCCTTCACCTCTCCATCCATTGAAATCTTTAATATAAACTTCAATATTGATAGCATTGATGAACTTTGAAGTTGGATCTTCAAGAAATAGCTTATCAATATTAGGAGTAGTGCGTGGTAGATATATTACTTCAACACCAAAAGCTTTAATCATCTCAACTGTTAAATCATTGAGAAGATTTTGCTCTGGAACATATGATGTTGTGTTGAAGAAGAAGTTTGTTGTTGGCATTAGATATCATCTAGTCCTAGAAAATGATTACACATATCGTGCAGTATTACGAATGGTAATGTAATAAACCAGATTACCATAATTGGAATAGCTATTAATATTTGCAATGGAATAGGCATTATTCATCATCTCCGTTTACTACAGCTAACCATAGCCATACGAAAAATCCGATGACTAGACCTTCTACTATAAGTTTTAAAGTTGCATTATAAAATGAAACCACGTGTCTTATCCTATCCTAAATCCTGTTTAATATTTATAGATTTACATCGATGATTATGATATCTACCAATATTGCCAGGATTGCCTTCTTTTCCACAATGTATACATTTTACTTTAGTTGTATTTAAAGTTTTAAATACACCAGCTGATACAATTTTTTGTTTGTGTTCTTCTGAAATATTTGATCCTAATAATACATTTCTTGCTGCTGCAACAGCTATACTAGTATCTTTTCCAACGTTTTTGCCCATCATAGATTTAGAGCGTTTTGCTCTAACTTCTGGATCAGAAGATCTTGTGTCTCTATTCTTAAGACCTTCTAAATACTTTTCACGTACTTCCGGTTTTTGCATAGCTTCTTTAGTCTTTTGAGATATACGCTGTTTAGTAGAAATAGATGGACTTTCTATCCAATGGCCTTGTCTATGATTAGAAAAATTATAATAACGTACACCCTTTAATTCTTCAGTCTTAATCATAGATAACCATCTATATTCTTCATCTAAAAGATCTTTTCTAGATGTAGTAACCGTTGAAATAATTCTACGCTTAAAATCATTTGGTCTTCTATTATAAGAGTTTCTCATCCATACTGAACTACAAATATATCCATCATCATGTGTTCCCCAATGAGAACCCACATAATATCTTTTATGTTTCTTATCAAACCAAAGATAAATAAAACCATACTTTTCCATAATCTACTCCTATAAGAGATTGTTCCTATAGTATATATGTATTTTTCTTCCAATAAAATCAGATAATTGAATAGAAATAATAAAAGTGTATTTTTTACCCTATCATATCTGAAACAGGTAAACTGAAACTACTAATCATTTCATGTTCTAATGCTGCTTTTTCTTTGATAGCATCATTATAGATCTTCTCAGCATTAAATTCCATTCCACCAGGAAGCTTATATGATTTAAATTTAATAAGATTAGATCCCCACTGCTCTTTAATTAAGCACGTAGAATATCTTTGTAACCAGCGATCACCCCAAACTGCAGGATAACCCGGATCTATTACAGTAGTTCCATCTGGTGCATATGTTGGTTCAGGATTTACATATGTATAACATTCAAAAACAAAGTATTCACCGGCTTGAACGATTCCCCAATCCATATCGATATTACAAATATTCGTATGTCTATTATAACGAATCATTTGTTCACCGACAAGCAATTGTTCTAGGAACTGAATATGCTGCATGGCCATATAATATGGAACCATGGTAGTTGATGTTAAATCATAAAGATCGTTAAGAGCGATTTGATAACGAATATTGAATAGATTATTAGTAGAAAGAGCAGCACCAATGGGGAATACTCTAGTAACACCCATAATAGTTTCTGGAAGTGTTACATACTTATTATAAATGTCTGTTTGAGTAATTGGTCCATACTTAAAATAATTTTTGTTAGAACCATCGAAGTGATAATCCCAATAATAAAGTAAAGCATCATTGATACGATCATCTACCTGATCATCATCAACGTTAATTTCAATGACCGGTGCACCTAAACGACGAAGGCAGTACTGTTTAAAAGTATCTCTAGTATTGGGTGCAGCCATGAATAACTCCTTTTAAGTATTTATGGAGTATATTGTTTAGGAATGTTTATAATTCTAGAATTAGGTTCTAAAGCATGAATAGAGTGATGTTGTCCAGCAAAAAATTCTACTATATTTCCTGCTTCTAATGTTTTTGTCCATTCTACAGTTTTTACTTCTACAGATCCTTTACAGCATATAGTAATATGTGCCGTAGATTCATCATGAACATGCGGTGGCAATACATCATCATATTTTTCAAAATCATATATTGTACACTGCAATTGACCTAATCTTAGATTTTTGTCTCTAAGCATATTAGTATACTTCTGAATTATATGAGTTTGAATCGACTGTATAATCTAATTCAGTTCCAATTAATGGAACTAAGTTATCATAATGACCATCTTCAACTAGCATCTTTGCTTCATGTTGCTCTTTAAAGAACAACTGAGGTGTGTGAAATTTAACTTCAGCAATAATAGTTTCTTCTGTTACTTCCTTAGGAAAAGGAATGGCTCTCCTTACATTATCATGTCCATAAGGATCTGTGTATTCTACAATAATTTGTTTATATCTAAAATCTATATTTTCAATAAGTGCTTTCATGTTATTTTCTCCTTAAGCCCAACTAAATTTAATACCGCCATTAGCACCAGATCCACCAGAACCAGTTGATGATCCACCGGCTCCACCACTACCAACTGTATAGGATAAAACCGTTCCTGGAGTTACTGCAGTAGTAACAGTTTTACTGTAACC
>JGI26470J50227_1000324_pt1 | contig 20837 bp, 19 predicted proteins | sample FreactTroBogLake_FD_50227 | JGI IMG/M metagenome (IMG submission 50227) | reverse complement strand
GGTTAACTGATCGTCATTTGCCCAAAGAGGCGGGGCGGTGGTTTTTCACTCCTGAATGGGCGGTGGAATAGTATCCCTAATCCATGTGTGCGTCAGTTTCTCCGGCAGTTGGAATTCTTTTTAGTGACGGGCTTCTGTGTGTTCCAAAATGCCATCGCAAGGTGAGTTGCTATTTTTTCTCTTTTTCATATCTTATCTGATCAAAGAATTCAAATCACGAAAATTGTGGAACAAGGTTGTTTGTGCTGATGAATAGGGACTACGACGTCGTGATTCCGCTCTTCAACGCGGAGAAGTATATCGAGTTGGCACTAAATTCTGTGGCCGAGCAAACTATTGCGCCGCGTAAAATAGTTGTTGTCAATGATGGGTCGAGAGACGGTTCCGAGGCGGTTGTGCAAAAATTTGCGGCTGAAGTTGCGGGCCATCTTCGAGTTGATGTAATTAGCAAGGCAAATGGCGGCGTAAATTCTGCACGAAACGTTGGGCTGTCCGCCTGCGAATCACCGTTTGTTGCGTTCCTTGATGCAGATGATGAATGGTTGCCAGACAAAATAGAACGCCAGATGGACTTGTTTGGCGAAACCAAAGAACAACTCGGACTTGTTTATTGCAGTTTTGTGTTGATTAATGAAGAGAGCGAGTATCTTGATGGGGTCTTTCCGAAGGGCGAAAAGATGCCTATTTTTGAAGGAGATGCGTTCTCAGACCTTCTGAAAGGAAACTATGTCTACGGGAGTGCCAGTGGAGTTCTAGTCAAGAGAGTTTGTTTTGTAGCGGTTGGGCCATTTGACGAAACTTTAAAGAATTGCGAAGACTGGGACATGTGGCTGCGAATTTCCCAGCGGTTCCAAATCGCTTTTTGCCATCAGGCGAAAACAAGAATTCGAAGACATTCGACAAACACGCAAAACAATGCACCTCTCATGTTGGAGCACCAAATTAGGTTTCTGAACAAGTGGTCTTTTTGGTTTAGGACAGAAGAGGTGAGATTGCACTGGAAGAACTGGCTTATCGATTCCATTCGTGATCAAACAACGTTTCGAATTGCTGACCGGACTATGGCGCTGGACCTAAGAAGGAAGTTGTGTCGTGTTGGGTTAGGACCAGTCAAGTTCGTTTTTCCGAATCTCTTTTCTTTTTTGACCTTCCGGTTTGTCTATGAGCTTAGCCAGATACCAGTGAAAGTCCTAAACTTACTGATAACTGCCTGGCGACGGTACTCTGCCCTCTGGAGGGTATCCCATTGACCGTTGATGTCATCATGCCCTGCTGGAACAGCGAACAATACATTAGGGATGCTGTCGAAAGCATGCTCTCCCAAACATTTGTTGATTTTCGACTTCTCGTTGTTTATGATCCGCCAAGTGACAAGACATTGGATATTTTGACAGACATTTCAAAGCGTGACGCAAGAGTGGTGTTAGTTCGAAATGAGCAGAAGTCGGGGCTTGTTGGCTCGTTGAATACCGGTCTAGGTAAAGTCGATGCCAAGTATGTTGCTCGGATGGATTCAGATGATCTTTCACGGAAAAACAGATTGGCAGAGCAAGTACGATACCTGGAGCAGAATTCTGATGTTTATTTACTCGGCACTGGATACGCACCGTTTAATAGCGAAGGAACCCGATTGGAAATACTGCATCCTGCCGGCTCGGAACTTCTTGCTTTTATGATGATGCGAGATAGCTATTTCTGTCATCCAAGTGTTATGTTCCGGGCCGAGATCATTGATGAAATTGGGGGATATCCCGACTGCGCCGCTGAGGACTACGCGTTCTTTTCCAAGATACTAAGAAGCTATCGGGGTGAGAACCTCCAAGAGATTCTGTTGGACTATAGGGAACACGAAAGCAATTCCTCTGCGGTGAACCGTGACCGGGTGAAACTTTCCGTAAGAAAGACCAGTGAAGAGAATTTTCGATACTACATTAACAGTTCATTTCTTCATAAAGTATTTGTCCAATACACGGATTCACCGCAACTAGAGTCTTGCTGGGCTCAGTTTCTAGGACCATGGGTGGAAAGGATTCTGAAGAGAAAAATACATCGTAATTACCAAAAGCCGCACCTTTGGTGACCTTTTTGGCTTGAATATCGGGTCATGGTCGGTGGGCGAGCTGGACTGTGTCTGTCCTGGGGTGTCGAAGGTGTAATAGTTGAGTAAGTAGGGAATATGGGATTACATGAGGCAAAATCTGGTTGCTCTTCGAATCCCTTGATTCAAGACCACCTCTGAAGATCGAAAAATGCTTTGAATTGTCAAGAAATGGGTCTTGATTTGATTCATGTTCTGTCTGCTTCTTAGGGAGAGCACGCACTAGCGATGATATCGCGAAACTGGGACATGAGAGTGGGACGATCCTGGGTAAATGGGAGAACTGGTTAAGAAATGACAAGAGACAGGCCATTGGTTTCGGTTCTCATGCCGTGTTTTAATGCCGAAAAGTACCTAAGTGAAGCAGTAAAAAGCATACTCAACCAGAGCTACCAAGACATTGAGTTTCTGGTCTGTGACGACGGTTCAACAGACACCAGTATTGAGGTTCTTCAGTCGTTTAGCGACAGTCGACTAAGAATTACACGGAATCCCGAGAACCGGGGGATCGTTGATACATTGAACCAACTGGTCGGCAGCTCGAAAGGAAGATACATTGCCAGAATGGATGCCGATGATATATCGGAAACCAATAGGATTGAACTGCAGGTCGCCTTCCTGGAGGACCACCCGGAAGTTGTTGTCGTAGGGACAGCCGTAACTATCTTGGGAACGGAAACAGTCCTAGCATGGCCACCGACCGACGAAGGAATTAAGTCGGGTTTGCTCTTCGGTTCCCAGCTTGCGCACCCGACTGTCATGTTTGCGACTGACAAAAAAAATATATATTATCGTCGTGAATTCGAATGGGCGGAGGATTATGAACTCTGGACTCGCCTAGCCGTCCTTGGGTCATTTGCGAACATAGACACTCCGCTCTTGAAATACCGACGACATGGGAATCAAGTGACTGCCAAAAAGCAAAAAGTCCAAGCAACCCTAACACAGAAGATTCAGCTGGCGTATCAGGAGACTTTCTCAATGCTTTCGGGAGTTCCCGAAACAATGATAAACAATCTCGTGCTTCACCCTAGCGCGCAATCCGCAGAGTCACTGCTCCATGAGATGCTGACGATATCGCTTTATTCTGACAATTGTTTCGCGAAGGAGTTTATGAGATCCGTTTCTTCCAGCGTCACGAAAGGTCTTGATTGGAAAGTGAACACCAGTATTCTAGGACAGCTTCAGAAAAAGGCAAAGAAGATCTTCTGTCGATAAGTTCACGAATCCTCCAACTGCTCGGAAGCTTTNTGGGCGTAAGNGGCCTCCATTGACTTCAGCAAAAGTGAAGGCGCTTGTTGATAGACTCGTGTCTNGATTGAACACCGAAAGGAGTTCAAGCAAAGTCGGGCTGAGCTTTTACGTTTTTTAAATTTCTTACTTTGTAAGTGTCAGAATCTAGTAATTCTTGACATTGAATAGGCAGCTTGTAGCGTGCCTTGCGGTTTGAGTAGCTTATACGGGAGTCATGACGGCAATCTCGTGCAAAAAAAGACANCAAGCAGNACCAGGGGGTTCCGGACCATGTTATCAATATTCGGAAGAGTAACTGAANAACTCTTNCCCAAACCCAAATTTTCGCCAAGTCTTCCAGACAAGATAGAGGTCCGCAAGTTTCCTCAGCTATATGCAAAAAGCTTCGGGAATCTTAATCACGAGAAAAATTTTTATGTTATCCACGGTCACAAGGCGGGCTTTTTTTCTAACTTGCAATTTGTATTGGCGCACATCAGACAGGCTGAGCAACTCAAAATGACACCTGTCGTTGACTACATGAATTTTCCTGGAAAATATTTCGACATAGGTTCAGAAGAGCTCGGTTCAAACGCATGGGAGTACTACTTTTCGCAGGTCTCAAAATATTCGCTTGAAGAGGTCTACAAAAGTCAGAATGTCTTCTTCTGTGATGGATCCTATTCGTGGGGAATGGGACACTATATGTCCAATGATGGGCTATGGGAGGTCTATCAAAAACACATTCAACCACGAACAGAAATTCTTGATGAAGTTGAACTCTTTTACCAGAAGAAAATGGCGTCAGCAAAAGTGCTTGGTGTGCATTTCAGAGGTCACGAACAAAATGTAGCACCAGGACATCCGTTTTGTCCGACTGTTCGACAGATGCACTACTACACCGATAAAATTGTGGAGAAACATGAGATTGAGAAGATTTATCTGGTGACAGAGCAGCAACGTTACCTAGATAGCTTTCTCCGTCGTTTTGGCGATATGGTCATTTACAGCGATTACTTCCGCACTGATGGGATCGACGCTTTCAAGATGTCCAGACCGCCGCGCGAAAAACATATGTTTCTGTTGGGGAAAGAAATATTCGTTGCTGGTCTTCTGCTGGCGAAATGCGTCGGGATGTTGCACAGTTCGTCCAATGTGTCTCAGTTCGCGCGCTTCATTAAACAAGACAAATTCGAGTTTCGCTACACAATTGAAAACGGTGTCAACACGAACAACCGGTTTCGTGCCAAGTATCTATATTCACTTAAGAAGTCCCTTCCCCGTGGTCTTGGCGGTCTTGAGAATCGTCTGGTTCCTCCGCTAAACTAGAAAGGCCGAGTGCGTCGCCCCTAGTCAAGGACCGTGTAATATTCCGGCATGTCAGGAATTTCCTAAGAAAGTGCTATTTCTGGTCACGGATGTCTACTAATACCGAGGAATCCAATGAACTTTGAACCCGACATGGCCAATTTCTTTGCCTCTGACGCTAACCGGAAGAGACTTTTCATCGTCACACCTGTTTACGAGGACACGATTGCTTCGGCAGCATTGTTCCTTGAATTGGCGAAAGCGCTTGGAGATAGAATCTTTGTCGTGGCTGTCGATGATGGATCGGTCAATTTCCCTTTGACGACAGGAGGTCTGAGCGAAGCCGGGATTGAAGGGATCGTTTTAAGATTGAAACGCAATGTCGGTCACCAAAAGGCCATTGCGATTGGAATTAGCTTCGTCGCCGAACACTGTCCGGAAGCGCCGTTGACCCTTGTAATGGACTCGGACGGTGAAGATGTTCCGTCGACCATAGTTGACTTGATTCGTACGGCTGATAGCCCAGACATCGATATAGCAGTGGCGCAGAGGCGGAACCGAGTTGAAACTCCAAGATTCAAGATCTTTTATGTTCTCTATAAGATTCTCTTTAAAATGCTTTCGGGTAGGACAATCAATTTTGGGAATTTTATGGTGTTAAAACCAGTAGCATTGAGGCGCCTATCATGCATGCAGGAGTTGTGGGTTCACGTTGCCGGCTGTGTACTTCAATCGAAACTACGTGTGGCCATTTGCCCTCTCGATCGAGGTCCTCGGTACGCCGGGAAAAGCAAAATGAACTTTGTTGGATTGGCTTTGCATGGGTTTAGGGCACTCATGGTCTTCGCGGAAGATGTACTTATTAGGACGGGGATTATGTGCGCGCTCGTCTCAGTTTTGGCTTTCCTTGGCGGAATCGGCGCGACTGTCATCAAGATCTATGGTGTAGCCTCTCCTGGCTGGTTTTCGATGGCACTAGGTATTTTGGCAGTGGTATTCCTGCAAAGTGTCGTTCTAGGTCTTGTCACTTTGATGATCTTGGTCCTCCCTGGGACTGTTCGAGGCGGGCTTGTGAAATCAAACGCTTACCTGGAATATGTGGAATCTTTCTATGTTTCAAAAGGTTAAGGTACCTGTTTCGGAACTTTTCAGGTTTGTGGTTAGTGGTGTCGTAGCCACAGGTGTGCACTATTTAGCTCTAACGATAGCTGTCATTGCTTTGATGGTTAAACCGGTAGGTTTAGCGAATTTTTTTGCAGCCTCGATTGGCATCACCGTCTCATTCCTAGGCAACAGATTCTACGTCTTTCCCCATCAAAAAAAAGAGCTAGTTCAGCAAGCCTCGTTGTTTGTTGTCTTCTATGGTCTTCTTGCCCTGCTACAGGGGTTTGAGCTTTTTCTCTGGACTGACATATTGAAATTGGACTATCGAGTCGGCTTTGTTTTAGCGACGGCTTTTCAATTTGGATTGACTTTCGTGGGAAACAAGAAAGTGGTTTTCAGGAAATGAAACTTACCAAATTTGGAGTCCTGATCTCGATCTTCAGCGTCCTTCTAGGAATTGTCTACTACTGCCACGTCCTTTTCTTCAACGTTGATGTTGTTTTTTATAGCGCTGTATGGGACGGCGTACTTGCGACCTTTGGGGCAGTGCTTGCTTTAGTTTTTTTGAAGTTCTTCAAAGTATTTGGAAGATTTGAGAAGATGGTCTTGACGGCACTTCTCTTGGCGTTGAGCTATATCTTTGCGATATCAATTCCTACCGTTATTGATAGATCTTTATCGTTCTATATTCTTGAAAAGTTGCAGCAGAGGGGCGGATCGATACCGTATTCTGACTTCGATCGGTTGTTTAGAGAAGAATACATGAAGGAAGATCACTTGGTGGATGTCAGGATCACAGAACAACAGGCCTCGGGCACAATCACACTTCAAGACGGGATAGTGAAACTAACAGGTCGAGGCAACTTCATTGCTACTTGCAGTCGTTTTTTTCGAAACAATTTTCTTCCTAAGCATAGACTACTCATGGGTACCTACAGTGACGTCTTGACTCATCCATTTGAAAGCGTCCCAAATGTAAAGAAAGAGTCCAGATAGCCACCTTAGGAGATCCGATGTTGCCATTTGTTGTTCTTTTTTTTGCTGGTGCATGGACCTTGGCTTTAGTTGGATACGGAATTCTCTTCAATCTTTTATTCTTGCCTTCGTTGCCTTTTCGAGAAACTCTCAAAAAAGAAGTTGTGGTCGCGATTCAGGGTATTCTTGGCTTTGTATTTGTTGCTTGCATCGGACTAGTGCTTAACTTTTTTATTGCCCTAAATGGCGTTGTTTCTGTAGTTCTTTTAGTCGGTGGACTGCTCGTGCTGGCCCTTCGGTGGAACAAAGCATTTCCGACTTTTTCTTTTACAGAGATCGCAGTGTTCTTGGTTCTTGGCGTTATATGCTTGTCGGCGGCATTGTATGACGTAACTAACGCAGACACGGGACTTTATCACCTTTCGGCAATTAACTGGACACAGCAGTCCCGTGTCATACCAGGTATGGCGAATCTGCAGACACGGCTAGGCTTTGATTCACTTTGGTTTATTGCCTGTGCCGTTGTGGAGCCGTTGAGGGCCCTGACAATGGGTCCCCATTTTATCGCGAATGCAATCGTGTACTTTCTGTTTGGTTCGGCGATCTTTCTTTCGATTAAGTCTCTTCTGTTTGACAAGAGTCGTTTCTCCTTAGTTTTTCTGGGTTTTTGTGTAATTCCGTGGCGATTATCAACAAGTAATTATGTGCCTTCCGGTAGTCCGGACCTGCCAATTCTGTTTTTGACTCTTCTCTGTATCTACCTGATTCTTTCATTTTGGGAGGACCCGTCTGGACGGGCCACGAATCTGGTTCTAGCAGTTGCAATTTCTCTCTTTGCAGTGACAGTAAAACTGTCTTCGGTGGTTGTTCTGATTGGTGCGATTGGCGTCTTGGCTGTGACTTCCCTGATAAGGACGAAAACTTCAGGTAGTTCTTTCGCGTGGTTAAGGTGTTGGGTTTTTTGTGCTGTCTTTCTTGTTCTTTGGATCTGCAGAAATGTGCTGATGTCAGGTTGCTTGATCTATCCTGTAGCTTTTCTGAGGATAGGAAATTTGCCATGGGTCGTGACTCTTCAGCAGGTGATTGACGAAGCGGGTTGGATTAGGAGCTGGGCAAGAGCCCCCGATCAACCGTGGCAGACGGTCCTTGCGAACTGGAACTGGTTTGGACCCTGGCTTAGGGAATTCGTTTCGACTTTTCGAGGAGCTGTTGAGCCCTGTCTACTGGTAGGCGTAGTCTTCCTAACTGGCAGGCTGTTGAGAGAAGAGAAACCCATAGAGGTTCGCGGATTTGGCTCGACATTGTCCATTGCATTAGCCGGAGTTGTTTTCTGGTTTGCTGTTGCACCTGATCCTCGTTTTGGCGCAGGCTACATTTTTTCTTTTATTTTTGTTCTTCTCGCAAGGGTTATTCTTCTACCAAGATGGCAATTTAGGGTGGAATTGAGAGAAGGTCTGGTTGGTTCGGTTAAGAGGGGTTTTCTACTATTTTTTGAGCGGCGACGAAAGCTAATGTGGGCGGCCGTGGCTGTGCTTTTCATATCAGGTATTTGCCTATCGACCAAGATTCCGAAGACCATCGTTACTGACTTTGCCGAGCACTACCACATCATTGGTCGCTTAGCGAATCTTGCTGGTCTCATTTTTTCCGTGTCAGTCGGTCTCTTCATTTGCAAATTGTCTTTTCTGCTGCTCGGCGGACTTCTTTTGACCGCCAGGTCACGAGAAGGTTCCGTAAGGTTCCGTTCAAAAGTTGTCACTACAGCCCTAGTCGCGGCTTTCCTAATGGTTGATTTCTTTCAGACTTTTCCGTACTCTCTCGTCCTGGACCCGCCGGGAATACCAACAGTTCCACTGGATGAGCACAAAATGGAAAATGGACTCACTATATATAGCACTAATGGTCATATGCCATGGGATTCACCTATCCTTTCTGAAATAACCTTTGATTCCCACGTAGTATTTGATGTGAACGCAGATGCTCAGCTGGTCATGATTCGTTATGACCAAAATCGACGATAGAATTTGAGTGTATTCGTGAAGTCCAGTGTCCTCCAGGAAGGGAAATTTTGGCAACTGAAGAAATAACAAGACCGCTGATCCTAATGCTTCCATCCTGGTATCCGACCAAGCATTCGCCTATTTCCGGTTCTTTCTTCAAAGAGCAGGCCGTTTGCCTTTCAAGAGATTATGACTTTGCGGTGGTCTTGGTTGAACAGTCTTGGCGTCGTTGGAGTGTGAAATCGTGGTTGTCTGGTTTGACCAGAAGGGCAGTCGTTGTCGAGAAAGTCGAAGACCAGCCTGGCTATAGGGAGTTTGTAGTCTCACTTAACTTCTTTGAATACCCTTCCTTATTAGCTCGGCTCCTCCGTCGTGCCCGAGTAATTCCTCGGAAGACAAAGAGTGAAGAGAGAAGGGAGAAAGTTGGTAGCCTTTTGAGCATCTTGCGGACTAAGCATGGGTTGAGACCCGCGCTTGTGTACGCAATGACAGCTCAAGTGATTGGAGGATTGGCCAAGGATTTTTGCGAGCATCTCGGCGTTCCTCTTGTCTTGTCTGAACACGTTCCTTTCCCATTGCCAGGAACCGTACTTTCTGAAGACGTGCGCCGGGCAATTGAGGAATGTGATTCTCTTCTGGTGGTTAGCCAAGATAAGTCTCGTCAGATCTTGATGCAAGATCTCAGTTGTCAACCCGTAGTCGTCGGAAACCTCGTAGATGAGTCTCAGTTTCAACTACGAACGCAAGTTTCTAGGGGAGCAAAGAACCTCTTGGCAGTGGCGTCGTACAACTTTTACAAGGACTACCCAACATTGCTCAGGGCGTTCTCTATCCTTGAGACTCGGACAACGGTACCATTTCGAATTACTCTCGTCGGCTTCAGTCCTTATAGTCAACCGGACGGGTATAACTATGGGGAAAAGAAATTCCTTCAGCTTCTAGAGTCATTTGGACTGAAGATGCCAATCACCCTTGTGCCATTTGCGGAGCGCTGGGCCATGCCTGCGTACTACGAAAATGCCGATGCATTTGTTCTGTCCTCGATTCAGGAGGGACTCCCTGTCTCTTCATTGGAAGCTGCTTGCTGTGGAGTTCCCGTCTTTTCCACTCGTTGCGGTGGCGTTGAGGATTTTGTGGACGACACTGTTGGCCGACTGGTTCCAGTTCGAGACAGTGATGCACTTGCAACGTGCCTTTGCGATTATCTTGAAGGGCGAATTACCTTTGACCCTGCTCTCATCCGGTCGCAAATTGTCAGCCGCTACGGTCGCCAGGCGTTCCGTACAAAGTTTCAGCAGATATTTGAACCCTTAATTTCAAGGTGAAGGACGCTCTTCGTGGAAGAATCAATGAAGTTGGTTGAGAAAATCTTGCATGATGGAGAGTGCATCGCCATAATTATCCGTGCAGGCCTTGATGCTCCGGGTGTTACCTTTTTTACCGAGGACAGTCTCTCCCAGCAACTTGCCCATATGCATCATCCGAAAGGAAAGGTGATCGAGCCTCACATTCACAACGCCGTCCCGCGAGAGGTTACCTACACGCAGGAAGTTCTTGTAATTCGCAGCGGGAAACTTCGAGTTGATTTCTATTCAGAGCAACAGGAGTACCTTTCGAGTCGAATCCTTGGCACGTGGGACATTGTCTTGCTGATCAAGGGTGGACATGGTTTTGAGATTCTAGAAGATTTGCGAATGTACGAAATAAAGCAGGGACCGTATGCCGGGGATCGGGACAAGACGCGATTCCTGGTTGAGCCATCCAGGGAGAATTTACGGATTGAATGATCTCATTCCTGTTTGCGAACCCACCTTAGGTGGAAACGAGCTGAAATATGTTACAGAGGCTGTTTCGACGGGTTGGATTTCTTCCTCAGGCCCGTACATCGCTCGATTTGAACAGGCTTTCGCGGAGTACTGCGGAGTTGGGTACGGTGTCGCGGTCACTAACGGAACAGTTGCACTGCATTTGGCACTGCGGGCATTGGAAATTGGACCAGGCGATGAAGTGATAGTTCCGTCTTTCACTATGGTTGCGTCGGCCTTCGCTGTTTGTTATTGCGGTGCTATGCCTGTTTTCGTTGACGTGGATCCGGAGACCTGGAATCTGGACCTAAATCAAGTCGAGGCCAAGCTGTCGCCAAAGACGAAGGCGGTGATGCCGGTGCACGTTTTTGGGACCATGTGTGATATGTCCGGTTTGCAGTCCCTCGCTGATCGCAATGGGTTTCATATCGTCGAAGACGCGGCTGAAGCTCACGGGGCTGAGTTCGGAGGCAAAAAAGCAGGTTCGTTCTCATCTGTATCAGCCTTCAGTTTCTTTGCAAACAAAAATATCGCCACAGGTGAGGGTGGAATGGTCCTCACAAACGATGAGCGTCTCTACCAACGCGCTAGATCTTTGAAGAATCTTTGTTTCCCGCTCGATGGAAGCCGACGTTATGAGCACGACGAAATTGGTTACAACTATCGAATGACGAATATTCACGCGGCGCTCGGTCTGGCTCAAACCGAACGAGCGGATCACTATCGGGCTCTGCGTATTCGGAATCACGAGCAGTACAAAAAAAATCTCGCCGGTTTACCCGGTATTCGGTTCCAGAAGGTCCCGGAGGGGACCATGAGTGTCCATTGGATGAATGCCGTGCTAATAGATCCGGAGAATTTTGGTGCGTCCCGAGACACTGTAATTCAACACCTGAAAGAAAATGGCATTGAAACACGGTTACTTTTCACCGGAATGCATCTGCAAAAGGCCCTCCTGGACTATGGTTGTGATGGAGCAGGGGAGTATCCTGTTACTGAAGAACTCACCGCCAAGGGTTTCTACCTGCCGTCAGCCAGTCATCTTGGCGTTGCGACTATCGAACGAATTTGCGCGAGCATCCGAGAATGCAGGCAGCGTCGTTAATATGTCTCGGAAGATGAGAGTCGCTGTCATTGGCTCAGAAAGCTCACCGACGGCCGGGGGGGCATTTACCTTTGAGGAAAGTCTATTGTCTGCGTTGACTGGTCTCGCGTCATCCGAATTTGAGTTTCGGTTCTATGCTGTTGAGCGTGCTTTTCGGGTAGCAGAAGTCCCAAAGAGAGGTTTTGTTGCGCTTCGTCTCTTGAGAAAGTTGTGGACGGGTCTACTTCGACGACTCGGTGTGGTTACTATCAGTGAACTGCGAAACCTCGCCGGGGCGCTGGCCGCCGAGTCACTTAAGGATACCAAGGGCTGGAATACAGACAATCCACTAAACAAGGCAGTTCTTGCGGACCATTGTGAATTGGCCTATTTCGTTACTCCCACGATGGTCCCACTTGAGGTTCCGTTCCTTGCGACACATTGGGACCTTGGGCATCGAGTATGGCCAGTGTTCCCTGAGGTTTCGCTTTCAGGTTGGGCTTGGGGGTCGCGGGAATGGTATTTCACTCATTGGCTCCCTCGAGCCGCAAGAATTCAAACAGGAACTGAGACAGGCAAAAGAGAACTCACGAGGGCCTACGGAATAGAGGCGTCACATGTCGTTGTAAATCCGTTTCCTGTACCCGATTGGCTCAGTAAAACCAAAGCCGAACCGATGGACAGCGCAGTTCTTAGGCGACCATTTCTTTTCTACCCCGCCCAATTTTGGCCACACAAGAATCACATCGTGTTGCTGGAAATGCTCCGTATCTTGAAGGGCGAAGGAGCTTGCCCTCAGATTGTTTTCACCGGATCCGACAAGGGTAATCTAGCCTTCTTGCGTGAAAAAGTCCAAGAATATGATTTGGTGGACGAGGTACTATTCTTTGGTTTTGTCCAGCGCAGCCAGATGTTATGGCTGTACCAAAACACGTCTCTGATGGTTTTCCCTTGCCTAATTGGCCCTGATAATCTTCCGCCGCTTGAAGCTCTGGCCGCGGGATCACCGGTAGCAGTCGCGGACATTTCCGGGGCTAGAGACTATCTGTCGGCTAAAGACGTTTCATTTTTCGATCCCACAGACGAAACAGCCTTAGCTGCTCTTGTGCGACAAGTTCTAGAGAAACCGAAACCCCGAAGAACCCGTTCCCCGGTGTTGCCATCAACGTCAGGTTACGCGAAGAGGACCGTGGCTACTCTCTCTGATATTGCGGTCTACCGCCGCTGCTGGGGTCTAGAGTATCAACATTCATGAAAAGGTCATTGCTATCAAGGATACTCAGCAAATTCTCTCAACCGTTCTTAAAGCACTGGCTCGTCATTCGGCGTAGGTTGGACGAGCTTTACAGGATGTTGATTACGTATTGGGAGGGAGAGGTCGGTGATCGACTCCGCTACCGATATTATAAACGGCGGCTAGGAGCACTTGGGATAGGCGCCAGAATCGACGTGGGAGTCCGGTTTGAGTGTGAGGACAGGATCTTTATCGGGCCGAGAGTTCACATCGACCGATTTTGTTATTTAGTTGGAGCCTCTGCAGATTTGGATCTTTCTCACAGAGATCTTCAGCGGCTTGATCTTGCGGATCCCCCTGAGGCGGGCAAAATAACAATCGCTGGCGATTGCCACCTTTCACAAGGTGTCATGATCTTTGGGTATGGAGGAGTAGAAATTGGAGAGTTGGTAACGTTGAGCGCGGGTTCTAGAATGTACTCGTTGAGTTCATTGCCATACAGCCCGAATCGACCAGGTTCCTGGTCTGCAGTTCAACCATACGAGGGTTCCTCTCCGACCGTTATCGGCCCTATTCGACTCGGAAAAAACGTTTGGTTGGGGCTTGACGTCATTGTTTTCCCGGGTGTTTTTATTGAGGAAGACTCCTTTGTGCGCAGTCGTTCAATTGTCACAAAATCATGCGGACCCAACCTTGTAATAGCAGGAGACCCAGCCCAGAAGAAGAGGGTCCGATTCTCAAACTTGGGTGAGCGTCCTTTTCTTGTCAATCGGAAGTCAGAAGATATGAAAGGCTAAAATTTCTTTGTTCCGATTTCAAGCAATAGATCTTGTTTTGGAGACCATGCTAGATTCCAGTATTTCTTTCTTTTTGCGGTAGTTGAGTAAGGACGTTTTGAAAAGAGCATCGCCAGAACCTGGCAGGGCTCAGAGTATGGGTTGCCCTTGGAAAGACCGAGGCTACTTTGCCTAAGCTTGTGCAATGACGAAGTCTTTTTGGGTGCAGGTTGTTAAGGTGTCAAGCAGAAATTTTTTAATGACGTTACAAGCAAAAATCACTCATGAATTACATTCTTTATAACCCCACCGACAGCACCGGTTTTGGAAACCGAATTCGGGGTCTTGTTGGTGCTTATGCTCTCAGCCTCGCCGTCGGACGAACTCTTTTGGTCGAAGATCCTGTGATCACTTTGTTTTTTTCGGCACCTGTGGGCAGCAAGTGGCTGGTCCGCGATTTCTTTCCTGACCCCAAGAAACTGCCTGGACCCGTTCCAATGCCCTTCTACCTCAGACCCGATAACTGGAAAGAAGCCTACTGGAAAGCTCTTCAAGAGGACGACCTTTCCGACTACTTTCCTGGCGAAGTCTGGTGGTGGAACGAAAGCACGTCGTTCTACGATGCACTTTTTTTGAATCCGAACTACGCGAAAGTTTGGAAGGCCTCCGGAATCGACCAAGTGTCGAAAGTGGAACGTATCGGAAAGTTGACGAGTTATCTCTTGTCGAACCCTGTATCCGAGTTTCTTTCCTATATCGAAGCGACAAAGGTGGACATTGGCTTTCGCCAAGGGTCCGTCGGAATTCAATTTAGGAGTTTTGCCGATTGGGAAGGTCAAAACCTTAGCGTCTTCCAGAGATTCCTTGAAGAGGTCGTTGCTTGGATCGAAAAGCAGCGAAACCGAGACTTTGGATTTTTTGTGACTACGGACAGCGTCGCCTGCACCGAAGCGCTTGTGGCCCGGTTGTCATATTTCGGACCCGTGTCCTGCCGGATTGCAGAGTTTTCCCATACCGGTACCCAAAGAGCAAAGAACCGCTTTCTAGAAAAGCTGAAGAAAACTTTTGGGTTTTCCAGCGACACACCTTCCTGGCTGAAACGCGGTCAGGTTTTTTCGAGTCAACAATGGAGGCGTCGGGCAGATCCTTATCTTGAGCCGCTCTCAGAATGGTACCTCTTGGGCGAATGTTCTGCAATTTTGAGCACTTTCACTTCCTACGCGGTTTTCGCGGGTGCCAGGAGTGGAAACAAGGCTGATCTGCACAAAATCGACATTCGGTCTGGGTTTGTCGGAAGACCGGACCATGAGGATTATTTGTTTTAATGAAGATCTTGATTGTCGGAAAGTCCGACCTAGTCGGCGGTGCGGCCCTGGCTTCTTTTCGTTTGGCAGTGGAACTCAGCAAGAGTCATGACGTAAAGATGCTCGTAGAGGATCGCAAGTCTGACCTCCCCTGGGTTCAATCTCTCCCCGTTCGCTACGATGTCGAGCGTCACCTTAAGTATCTCTGGGAGAAATGGGCGATTCCAGTGACAACTCTGGGTAGTTGGTCGAGGATCGCTGTCCATCCTTGGTTCAAAGATGCCGACGTCGTGAACTATCATGTTTGTGCTAGCCCCTTCCTCGGGCTTCCTCAGCTTGAGAAGTTGTGGTCTCTCAAGCCGTCTGTCCTTACCCTTCACGACATGTGGCTCTTGAGCGGCTACTGCTCTTACAGTTTTGACTGTGAGAAATGGTTGATCGGTTGTGGCAATTGCCCCCAAATCGGTGCTCTTTTGCCAAAAAGGACTGATCATAGTGCCGCGGAATGGAAACTGAAGAAGAGACTCCTCGATTCAGGGTCTTTCGTCGTTGTTTCACCTAGCCACTGGCTTCATGAACGGGTGGTTCGGTCTCGAGGAGCAGGGAATCGCTCCATAGTGATTCCGAACGGCATTGATGTTGAGCGCTACCAAGCTCGTGATCCCCTTCTTTGTCGACAAATGTTGGGCATACCTGAAAAAGACTTTGTCATTCTTTTTGGGGCTTTTTCGATTCAAGACTACAGAAAAGGTGGTGACCTCCTTTTAAAGGCCGTTCAACAAATGACCGATGACGAAAAGTCCAGGGTGACTCTTTGCGTCTTGGGCTCTGCTGGATCGCTCGATCAACAGCTCCGCCAAGTTTCGCTTGTGGAATTTGGGTATACGAATAACGACAGGATCAAGAACGCGATCTTCTCAGCGGCCGACACGTTTGTGCTTCCAAGCCGAGCCGAAAATCATAGTCTGATGATCCTGGAAAGTTTGGCTTCAGGGACGCCTGTCATTGCCTCTCATGTCGGGGGGAATCCCGAATCGATATGTGACGGGGAAAACGGATACCTTTTTGAAAATGGAAACGCCGCGGACTTGCTGTTGAAACTTCGGATGATGATAGCTCAAACGCCGGCGGTATGCTTCAGGGCTCGAGCAAGGGAGTCCGCAGTGAAACAATTCAATAGCGCTGAAATGGCCGCTCGGTATTCTGAACTCTTTGAACAGAGTGTTCCCGGCGTGATGGGGCGCTAGAGATATGAACGACGTTCCAATCCTGTTTCTTGTCTTCAATCGGCCCGACACAACTGGTCGAGTTTTTGAATTCATCCGCAGCGTTAAACCTTCACGCCTCTTTGTCGCCGCGGATGGTCCCAGGGCATCCAAAGCTGGCGAAGCGGCACTGTGCCAACAGACACGGGACGTTACAGAAAACGTAGATTGGGCGTGCGAAGTGATTCGACTCTACCGCGATGAAAACCTTGGCTGCAAGGCCGCCGTGTCCTCGGCCATCACTTGGTTTTTCCGATCAGTCGAAGCCGGAATTATCCTGGAAGACGATTGTTTGCCCGATCTGTCTTTCGTTTCTTTTTGCTCGGAACTTCTCGAGCGCTACAGAGACGACCACAGGATAATGCACATTGGAGGCAACTCCTTTCAACAGGGAAAGCAACGCGGACCGGCCAGTTACTTCTTTTCCAATCTGAACCACATTTGGGGGTGGGCCACTTGGCGACGCGCTTGGAAGCTCTACGATGTCGAAATGAAGTCATTTCCATCGTTCACAGACGGCCACATGAAAGGCGTGCTCGACCCTTCAGAGGAAGTCGTTCGCTATTGGATGTCCAACCTGGAAAAAACGTGGAGGGGTGAAATTGATACTTGGGACTATCAATGGACCTTTACTCTTTGGATCAACGGAGGATTGAGCATCACTCCGCAGGTTAATCTAGTCCAAAACATTGGGTTCGACGAGCGGGCAACCCACACAAAAGCGTCAGACTCTCCGGGGGCGCACCTCCAAGCTGAATCCTTAGGAAGTCTGATCCATCCGGCCCTGGTGTGTCGAGATGCGGATGCGGATCTCTTTACCCTCAGAGGGCACTTTAGAATACAAGCACGCCCACCGCTGACTGTCTTTCAAAAAATCAAACGAGGTCTTAAGAAAGTCCTCTTTTTGAAGAGCCGATGATCGCGCCGCTTCAGTTTGAACTTGGTTTGGTTATCCCCACTCTGAACCAGGGCCAATTTCTCCGGACCTGCCTCGATTCGATTTGTCGGCAGGAAGGCGACTTTGGCCTGCAAGTTGTTCTTCAGGACGGTCTTTCCCAGGATTCCACTTCCAATGTTTGGGAAACGTTTCGTCATTTTCTCTTCGCAGAAAAAGGCGAGATGACCGATTCTGGTATTTTTGTTCCCCATGGCCCGAAGATTCTACCTCAAAAGGGAATTCACTGGACTTTTCATTCGGAAAAAGACACAGGGCAAAGCGAAGCCATCAATAAAGGGCTATACCGACTAACAGCACCCGTGACCAACTGGTTGTGTTCCGACGACTACTTGCTTCCTGGCTCGCTCCAGCTTGTGTGGAATCAAGCGAAATTGAACCCTCAGTTCGACGTCTTCTTTGGCATGGTTCAATATCGTAATCTGACGACCAATGAGGAAGTCGAATACAGGTCGGTCTCCCCGTCAAGTTATCAATTCCTGAAGAAGAATCAGGGCCTCCATCAAACGGCCACCTTTTTTCGACGCGAGCTCATCACAAGACTAGGCCCGGTCAGAGAGGACCTTCACTATTGCATGGATACGGAACTCTATATGAGGTGGTATTTTGCCGGTGCAAGGTTTCAAAGAATTGAAGCCAGGCTTTCGGTTCAGTGTATCCACGCCGCTTCCAAAACCGGTTCGGAGACAGCCCTGTTCCAAAAGTTTGGAAGAGAAAATGCCGAAGTCCGGGCTCACTATTTGGAAAAGCTCCCTTTCCGTTTCCGCGTGGAGTTGCTGACAGAAATGGCGCTCGAAGCGCTCGGTCAGATCGTTCACAAGACAAGACGCTGGCTGAGCAAGAGGCTCAAGCGATGAAGAACGCATATCAGATAGCGGGAAAGGTTCTGCGGAGACCGCCAAAGAATCTGACAGCCGACAAAAAGGTTCTCTTTGAACACGAGTTTGCGCTAGAACTTAGGGAATATCGGCCAAGGGAACTCCGACGGTACTATGTCACGAGCAATGGCTTCCTGATCAAGTTTCCAGGTGCCCTCGCATCAGGCTTTTCCGTCTGGGCCTATCCAAAATCGCTGTCCGGACTCTTCGGGTTCTGGAAATATGGTGTCCTGAAGATGGTTCGAGAAAAGACAGCACAGGTACTCGACGACGCGGTCTTTGTCACCGACGACCACTCCGACGGGTACTTTCACTGGATAGCCGACGTCTTGCCCAAACTTCTGTATCTCGAAAAACTCGAAATACCGCAGAACCCGGCAGTCCTCATTCCACAGAACGCGCAGTCGCCATGGTACGCGGAATCACTTGAGCCTTTTCCACAGGTCAGACCTGTTTTAGTTTCCTCAGGCGCAAAAGTTGTCGCCAAGCGTTTATTGGTTCTTCCCAACCTGGCTCCAACTGGTAATTACTTTCCACCGATTCTTCGGGACCTCGGGGTTAGGTTCAGGAACCACTTCTCCGACTCTCGCGGAAAGGCAGAGCGCCGTATTTGGATCAGCCGCTCGCAGGCTCCGCGGCGAAAGCTGATCAACGAAGACCAGCTTCGCCCCGTCCTAGCCAAATTCGGTGTGGACCTTGTCATCATGGAAGATCTGACTTTTGGTGAACAGGTGACCCTAATGAGCCAGACAACAGTGCTTCTTGGTCTTCATGGAGCGGGCTTGGTGAATATGGTGTTCATGCCAGAAGGCGGGCGGGTCGTCGAGATTCGAATCAGAAATGACCGGCATAACAACTGCTATTACTCCCTGGCTTCCGCACTGAATCATGAATACTACTATCTTGAAACTCTCGAAACGGAAGGGCCCGTAGATACGAACGGAAACCATCACCTGGACCCTGTTCAATTGAACGAGTTCCTTCAAAAGTACTTTCTCGATGCCTAGAACGATCTTCCTGGTGGACTTTGACAAGAGTGGGCATCATCTGATGTACGCTGATTCGGTTCGTGGCTGGCTTGAGTCGAGTCGCGACTCGGTTCATTTAGTGTTTGTTGATCCGCAAAGGATCAGAGAGCTTTACCAACAGGGGAAGCTTCTTTCGAGAATTGTCTTTTGGTCTTTCCTCAAGGACTTGCTCCAGCCGCTACCGCACGACCTGATCTTTTTTCTGTACTGGGATGACGTCAAGCCGTTCTGGCTGCCCGAGTCGTCACGCGCATTTTTGCTACCCAACGCTATTGCCGGAATCTGGATGAACACATGGGGGTTTCGGACTCCAGGTCGTATCCACGTTGGAGCGAGGAAACTCGCGGCCTATCCCTTCTTGAAAGAACGACACCTGAGTTTGCTGATCCTGGATGAAGGAGTCTTGCCCCACCTTCAAAAGCATTCGAGGGCCCGGCTGGGGTTTCTGCCGGACTTCACAGATGAAAAGCCGCCAAAGACGACAGCCGTCGTTGGGGAACTCAAGCGATACCGTGGGGGGCGCAAGCTTTGCCTCATGATTGGTGCCGTATCCGGGACAAAAAACCCTCGGTTGTTCCTTGACCTGGTGAAGGAAACCCGCAATTCTGATTGGGTTTTTGCAGTCATTGGAGAGGTCCAAGTGGACTGGCTCATTACAGAAGGCGCAGATTATCCGAACCTTCGGGTGTGGAACGGCAGGATTGCCGACGACGGAGAATATAACGCGCTCTTGGCCCAGGCCGATCTTCTTTGGGGTGTCTATCACCGCTGGCAAGGAAGTTCGAACCTGATCACTAAGGCCGGCCAAATGGGTATTCCTGTCGTCGTGGCCCCGGGGTATCTTGCCGAAGAACGTGTCAGGGCTTTCGGGCTCGGCTACGTGGTCAATGACGAATCCGTCAAAGATGTTTTGGCGGCTTTGGAGAATTGGAATTGGTCTCCGCCGTCAGATAAAGGACGTGAGATGTTCTGCGACGAGTTTTCCGCTGAACGCGCCAAGAAAGCCGTTCTGGAACTTGTTCGAACAGAACAGAAAGTGGGAAGACCTAGCCTGTGGGGTTGGCTGACGTTGTTGATCTACCGCGTTGGGCAACGGGTCGTAGACGACCTTAAGGGCTGGCTGAGAAAGCCAGGGACGTTTGTCCGTTGAAACCAAAGCTCTTGTTCATCGATAACCCCGTGCACCTCAACACCTCGTCAACTGACTTTTTGTTTGAACTTCTCTCTGATTACGAGATCGAAACGGACTACAGTAACGCCTTCCGCACCAAGCTCCTCACCGAAGAATATTCAGTTGTCATTCACTTCCAAGGGCTGCCGGACCTGAAAGACATCGGACTCCTGAGCAAACGGAATACCGTAATCGTTCCCATGTATGACCAAGTCAAAGATACCAGCAAGGCCATCTGGTTCGAGTTCAGACGGTTCAAATTCCTGAGCTTTTCGAGGCGTCTCCACACCCTACTCACCAGCCTCGGGTTTCAGTCGCAGGCAATCCAGTACTTTCCAAAAATCGAACTGATAGAGTCCGATCAAAAGGAAGACGCTTGTGTGTTCTGGGTTCGAGACCAGAGCCCCAACATCGAAACCTTCTTTAAGGTGATGAAAGGCCAGGACGTAAAGACCCTCCACTTAAGAGAGAAAGAGCCGTCAGCATCGGTAGTACCAAAAGAACTTGGTCCAATGAAAATCCAGAGATTTCAGTATTCCAAAGACAGGCAGGAATATACCAAGCTGCTGGATCGGTCAAAGTTCCTGTTTGCCTCAAGGAATTATGAAGGAATCGGCTT
>JGI26470J50227_1000323_pt1 | contig 20874 bp, 8 predicted proteins | sample FreactTroBogLake_FD_50227 | JGI IMG/M metagenome (IMG submission 50227) | reverse complement strand
CCATAAATACTATTATATGCACCACCGCCGATAAATCCATCAATTTGGGACATGTAATTTGCATAGCCACTAACAATAGCTGCATCACTTGAACCGTTGTTGTTATATGCACCACCACCAATAAAAGCTCTGTAACCAGTATTAATGTTATTTTGTCCGCCAGTAATTACAGAAGCAAATCCTGATGCTACTTGAATAGCATTATCTCTAATAGTTTGTAAATCAACAGAGTTTGCGCCACGAACATTACCATTAGCAGCAGTACCATCACCTGCTCTTGCTTGGATTGCTCCATTAGCGGAAGGATTTATTATTAAATTACCAAGCGTATCAGTTGTAATTGTAGATGTGTTACCTGTAATTTGACTTTGAATTGCTAAATTACCAGTAATAGTTAATCCAGAACTTGGAATTAAAATTGCCGCATTAGCTATAATACCGCTAGTGGTTGGTGCATATGGAGTTAAGTAAGAACCATATTCTAATTGTGGGGCAGCAAAATATGCTGTATTTCCTGAAGCAATTGTTGATGAATTATTAACATCAGAAAAACAAAAAGCAACAACTGAAGTAGTTGCAGAAGGTTGATTTAATACAACAGAACAACGATACCATCCATTACCAACAGAAGTTATGTTTGCAGATAAATCAAGTGCCGTTATTTGTGAAACTGTTCCATTAAATAAATCAAAACATACAATCATTTCTGGACTATCATTGTTTATTTGTAAATAAGTATATCTTGCTGTGCCAGCTTTTGCATACCAACTAACAGTATATGTTTCAGCATTTAATGGAGTGGTGTTGTATACTTGGCTAACTCCAGCAGCAGTCATTAAAACTGCTTTGGTTCCACCAAACGGATCATTTTGATTTTGTGTTGCTGTGGTAAAATAATAATTCCAATATGCATTCGCTAAATTTGAACTATAGTAAAATAAATTATTACCATATGTTGGCAACAAAACATTCGTTGTTATGTTTGCGGAGATTACATTTGTTGAAGTGATTGTTGGCGTAGTTACATTACCGGAAACACTTAATGTGCTACCCATATTGACATTACCAGTAATACCGACACCACCACCAACAGTTAAAGTTCCTGTGGTATTACTTGTAGAAGCAATATTTGTTAATAAATTTAATTGACCGCTCTGTAATAATTGCATTCTTATACCAAAATTGGTATAAAATGTATGGTTACCGGTACTAGTAATGTATTCTAAATTTCCAGCACTTAATCCAAATCCGTATTGGCCACCATAAAAATCTATTTTAGAAGTTAAACCACTCGTTGAAGAAAATTCTTGATTTGTTATTTTAATGCTTGTTGGTGTTGAAGTTCCTCCAGTATAACCATTAACAACCAAACTTTGTGCAATTAGATTTGCTTTAACATAATTAGAATTTAAGTTTGCTGTACTAAACGATGCGTCTGTAATATCAACGTTATTGGTTGCATCAATTTCTGGTGTATAGCCTTTGAACAAATAGAATTCTTTTGTTCCAGAATCTCTGATAAGTCCTGCATGAGCATTGACACCATCATTATAGTGTGCTGCAAAACCAATATCTTTGGTGTCACTAACATAATTACCAAGGCCTAAGATGATTAGTGTATCGGCTACGGCTAACTGCTGAACGTTTTGTGATGAAACGTTTCCAGTAATAATTAAATTACCTGAAACAGTTAAATCCTTTTGTACTATCATATTATTTGTTACGGTAACTGTTGTACCTACTGCAGATAATTGTGTTGAACCATTTGCAGAAGGATTTAATATTAAATTACCTAATGAATCTGTTAGTATTGTAGATGTATTGCCGGTAGAAGCATTTTTGATTAACAGATTGCCAGTAATTGTACCGCCGGTTATAGGCAAAGAATTACTTGCTAGAGCATATGCAGAATTGGCTTGAGTGTAGACTGTAGAAATTAATGTTGAAGCTGTTCTTGTCCAAGAATTGGTAGCAGAACTATAGGTATATGAAATACCATTTAGTGTTGCTGATTGTCCGTTTACTGGTGATGATGGAAAAGCCATTTATAATCCTATTTAAATTTGTTTCACTCTTGGTCTAGGAAACGTTTGGCCAGATGATGGTTTAATAAAAACATTTTCTTTTGGATACAAATCACCTTGGTCTTGTCGTTCTTTATTATAATACAAATAATTATTGTTTGCTCCTAATAATGACCAATATGTTGTAAATTGTGGTGATGGATACCAAATATAATTATTTGCTAATTGATTTTTTGTTGTACCTGGACCATTTAAATATTGTAAAACATTATTAGCATTTATTGTTGGATAAGTTTCCATCAAACATGCAATCATACCAGCAACTGTAGGTGCAGAGAAGCTTGTACCTGATCCTTTTTCTATGTAGTATGAACTATTTCTATAGTCTGTAACTCCACTATTATTTATAGCAGCTCCTAAAAGATTAACTCCTGGTGCAAAGATATCTACTTTGTTTCCTACGGCACTAAATTGTGCTTTTTGATCTACACCTGTTGAGTCTGTGGCACCAACATTAATTACTCCTGGTATTCCACCTAAAGAACCTCGATTATGATATATTGTAGCGTAAGGTCCAGATTGATTACTCAAAACAACATAATCATTATAATGGTTAGAAGGATCTGCACTATAAACATTAGTTATACCTTCATCATTTCCTGCTGACACAGTATAAATTACTCCTGCGGCTAACATATTTTGAATGTCGGCTACCCAAGCCGTTGGAACTGCATTCCAATTAAAAGAATAATATCCGTTTGCATCTGGTCCATTAAAAGCAAAATCTGTATTTAAAGTTGTAAAAGTAATAGCATTGTTTGTTTTTGCTCCTGGATATTGAAAATCGATTATTGACCAATTATAAGTGTTTGCTACAACTCCGCCAACACGAATTGATGAAATAATTCCATTTGCAGTATTGCCATCAAATCTAGTGGCTTTACTATAAAAATAATATTCTCCCCAACTACTATTTGCAACCGTTGGATTTCTTCTGCCTGTTACCGGATTAATAGGTTTATTTTGGTGCCAATACGTTACATATGGCCACGGATCTGATGAAAAATTATCATTCATTGCCGTACCAATAGTGTATATGTTGGCATCTCTTGCCCAACCTTTTGAATTTCCTGCAGCAACACTTACACAAAAAGTTTCGTGGTCTGACCAAGTATTGGATGTATAAAGATAACTGTTAGAAGTTTGTACACCAGTTACGTTTGCACTATATTTTTGTAACCAATCTAATTGCACAACTCTTGAACCTCCTGTGCCGTCAGGATTTACGGCAAATTCAGGATGGTTTGGAGGAATATTACCTTGTATGTGTATAAAATCAACATTTTTTCCGCTTGTTGTAAATGTTACTGTGCCTGAAGTATTGGGTGTTGCATCGGTACCCCATTGAGTATTTGCTGCACCAGTAAAACATCTTAATAAAGCCCAATTTTGCATGCCATTAGCAACCGCAGCACTCTTATCCCAATTATTTGAACTAAGCGTCCAATGATTCATTCTTATTGAATTTATTTCTGAAATATGTAATTCAACTGCCCACACTCTTGGGTCTTGCCTAATCTGTTCAGCTTCTTCTTCAGTTAATCTATAATCGGTATTTACACTAAGTGGTCTAGGATTAACAACAGGTATTACTCTATTGGGAATATATGGGGAACTACCAGGATTTTCCATATCATGATATAAAGAATCTAAATCTTCAAATTTATATAATGTTATTGTGTATAATCTACGACCATATTCATCAGCATCAGGCGCCACATTAATTCGAATAATATTATTATTACCAATCATTTTTTTATTCCGATTGCAACAATGTAAGAGTAACTGTTACTGTATTAGATGTGCCACTTTGATTTGTAATTGCGGCATAAATTGTGGTATTTGGAGTTAAATCATTATTAAAACCAAATACGCCAGGTGTAACTAATTGTGTATTGGCACCAGTAGTAATAAATTCAGCAATTACACCCGTACCCGCTAATGGGTCTGTGCTTTGCAATCGAGAAGCATCATTTGCTCTAGAAGAACCATCGGTATATAAACGAACCCATGCAGCACATGAAGTAGACATTTTTTGTAATATGTAAGATTTATATCCTACAATCTGTACGTTTGCGGTAGCATTGTTTGCTAGTGTGCCGGTGGTAACTGATGTTGTACTTCTTGTTGGTAAAAATACTTGAGCGCCAGATGAAATAGATGGCGAATCAATGTCTACCCAATAACCAGCAGTACCATCATAAAGATATTCATAAAGAATATTTGTTGATGTATTATACCATTGATCGCCAATATTTGGATTGGATGCTGGTGTTGTGGAAGCGGTATATGTTAATCTTGTATTAGCGGTAATTGCTAATTGAGAAATATTATTGGTGCCAACAAAGAAGTTTGCTGCATTAATATTACCTGTTGTTACAATATTTTCTGTGGTGTTTACGGAAATACTGGTAATGTTTACGTTTTCAATAGTGGTGTTGCCAGCAACTGTCATACCGCCAGTAACAATTACGTTGCCATAGAAATAAGAATTGGCAGCATAGTTATTAATATTACCTGTACCCTTAGGAGTAATATTAATATCTACTTTTGTATCAGAACCACCAGAAGATAATACAGGACCGCCGCCTGTGGTATTACCGGTTACGTTTAAATAATTTACTGATGATGGTGTGTGAGTGATACCAAATTGATTTTGGCCAGATGCTCCTGTGAGTGTTGGACTTCCAGCCCCCGTTTGAAAATTCATTCCTCCAGATAATGAACTTGTACCTGAAATAAAATATAATTGACCACTAGACAATATTGATGTTGTACCAAAGTTGGATTGTGGTGGTAGTATTGCTAATGCTGGTGTTTGTTGGTTTGTTGCAAAACTTGATGAACTATTGGAATACAATCTAAGTATGTTGGTGTTATTTGCACCGTAAAAATCCATAGACGAAGCTAAGGTTTGAATTTTTGGTGTAGTACCAACTAATGGATAGGCAAAAGGTGCAGTGCTAGGCGCACCACCACTAAACGTTATTGTAGGAGGTTCAACATATCCTGAGCCATAACTTGAAAAATATAAGTTATTAACTATAAAACTTCCCATAGCAATGTTTGCACCAATACCAGCACCCGATGTACCTGTTATCTGTAAGTATGCTGGATTACCCGTGTTCAAAACACCAGCAGAGTTATAGTAGTTTGGTAATGTAAACCATAATCCTGTATTTACAAGTGATAGACCATTAATACCCCCGGTACCGTATGTGGTTGATGTATTAGATGTAACTTGAAATAATGTATTTGCTAAAGAACCTGCCACGTTAACATACAAATAATCACCATTGGCATAACCTGAACCAACGTTACCTGCAAGATATGTAGCACTAACTATTCTCATCAAAGCGTTAGCGTTTGCTGTTATACCACTTGTTGTTGTGTTTGAGAATGTTACAGCAGGAACGGATTGAAAACCGGCACCAGCATTAACTAATACAACACCGGTTATTGTATTAGCACTAGAAATATTAATACCTCCGTTTGCAGAGATATCAAAAGTATTACCGGTAGAAACAAAGTTACCAGTAATATTTGCTGATCCGTAAATTGTAGTATTAGTGAGTTTTGCCATGGTTACCTATTTATTCTATACTCCATACTGACTTCTCATATCCGAGAAGTTCTGTAATATTTCTGTATTGGATAATGCTCTATTATATATTAAGCATTGGCCAATCTGGCCATTAAATGAACCAGCATTTGTACCAGCAACAGTATTATTACTTCCTACTGTAATGTATTGTCCTACCATGGCGGTATTGTATGCTGTATTCGTTGCTGCTTGATTTGGACCATATTGTGTTCCATTGACATAAAATACATTTGTGTTTGCTAAATTGGAACTACTATAAACCCAAACAAAATTGTACCAAGTGTTATATGGAGGATAGCTAAGTCCTCCCGATGAAACAATAAAATTGTTTGTTCTCATTTCACCATAAATTGATTGTAATTGTCCAAGGCTATCGCAAGTATAACCTATACCAAATCCTTGAAAATTAAAACTTCCTAAAATTGTTGCTGTTCCACCACTACTAAAATTTCTACCATTAAATTTTACCCAAGCACTCATTGTAAATGCTGATGTTGATTGAAATTGTGAAGTGTTGGCTAAAATTCCTGTATTGGCATATCCAGAACTACCATCTAGTGTTATTACACCACCGTTATTATAATTATAAGAATAACCACCAACCAATGAACCCGGCGGATTTGTTTTTGTTAAATCATATATTGTGTTGCCACCATTGTAACTATCCGGTTTTGCTGGATCAAAATAATATATTAAACCATTAGTAACAATATTCAAACCTTTAGTAAACTCATCGTATTGGCCTGTAATATAATTGTTACCTGTATTATCGGTTTTTATTACAGAATTAGATGAAGGAATTGCATTTAATCCAGTAGGTTCATATATTGTTGGATAAGATGATTGTTCTAATTGTGGACCCCAAAAGAATCCACCAGATACTCCATCACCAGCATAAAATTGTGTATTAACTGTTGGAGCAAAATTAAAAAATACTTGTCCATTTTTAAGTGTATTTACAAATGTTCTAGTTATCCAAACTCGCCACCATCCATTACCAACATAAGAAGATCCTGCCGTAGCACCTGCAGTTATACTAGTCACCGCTCCTGTAATTAAATTAAAATATGCTGAATAACTGTGATCATCATATATTACAAAAACCATATAATTATATTCTGCGGGTTTTACATACATTGAAAAAGTATATGTAACTCCATATTGTCCAGGAAAGTTTTGTTGCCAAAAAACATATTGTCCTACGGGAGAATATCCTTCAACAAATTTATACGCTGTAAATGTACCAACTGGATCAGCAGTATTTGCTACCTGAAATACGGCAGTATTAGCAAATGTTCCGGTCCAAGGATAAGTTCCTCCTGCTGCATTGGTGGGTGTTGCAGAATTATTTAATAAATTTTTTCTATACGCACTTTGATTGGGATTAAATGTTACTTCGTCTAATTGTCCACCAACATAATAATCTCCTGTAGTATACAATTTGGTTGCTGAATTGGATAAAGGAACACCCAATGCACCAGTAGGTATATAATTGGAAGGACCTGCAGTCGGACTTGTATTAATTTCCAATTGTGGTCCAAAAATGTATGTTGTTGGAGTACCATCTCCAATAAACGTTGCTGAACCTGAATTGTTTATTGGATAAAAATATGCTTGAGTAAAAGCTGTTCCAATACAAGTTCTAGTAAACCAACACCTCCACCATCCATTTCCTGCGTTAATTATTCCACAAACAACGCCAGTTTTTTGTGCTGTAGCTGTAGGAGTTGCAGTGTTTAAATTTGTAAAAGTGGCTCCAACAGAGTTGGTTCCATTTTGTTCGTAAAATTGTAAACCAAAATTATTGTATCCTGCCGCTTTTACATATATTGATAAAGTTGCAGTATAACCATTTGTTATTCCTGTAGTTGTGAAACCTGGCCAAGATTGATAACCTTGATATATTTCCCAATATTCATTAAATGTGGTGTTTGCTGTAAACATAGAAACAGCATTATAACCACCAAATGGATCTGTTGTTGTTGTTGTTGGGGCAGTATTAATTGTTGCAACCGAATTATTTGATGACGCAACAGTATAACTCCAACCGGGTGTAGAATAAGTATTTACGTTTGATGAATAACTCAATAGATTAGTAATGCGCAAATTGGTTTTGCTATAAGTTACTTCATCAAATTGTCCAGCAATATAATAATTTCCACCTGTAGTCAATCGTGTAATAGTATTAGCCATAATAAATTATCCGAATACTACATCCATAGAACTCGTAGCTGGATTATAGAAGGTGTACATTACTGAAATATTATTTGAGTTAGCAAATCCTACTCTATTACCAACATAGATGGAGTTAGCAACACCAATACTAGAGTTAACAGTTAATCCATTATTTGTTGTTGAATAGGAAGATGTTCCACCAACATTCAAATTACCACTAACGCCTAATCCACCAGCAACAGTAAGTGCACCAGTTGTTGTACTAGTTGATGATGTAGTATTTTGTATTGCTAAATTTGAACTTGGTGGTATTACAACAAAGCCGTTTGCTGTATTGGTGGATTGGAATCCCCAAAGTAGTGATGGTGTTGTTTGTACTGATGAAGATAATCCAAAAGTGTTTGCAGCAACAGAATTAATTGTTCCCCATCCAGTACCAGGATGATTAAAGTAAATTTGAGGGCCATTGTTGTTTACAAAATATATTTTATTTTGGTAATATAAATTACCGGTAATTACACCAGCAGAATTTGTTTCACCATAAAGACCGAGTGCACCACCTGTCGTAAATATTTGTTGTCCGTAAATATTACTTGAAACACCAAGACCACCATTAATGATAAGTGAACCAGTAGTATTACTGGTTGATGTTGTGGCACTCATCACAGTAAGATTGCTGGTTACGTTAGTTGAAGATGTGCCTGCTGGTGAAACATATAAAGAACCATTCGAAGCTAAACTTAATCCTGCTACTCCACTAAAGGATAGAGTAGGAGTTCCGTAAACTGCTGTAGTAGTTGTGGGGACATAGGTGTTGGTTACAGAGCCGATTTCTAATTGCGGGGCGGCAATGTAAACAGTTTTTGATGTGCCAGTAAAAGAATAGCTTGTGCCATCTTCTGACATATAAAAACCAACATAACTTACAGTTCCTATGGTGGTAATAGAACATCTATACCAACCATTTCCAGCGTTTGTTATTGAATATGATGCTGGTGCGGATACTAAATTTGCAGAAAATGCGCCTGTTGAAACATTAAATATTACACCTTGATAAGTTCCACCATTATATATACCGAGATAGTTTGCTGTTCCTACTTTTGCATAAACGCTAATTGTGTAAGTATTGCTTGGTAAATTTATGGTTTGGGCAACATAATGTGTGCCTGTTGTTGTTCCATCATTTAATAAAGTTGCAGTAGTTCCGCTAAATGGGTCTGTTTGACCTGTTGTCTGTGTTGCGCTAATTAACGACCAAGTAGATGCAAAATTACTAGACTGTAATAATAAATTCTCACCAGTACCTCTTAATACTTCTGTCTGTCCTGTAATAGTAGTAAATGTGCCATTGCTAGCATTGATATCTCCACCAACACCAATACCACCTTTAACAACTAAAGCACCAGTAGTATTTGATGTGCTTGGTGTTGTATTGGAAACATATACTGTTGCAGCGGAGTTTGTTGTAATTATAGGACCAAGATTTGCTACAGCATTATTGGCAGTTAAAAATGCAACGTTTGCATATTGATTAGACGCATTAGCTTGAGCATAAGCCGAAGTTGCATATGTGTTAGTTGCGTTTGCTTGGTTGTATGCTGATGTGGCATAATTGTTTGTAGCATTGGCTTGAGCATAAGAAGATGAAGCTAAATTATTGGTTGCATTAGCTTGATTGTAACCAGATTGAGCTAAACTATTAGAAGCATTCGCTTGGTTGTAACCAGATTGAGCTAAACTATTTGCTGCGTTAGCTTGACCATAAGCAGAAGTTGCATAAGTATTTGTTGCGTTTGCTTGGTTATAAGCCGATGTAGCATAGTTATTGGTAGCATTAGCTTGTGTATATGCAGAAGAAGCTAAATTATTTGCCGCATTAGCTTGAGCATATGCAGAAGAAGATAAACTGTTTGCTGCATTAGCTTGATTATAACCAGATTGCGCTAAACTATTGGCAGCATTAGCCTGTATATAAGATGAACCCGCTAAACTGTTGGCCGCATTAGCTTGACCATAAGCAGAAGTGGCGTAATTATTAGTAGCATTAGCTTGAGCATACGCTGAAGTTGCATACTGATTGGTAGCATTTGCCTGAGCATATGCTGCCTGAGAGTATATTTGATTGGCAGATATCCAAGAATTTTGTGTTGCATTAACGCCTGACATAATAGTAATGCTTGAATTGGCGTAAGAACTAATAGCATTAGCTTGGTTATATGCTAATTGTGTATAATTACCTAATTCAATATTATTAATTGTTGCTGTGGGAGATATAATACCTCCCGTTTGAATTGAATCATATACTAAATTAGCTTCAGCCCAATTAACAACTGTACTAGGTTCTGTAGAAACGTTACTAAAGAATGTCCATGTACCATTATTATGATTACGAACAACACCAGTATGTTGATATTTGTTTGCAGAACCACCAACAAAATGACCTACAATTCCAAGGTCTAATGTGTTTGAATTGTTATTTGCCGCCAAGTAAATAATTGAATCATTTACTGATAATGTATTAGAGGCAACAAGTGTTGAGTTTCCACTTAAATAAATGTTACCTGAAACATTGATGTCACCAGTAAATATAACAGAACCGCCAACAGTACCACCAGTTTTAACAAAAGTATTACCTACGTTTGCAGTATTATAAGCATTTTGAATAATTGTATTTTGTGCTAAATCAACTCCTTCAATAACAGTCATTCTGTTATTTTGAGAAATGTCAACACCTTGAATTACAACAGTATTGGCTTGAGCAGAATTTGCTGTACTGTATGCTGATGTTGCATATGTATTGGTCGCATTTGCTTGGTTGTATGCTGATGTCGCATAATTATTGGTAGCGTTAGCTTGACCATAAGCTGATGTAGCATAGTTATTCGTTGCATTTGCTTGATTATATGCTGATGTTGCATAATTATTAGTAGCATTAGCTTGAGCATAAGAAGATGAAGCTAAACTGTTTGCTGAATTAGCTTGGTTGTAACCAGACTGTGCCAAACTATTTGCTGCATTAGCTTGGCCATAAGCCGATGTGGCATAGGTATTAGTAGCATTGGCTTGACCATAGGCTGACGTAGCATAGTTATTGGTGGCATTGGCTTGATTGTATGCCGAATTAGCAAAAGTATTAACGGCCAACAAACTAGCATTTTGTGTTAAATCAATTGCAAATAATGATACAATATTAGCATTAGCAGATGCCATGGCACCTTGTAATAAACCAATATTGGTGTTTTGAGTTGTATCTACACCTTGTGTATAGATTGTGTTTGATTGTGCAGAATTTGCTGTATTATAAGCCGAAGTAGCATAATTATTTGTTGCATTAGCTTGGTTATATGCCGATGTTGCATAGTTATTGGTGGCATTGGCTTGGTTATAACCAGATTGAGCTAAACTATTAGAAGCATTGGCTTGATTATAACTGGATTGAGCTAAACTGTTAGACGCATTTGCCTGATTAAAACTAGATTGAGCCAGATTATTTGCTGAATTAGCTTGACCATAAGCAGAAGTTGCATAGGTATTAGTAGCATTGGCTTGATTATATGCCGATGATGCGTAAGTATTGGTAGCATTGGCTTGGTTATAACCAGATTGAGCTAGACTATTTGTCGCATTAGCCTGACCATATGCTGAAGTGGCATAGGTATTGGTAGCATTTGCTTGATTATATGCTGAAGTTGCATAGGTATTGACAGCAGTAATATTAGTATTCTGCGTATTCTCAATACCTTGAAAATAATTTACATTAGAACTTAGATTATTAACTACAGAACCAATGCTTGTATTTTGTGCCAAATCAACACCAAGAATATAAGCAATATTAGCGTTAGCAGTATTCAAACCACCTTGTAGATATACTGAATTTGTTGCAGCAGTATTTGCTTGGTTGTAACCAGACTGAGCAAAAGTATTTACCGCTGTAATGTTTGTGTTTTGTGTGTTCTCAATGCCTTGAAAATAAAGAACATTAGAACCTAAATTATTGATTAAAATACCAATATTAGTATTCTGTGTATTATCTACACCTTGTGTATAGACTGTATTAGAAGCTGCTGAATTTGCCTGTAAAAATGCCGCATTAGCTGTGTTAAAAGCAGGTTGTACTTGTGGTGCTACATTATTGGCCGCATTGAAAGCAGATTGAGCCAAACTTGTGGCATATGTAATATTAGTATTTTGAGTTACATCTACACCTTGCGTATAGATTGTATTGGCTTGCGCAGACCTTGCAATATTGGCAGTCTGTTGATCTGTAACAGATAACACGCCATAAGTATTGGAACCAATATAAAGTGTATTCGAAACAAATGAGTATGCTAATTGACCATCTAATAATGTACTTGGTACTGTATTACTGTATGACCGTAATATTTGAATATTTGCTGTATTGGCCATCAAAAGAATCCGTTGTCAAAATTTAAAGGAACAATGAACTCTATAGGTTCAACAACAAAAGAATTGGTTGCTTGTTTATATACAATAACATCATTATCAGCGGCTATTGACATATTTAAATCGGTAGCGCTTTTTAAGGCAACTTGGCCACCATATTGAATAGCCGCTGCGGTAGGTGCTGAAGCAGGACCTACTTGGACTTTGATTGTTGCTGGTGGAGTAATTGTAACATTTGGCATTAACTACTCCTAGTGAGAAGAGGATGGAGAAACGTCAACAATACCTTCTAATATTCTAGTCACATTATTGTTTTGGTCAATAATTTTTGTATCATAAACGTAACGACCACCAGGAATATTGGCTGTCGTAGGAGCATCTAAAGAAAGAGTAATAGTACCATTATTGGCATTAATACTACAAGTAAAGATTGCTGTGGCATTGGCTGTGGTGTATGAACGTCTCATCATACTGTTAGCCGAGTAACTGNAGAGATTATAGATGTTACCATACACGTCATCNAGAGTGATGGTAGTATTGAATGTCGTACCTTGTTCCAAGTATAGATTTTGATATGCNGCTGGCATTTTAGATTCCTGAATTCATTATTCTAGTGGATATTTATGTAATTTCCACTTCAGCCTAAAAGTAAAATCGCTTTTTGGATTCTTGGATTTGATCTCCGGAATTTGGAGGCCGGAACGCAAAAAATCGAAATTTTTAAGATTTCTTCAATTCGTCAATTTCTGCTTTGAGTTCTTTGATAGCCTCAATCAAAACACCTACGATATTACCATAAGCAACAGAAAGAGTCTTATCTTCATCATTTCCTTCTAAAACGACTTCAGGTAAAATTTCACGAATTTCTTGAGCAATTACGCCTAATCCCTTATGGCCATCTTTATCAAAAGTTACTCCACGGAGCGCAGAAACTTTGTCCAGTGCGCCGGTAATAGTTTGTACATTGGTTTTAAGTCTGGCATCAGAATAGGCAGTAATGTTACCTACTGCTGTTAAGTTACCACTTGTGTCCAATGTTAATTTATTGGTCATTGAACCATCGGTACCATTTTTGAAATATAATGAACCACCAGCAGTATATAATGCTGCAGCGTTTCCGTCAATGGAAGACATTGAATAACCACCATTCGATCCTCCCGACTGTATACCATAATTAGTTGAGGTTGCGCTTCCGGCAGCACTACCATACGTAGCAACAAATTTAGACCCTTGATATGAATTTCCTGTATTCAAAGCATTTGCTGTGGAGGCAGTAGTTGCGGTTGTTGCCAGACCAGAAATATTATGTGCAAAAGTAATTCCAGAGTTTGCTAAATTGTTAACATATGCTGTCGTTGCAATTTGAGTATTATTTGTGCTTATTGAAGCAGTAGGGGCTGTCGGCGTACCACTTAAACTCAAACCAGAGAATGAAGGACTTGCCGAAGTTCTTAAATCTTGTGAATCATTAATGTATAAAGTATTTGCTGTAGCAGAAATTACTATACCAGTATTACTTGCAAAAGATAATACTCCATTCAAAAGTTGTGCTATACCTGTTGTTCCAACAAATGTACCTGATCCTGTATTTGCTTTGTTGTATGCGGATGTAGCATAGTTATTGGTTGCGTTGGCTTGAGCATATGCTGAATTTGCATAGTTATTAATTGCCAAAGATGCTGCATTTTGTGTTAATTGAACACCTTGTAGATACGTTACATTAGCAGTAATGTTGCTATTTAATGTGGTAACATTTGAAGAAATACTGTTGTTTAATGTAGCAACGTTTGAAGAAATGCTAGAATTAATCGTTGATACATTTGAAGAAATATTTGAATTAATTGTTGTAACATTTGAGACCAATGCAGAATTTAAATTAGTTACTGTTGTATTTGTAGCAGTAATAGAATTATTTAATGTATTTGCTGCAGTGGAACTTGCCAAAGTAGAAGAACTTACTGTTGTTACAGAATCACTAATTAAATTGGCAGTAAGAATTTTAGAGTAACTGGTTGGATTGTTTACATCACGAATGTCCCAATATTGAGAAGGTTCATTCCAACGAATTTGTGCATTAGCAGATGCACCACGATTCACACTAAAATAACTTGTTAAACCAACACCACTACCTGCGTTGAGTGTAAATGTATTTGTACTGTAAACTGTTGTACCATTAATTACAAAATTTCCACCAACAGATACTTGACCAGTAAAACTTCCACTACCTGTGACATTTAATCCGTAACTGTTTAATAAACCTGTTGCGTTAAAATTATGAGCATTAACATCTTGAGTTACGTTTACATAATTTTGTGCAGTTACATTACCTGTAACAGTAGCATTAGAAACAACAGACAAGGTATTGCCTAAGTATGTTGCACCACCAACCAATAATGTATTAGCAAACGAAGAAGGTCCGGTAACATTTAAATTACCAGCGATAGATTGATTATTGGCAACATAAAGACCTACACCAGGTCCTTGTGCAACCAAAAGGCCATTAATGTTTGCTTGTCCAGAATTTGTCAAACCAATTGTTGTATTTGTAAAGTATACTTGAGTATCAACACGAAGATTGTTTTGAATATAAGCAGAAGAACCAGTACCTTGTACTTGTAATTGACCTGCAACAACAGCATTATTGGCAACTTGCAAACCTAATGTAGGATCATTTAGATAAAGAGTTCCTGTTGGCTTAATATAATTATTAGCCGCCATATTGTTATTTTCTTGAGCCAAAGCATTAATGGTAACCAATTGGTCACCAAAAGTATTGGCATAACTTAATAGGTTAACTGTATTAGCCATGTGTTAGTTACTCTTTTCTAATAGTTTCATCAATAATACTTTTAGTTCACCTAATTCTTCTTTTATATTATTGATATCGGATTTCATAGTATTTATTTCAGATGCTTGGCTGGCCAATCTGTTTCTTTTACGATAATATTCTTGTAATCCGTTCTTATCATTATTAATAAGAGCCATAGAATTAGTATCACGAACCAATGTGGTGTTAGGTATTTGTATTAACATGATTAGTTGGTAGTATTAACGTTAGCAGGAAGAGCAATGGCACGCAAATCACTCAAATAAGGCACAGCAGTTTTATCTGTTGTTGTCAAAATAACTTTAATAACAAATTGATTGAATGATGTGTATGTTTGGCCATTAGAACTTGTATAAGAAACATATCCTTGGTCAACACCAGCAGTACCAGGAGCAAAAGTATACTCATTTACATCTGTTCTATATTGTGAATACAATGTGTCTGAGCTATTTGTCTTGGTCATTAACTGCCAATTACCACTTTCAAATGTTTGTGTGTCGTTACGATTTAAAATCTTATAATAAATGGTGATATCAGTATTAACCGGTCTGTAAGCAGTAATGTAAACATTTAAATCGCCAGAATCATTTCCTGCTGCCAGCACAACTTTCTTAGTAACATATTTTGCAAGAGCAGGACCACCAGAAGCAGATGTTTCACCAGTAACGGTTGCTGTTGCTTGAGCAGTATTAGAACCAGTAATTGTGATGGTTGGTGTTGTGATATAACCTTGTCCACCAGAAGTAATAGCAATCGATATTACATTACCACTAGAATTCAAATTAGCAACAGCAGAAGCTTGAACACCATTNTTACCTGTAGGTGCAGAAATTGTAACGGNTACGTTTGCATTACTATAACCTGTNCCTGCATTNGTAATATTAATTAAATTATTAGACAAAGAACAATTATTAATATTCCANTTAATTGCAAATGTGGACAATCCAGCATCAGAAAGAATTGGACTTACATATTGGTCATTAGATGATAATGTAGCATTCAAAATAAATGAAGTATTTGAATTTGCTAAAAGAATACGTTCACCATTACCGTCATTCAAATAAATGTTGTCAGGTTGNGATGTACCATATTTACCTGGAGTAATATTAGTAAATCCTGATGTTAAACCAGAAGCTAATGTGGCGTTATACTGATAGGTAATTCCAGTTGTTGTAGGAACAAAATCAGTTGTTGTTACGTTGAAAGCATCAACCAAAACATTATTTGCCGTAATTGTTGTTACTGTATTAGAAACATTATTGGCATTTTTAAAGTATGTCAACGATTGGTCAATCAATGTACGTCTTGGTAATTTGTTAGGAACAACAAACTCAATAGATGGNGNAACACTTGTGTTAAAGATACAANCATCAGCAACAAACATTAAATCTTGATTCTGATCAGCCGTCCAAGTTTGTGAATTTTGTGATAAGAATAAAGAACCAATATATGGTGCAGAACCAATCTTAGTTACAACGGAAGGTGTTGCATCTGTTGGTAAATTTTTGACAGATGATGATACTGCAATATCTCCACTTGAAGCGCTCCATAATGTGTATTCGTCAGAATTTGATTTAACAATAAACGCATACAATACACCAGGTTGAATATAAACTGGAGCGTTAAATTCAAATTCTGTATATGCTGTTGNATCCAAATATTGTGGAGTAGAAGATACATTGATCATATCTGGTGTTAATGTTACAATAGAATGATCTAATGTTGCACCATTTGGATAACCATTTAATGTTCCAACAATTGATAATGTTATTGGTGAATTATCATTAGGTTTAGTTGCAAAGAATAATTTGATAGAATTTAAGAACAACCCATTTGGATAATTATCAACAGAAATTTCAAATGTTTGAGCCACAGGATCATAAGGACTGTAAGACTTAACAGTATTAGATATTGTTTGTTGATTTACTTGTGTAAATGTATTCTTGGCACCAGCAGGAGAAGCACCAAAATCAATACCTTGTGAAGTTGTTTGTAGACCTTCAGCGTAGAATGATGCCTGTGCATAGGTTGAATAACTATTGGCATTGAAATTGGAACCATTATCTAATTGTAATACTCTCTGACCTGTATGGAATGTACCAGCAGGAATATTAAAGATGCCATAGAATGAACCATGTTTATCTGTTTTGAGTGATCCAATAGAATAAACATCTCCAACGGCAGCCGTTACTGGAGTTGCCAACACCAATGTATTATTAGCAGCATAGTAATTTGAAATTACTGCTGATTGACCAATTGCACCACCAGTACAGAAATAAACAGTATTGCCCGTATAATAACCATTTGCAGAAGATGCCAATGAAGAAATTTGAACTGTATTATTACTGTTATTGGCAGAAACTACACGGCCGCCATTATGATTTTGTTTTACAAAAGATCCACTTGCTGTTGTTGAAACATAATTACCGTTTTGGTCAAAGTAAGCATTTTGAATTATTTCGCCAGCAGTACCGGTAGCAGAGTAACTTGTCGTGTAAGGATCAGAAGCAACATACAATCTTGTATTAGATGTTTCTGTGTAATTTTGTACACCAATAACTCTTGCTGTACCTGTAAATACACCTGCATTGTAATAACCAATAACATCATTAACATTAAATGTACCAGATACGCTAGTTAATTCAACTACGTTAGTTTTACGGATGTAATTTTGAATATTTTGATTATCAAATGAAGCCTCAAGTTGTGTTTCAAACAACATGTTGCCGGCAGAAATAATAACTTCTTGTGCTTGAATATATGGTAATACAGAAATATCAGTAATATAACCATTGTTTAGAGCATAAGTGTTACCAATATTGTCATACTGACCAACAATACTTGTCTGTTGTTGTACTTGACTTGTATATGTGGTTGTTGCAGTATAACCTACAACAGAACCATAAGGACTATATACATTTGGATTACCATGATTTACAACAGATACACTTGAAGAATAAGATGTGCCTGAAACTGTTTGCCAATCGCCAGCAGACAACACATTGATAGCGGCTGAATTTGACTGGAATACTTGTAAATTTGGATCAGTAATTAATAATGAAGGTGCTTGATTTGTATCGACCCAATTATCTACGTTTGGTGTCAATGACAATGTGCCTTGTTGTGTAGCAAATGCAAATGGGTTTACATTAACAGTTCTAGAAGCAAATTGTTGAACGATTGCATTAGCAGTTGTAAATGGTAAAGAGAAATAATTTACAAGACCATCATTACCAATGTTATAACCTAATGTGCCGGAAGTAGCAGCCGATGACAATCCCATATTGTAAGCAAGTGCAAGAGCTTTTAATGGATAGTTATTAACAGTCTGCATTGCAGTCAATTGTTTGCTACGTTTATTAATTGTTGCTGCATAATCTGGATTGGCAGTATCAGCAGTTGCGTAACTGGAGAAGTCATCAACCATAATACCATTTTTGAATCGATTTAATCCATAAGCATCAGAAATTTGCAACGACTGAGCATTTTGCTCTAACATACTTAATGCTGTATAGTATTCAACATTATTAATACGAGTTTCTAAATTACCAATGTCTTGCATTGTGTAACGCTTGTGCGGTACAGAAACAACAGATAAGTCAGAAACATAACCTGTTGGTGCTTCTGATGGAATATAACCAGTATATGGATTCAATGTCAATTGAGCAAGAACTAAAGAACCATCTGGTACAGAAGGCAAAATGGGATTAAGTGAAGGGGCACCTTCAATAATCTTAAAGCTTCTATCTTTGCTCAATACCAAATAGTCTTGGCGACCAAGATAGTAAGAATAGTTACCTTCAAATAATGTAGAATCTACAGGCAAAAATAAACCATAATTAGATGCTGCNTTAGAATAACGGAATACAAATGCNGATTGTGCATTTAGACGAGCNGGCCTAAAGTCAATACAATCTCTTAATGAATAGAGATTACCATTTTTGCTGGTGTATTTACCAATCNGTGAATATTGTTCTGGACTAGCAGACACACCAGAAGAAATATAAGATTGTACAGAGAAGTATCCGTCACCACCAGTATGTTGATAGTAATTTACAAGAACTAACAAATTACCTGATGGTTGTGGAAAACCAGGTAACAATGTAATGCCAGCGTGGTCATAGTAACCATCACGTTGGCCATTATCAAGAACATAATGTGAAGTTACATCGTATGNTGATCCTGCNCCNAACATAGCGGCAGTTGGTGTAACGCTTGGATTTTTTGTATCAATAATTTGAACAATATTTTTAACATCNGACAAATACAAACTTTGTTTTGTACCTGGAGTTACCAAACCTGCATTTTGAATGTATACTTGACCGGTTGAAGATAAAGATGGNGTAGGATTNTATGTTGTATTATCAACAAATGTGTAAGTGTTGACCTGTGTACCACTTATATTAACGGCAGTTGTATTGGCATTAATTAAATTTTTACCTTTGAGTAAGTAACCAGTACTATCAGCATTTTGAGCATTTACTGTAGCAATAACTGTTGCTGTAAATGCACTCAAATCAGGGAAAGCAAGAGTAGCAATGGTTGCTGTGCTATCTAAAGAAATAGAACGTGAATTTGTTGTAAATGAAAGAATATCACCAACATTGATTGTTGAATTTGAACCTTTATTTGTAACAACAACAGTATAGTTTTGTTTAGCTAATGTTGAAGATAATGTTGTACTTGGTGTTCCAAAATGGCGAATTGTATTGCCAAAACCAGAATAACTTAACTGTGCAGACACACCACTACCAGAAGCGGTGAAAGATACATTTCTCCACTCTTGTTGTGTTGTATAGTTTGTTCCTGTCAAAGAAGCAACATAAGGATTACCAACTTGGAACAATAATTCTGGTGACAACGGATTTTCGAGAATTGTATTTCCAAAAGAATCTTTACCACTTGCTGCATTAATATTNGCAGAACCGTTGATAGTTGCTGGATATGAAGATTTGGCCGCAGTAACAATAGAATTTGCTTGAGCAATTGCATAGTTAATTGAGAACACAGAAGTTGTGTCTGGAATTGTTGTCCAGTTTTGATTAACGGTTGCAGTATGAGTTACGCCATTATAANCAGNAATTGTTCTAAAATCGCCAGCATCTGTACCAGAATTGATTGAAATGGATGCGCCAACATAAGCAGAGTTGGATTGTGAAAAATAATTTGGGAAAGTAATTGTGTTTGATGTTGCAGAAACAGCAGTATTACTTGGNGCATTTAACTGTAGATTGTTTACAAAAAACTTATAAACATAGGTGTTTGATAAAGCATCACTTATATTGTGGTCGTAAGATAAACTACGAACATTACCACTTGCTACAACAGTAGCAGAATAAGCCAAAGCGGAAGATACGTTTACGTTTGCAAGAGGTACGCCATGTAAATCAATTTGTTGTTGTGTGGTAGTATCAAAGAATGAACCATTAGCACCACGAACAGTATCAACATAAAAATAGTTACCGTAAGACAAATAGACTGGATTATTATTTTGTGAAGCAGTTGTTCTGGCACGATCAGTAATCAAATCTATACTTGCAGAATTTTCAACACGATAACCATGAACATATGCCAAACCTTTACCAATACTCATAATGTAAGTATTATTTGAAGAATCTGCAGTATTTGTTTTTGGTGTTAGTTTAAAGTTATTAACAACATAATCACCATTGGTTTCATAATCACGTTTTGCAAAATAATCATCAATTACAGAGTAAACAGAGCCGTCAACTAATTTGGCAATAGAACCATTGGTAATACGAAGAAGTTCAATAAAACCA